>Ga0172382_10007131_pt1 | contig 15976 bp, 15 predicted proteins | sample Leawel138RmetaG_FD_122245 | JGI IMG/M metagenome (GOLD analysis project Ga0172382, IMG submission 122245) | Leachate microbial communities from a municipal landfill in Southern Ontario, Canada - Leachate well 138R metaG | ecosystem: Engineered > Solid waste > Landfill > Unclassified | place...
AAGCTGAAAGGTATCTTGAACGGGGGAGGCACAAGGTAAAGCCACTGCCTGCGGGACGCTACTACAGTGTGCCTGTCACCATGCTGGCCACCAAGAAGAGGGCAGCATTCATCGGGCGCGACATCAACTCCGATCTACTGGCGCGCGAACTGACCAAGCATCGCGAATATTTCGAGTCGCACGGACGTTACCACAGAAGGGTGACCCTGTAACCCAGTCTGGCGTATCACCGACCCGCCCGCGTGGCGGGTTTTTCATGTCAATTTTTCAAAAGTGCTTACAGATCGCTTACAGAAATTCAGAAAGCAAAATGCCGCCGGGTCAATGGTGGCGTAAATATTTGATTTTATTGGTGCCGGCTAGAGGAGTCGAACCCCCGACCTTCTCATTACAAGTGAGCTGCTCTACCAACTGAGCTAAGCCGGCCTGGGCCGCTATTCTACAGGAACTGCGGCGATGACTTGAAGTGTGCACGGTGGCGGGCCTGCCCGGGCATGTGGCCGGGCTGCGGGCCGCCGCTTACTTGACCACTTTCAGGTGTGACGACCTGGGTGCATCCGCCCCGGTGGTTGCGGCCCCTGCTGCGGATACCGGGCTGGCCGGGGATTCGGCGGTGTCGTCACCGCCGGGATAGGCGTGCGACGGAGAGACCTCGAAACCCATACCCACGCCGGTTTCGCGCGCGTACAGGGCCGATACGGCGGCCACGGGGATGAACAGCTGCTCGACCTGGCCATTGAAGCGCGAGGCGAATTCGATGTATTCGTTGCCCATGGTGAGCTGGTGGGTGGCCAGATGGCTGATGTTCAGGGTGATCTGCCCGTCGCGCACGTGGGCGGGCGGCACGACGGTGTTTTCGTCGACCGTGACCACCAGGTACGGGGTGTAGCCGTTGTCGGTACACCATTCGTGCAGGGCGCGGATCAGATAGGGCTTGGTACTGGTTTCTTGCATCATCGGGATCAGCGGCGCATGACTTTTTCAGACGGGGTCAGGGCCTCGATGTAGGCCGGGCGCGAGAACAGCCGCTCGGCGTATTTTTGCAGCGGCGCTGCACTTTTGGGCAGATCGATGCCGTAGTGCTCGAGGCGCCACAGCAGGGGCGCGATGGCCACGTCCAGCATAGAGAAGTCATCGCCCAGCATGTACTTGTTCTTGACCAGCAGCGGCGCCAGTTGTGTGAGGCGTTCGCGGATGGCGCTGCGCGCGGCATCGAGCACTTTTTCGTCGGTGATGCTGCGGCTCTCGAGGGTGCACACGTGCACGAAGATTTCTTTTTCGAAATTGTGCAGGAACAGCCGCGTGCGGGCGCGCATGATCGGGTCGGCCGGCATCAGCTGCGGATGCGGGAAGCGCTCGTCGATGTACTCGTTGATGATGTTTGATTCGTACAGGATGAGGTCGCGTTCGACCAGGATGGGCACCTGATCGTAGGGGTTCATTAAGGCGATGTCTTCGGGCTTGTTGTAGAGGTCGATATCGCGGATTTCGAAGTCCATGCCCTTTTCGAACAGCACGAAGCGGCAGCGTTGCGAAAACGGGCAGGTCGTGCCGGAATAAAGCACCATCATATGTGGGTATCCATCCAAAAAAGGGTGCCCGGAGGCACCCGGGGTTTAGCGCACGTGCTTCCAGTAGGTGTTGTTCATGCGGATGGCGATCAGCAGGAACAGGACCAGGAAGATCATCACGATGACCCCGATTTCGCGCCGCTCGAGCTGCACGGGTTCGGCCATCCAGCCGAGGAAATTACTGAGGTCGGCCACGTCGTTCTGGAACTGGGCAAAGGCTTTTGCGTCTTTGGAGTCGAACGTGGTGGTGCGCGTGACGTCGCCTTGGTAGTTGGCGAGAGTCTCGTTGGTGATCTCGGCGTAGCCGTTGTGGTCGAATACCGACGTGGTCTTGACCCAGTGCATGTTGCCGGATTCATTGGGTACCTGGTGCACCTGCACGTCGGTGAGCGTGCGCGGGCCTTCGAGTTCCCAGAGCACGTTGGGCATGCCGACGTTGGGGAAGATCACGTTGTTCCAGCCTGTGTTGCGCTCGGCGTCGCGAAAGAAGGTGCTGAGGTAGGTGTAGATGTAATCGACCCCCGAAGGCCCGAAGCTGGTGCTCTTGGCGCGCGCGATGACGGAAAGGTCGGGCGGTATGGTGCCGAACCAGCGTTTGGCGTCTTCGGGCGTCATGGAGATGGTCATCAGGTCGCCCACCCGTTCGCGCGTGAAGAGCAGGTTCTTTTTGATGTCTTCTTCGGTGAGGCCGAGGTCCATGAGCTTGTTGTAGCGCATGGCGCTGGCGCTGTGGCAGTTCAGGCAGTAGTTGACGAACATTTTGGCGCCGTTTTGCAGGGCGGCGAGGTCGCTGATGCGGTCTGGGGCCTTCTGGATCTGGGCGCCCCCATCGGCCGCGTAGGCGAAGGTGCAGGTCAGCGACAGGGCCAGGACACCGAGCAGTTTTTTGATCATGATGTTTCCGTAGCAGTCAGGGGCGGTTTCAGTGAGCGTGGAAGGTGACCCGGCTTGGGACCTTCTTGAAGGTTCCCAGGGGTGACCAGACCGGCATCAGGAAGAAGAACGCCAGATAAATGACCGTGCAGATCTGCCCGGCAATGGTGTATTCGGGCGTGACGGGCAGGGTGCCCAGCACGCCGAGCGCCAGGAAGTCGATGATGAAGATGGCATACAGCCACTTGTGCCAGGTGGGCCGGTAGCGGATGGACTTGACCGGCGAGCGGTCGAGCCAGGGCAGGAAGAACAGCAGCACCACGGCGCCGCCCATGGAGACCACGCCCCAGAACTTGGCGTCGATGACCTTCAGCAGCACGGCGACCCCCAGCAGAACCAGCGGTGCGATATAGCGGCACAGGCCGCAGCCGCGCGCCTTGATGAAGATCCACAAGGCGGCGATGACGGCGCCGGCGGCCAGGATCCAGGTGAAGTCGCTGGTGGTGGCGCGCAGCATGGTGTAGAAGGGCGTGAAATACCAGACTGGGGCGATGTGCGGCGGGGTCTTGAGCGGATCGGCCGGGATGAAGTTGTTGTATTCGAGGAAGTAGCCGCCCATTTCGGGGCCGAAGAACAGGATGGCCGCAAAGACGATGAGGAAGCCCGCCACGCCGACGATGTCGTGCACCGAATAGTACGGATGGAAGGGAATGCCGTCGAGTGGGCGGCCGTATTGGTCTTTGGGGCCTTGCTTGATTTCGACGCCGTCGGGGTTGTTCGAGCCGACTTCATGCAGCGCGATGATGTGGGCCACCACCAGCCCGATGAGCACCAGCGGGATGGCGATGACGTGGAACGCAAAGAAGCGGTTCAGGGTGGCGTCGGATACGACGTAGTCGCCGCGGATGAAGATCGCGAGATCCGGGCCGATGAACGGGATGGCCGAGAACAGGTTGACGATGACCTGCGCGCCCCAGTAGGACATCTGGCCCCAGGGCAGCAGGTAGCCGAAGAAGGCTTCGGCCATGAGGCACAGGAAGATGGCCACGCCGAAGATCCAGACCAGTTCGCGCGGCTTGCGGTACGAGCCATAGAACAGGCCGCGCAGCATGTGCAGGTAGACCACCACGAAGAACATGGACGCGCCGGTGGAGTGCATGTAGCGGATGAACCAGCCGCCCGGGACTTCGCGCATGATGAACTCGACCGAGCTGAAGGCCAGGTTGGCGTCGGGCTTGTAGTTCATGACCAGGAAGATGCCGCTGACCACCTGGATGACCAGCACCAGCAGGGCCAGCGAGCCGAAGAAATACCAGAAGTTGAAGTTCTTCGGGGCATAGTATTCGGACATGTGCTCTTTGAAGAGCTTGGTCAGGGGGAAACGGCGGTCTACCCAGCCCAGCAAGCCGCTTGTCTCGACGTTTTGTTCAGCCATGAAAGGCTCCTGTTGATTTCTTGAAACGATGGGCGCAGGGCCCATCAGGCCTTGTTGTCTTCTTCGACGCCGATGGTGACCTTGGTGCCGTCGGCGGAGAAGACGTAGGGCGGGATTTCGAGGTTGTCGGGCGCGGGCTTGTTGGCGAACACGCGCCCGGCCAGGTCGAACGTGGAGCCATGGCAGGCGCACAGCCAGCCGCCGGGCCAGCCCGTGGGCAACCCGGGCTGGGCGCCGGTCTGGAAGTAGGCGGTGGGCGAGCAGCCCAGGTGCGTGCAGATGCCGATGCAGATGAAGTATTCGGGATCGCGCGAGCGCCATTCGTTCTTGGCCCACGGCGGCGTGAAGCCCGGGCGGTCTGAATCCGGGTCGGCCAGTTCGGCGTCGTGCTTGGGCAGGTCTTCGAGGGTGACCTTGCTGCGCCGTACGATCCAGACGGGCTTGCCGCGCCATTCGACCACCTTCATCTGGCCCATGGCCAGGTCGGAGATGTCGGCCGTGACCGGCGCGCCCGCGGCGCGGGCCTTGTCGGACGGGGCAAAGGATGCGACGAACGGCACGGCAGTGCCCACCCCCACGGCCCCGCCCAGGGTGCAGGCCGTGGCGACCCAGAAGCGGCGCTTAGGGTCGGGTGGCAGGGTGGGATCGACTGCGCCCTGATTATCAGGCTGTGTCGGTTGCTGGCTCATGTGGTTATCCCGGTTGGTCGCCACGGGGGCGGAACGTGTCTAGGTATCTTGGTTGCGCGCTGTGTGTTCGCAGCTTGCCCATCAGGGCTTACAACCGCGTATTATAGCGTTACGCCCGCGTGGGTACAGACAAGGAAACCAGATCAATGAGCATGGGACGCAGTTTCATCAGCGAGTTTCGCGAATTTGCGATCAAGGGCAACATGATGGATCTGGCCATTGGCGTCATCATCGGTGGCGCTTTTGGCACGATCATCGATTCCGTCGTCAACGACCTCTTCATGCCCATCATCAATTTCATTCTGGGGGGCGACGTCAATTTCGACAACCTCTACTGGGTATTGCGCGCGCCACAAGACTACGTCGGCGCACAAACGTACGATGAACTCTCCAAGGCCGGGGCGGTGGTGTTCGCCTGGGGGCATTTTCTCACCGTGTTCGTCAATTTCCTGCTGCTGGCGCTGGTGGTCTTCATCATGGTGAAGATGGTCAACACCGCGCGTCGCCGCTTCGAGGCCGAAAACCAGGCCCCGCCGCCGGCGCCGCCCGCCACCCCCGAAGACGTGCTGCTGCTGCGCGAAATCCGCGACGCGCTCAAGAAGTGACGGCCAAAATGACGGCCGTCATGGGTGCGGCGGGTGCGGCCCTTTTGGGCGGCCAGCCCAAGGGGCTGCGGCATGGCTGAAATCAGCCGCGACGCGCTCGAAGCCTGGCTGGCGGCCCGGCTGCAGCCCGAACGCTTTCGCGACTACTGCCCCAATGGGCTGCAGGTGCAGGGGCGCGACACCATCGGCCACATCGTCACCGGCGTCACGGCCTCGCAGGCCCTGATCGACGCCGCCATTGCCCGGCAGGCCGATGCCCTGCTGGTGCATCATGGCTGGTTCTGGAAAAACGAAGACCCCACCATCCGCGGGCCCAAGCACCGGCGCCTTTCGGCGGTGCTGGCGGCCGGGCTCAATCTGTTCGCCTACCATCTGCCGTTGGATGCCCACCCCAAATGGGGCAACAACGCGCAGCTGGCGCGGGTGCTGGGTTGGCAGGCCGATCTTGGCCCGGAAGGCCAGCCGCTGTGCTGCGGCCCCGAGGGCCTGGTCTGGCTGGGCCGGCCCGCGCAGCCCTGCACGGCAGGCGAACTCGCCACGCACGTGGCTGCGCGCCTGGGGCGCGAACCCCTGCTGGTGGGCGACCCGGCCCGGCCGGTGCGCCGGCTGGCGTGGTGCACGGGTGCCGCGCAAGGCATGATCGAACACGCGGTGGCGGCCGGGGCGGATTGCTACCTGAGCGGCGAGATCTCCGAACCCACGGTGCACTGGGCGCGCGAAACCGGTTGCGCCTATCTGGCGGCCGGCCACCATGCCACCGAACGCTATGGGGTACAGGCACTGGGGGCGGCCATCCAGACCCAACTGGGCGTGCAGTGCACCTTCATCGACATAGACAACCCGGTTTGAACGTGTTCAGCCCATCGGTGCGGGCCTACTGCCTGTTCAGGATCTCGGCTGCCGCGGGTGCGAAATAGGTCAGGATCCCATCCGCCCCGGCGCGTCGGAAAGCCATGAGCGATTCCATCATCACCTTGTCGTGGTCCAGCCAGCCGTTGGCGGCCGCCGCCTTCAGCATCGCGTATTCGCCGCTGACCTGGTAGGCGTACGTGGGCACGCCGAAGGCGTCTTTGACTTCGCGCACGATGTCCAGGTAGGGCATGCCGGGCTTGACCATCACCATGTCCGCGCCTTCGCGCAGGTCGGCGGCGACTTCGCGCAGGGCTTCGAGCCGGTTGGCCGGATCCATTTGGTAGGTCGACTTGTTGGACTGGCCCAGGTTGGCGGCCGAACCCACGGCATCGCGAAACGGCCCGTAGAAGGCGCTGGCGTACTTGGCCGAATAGGCCATGATGCGGGCGTGGATGTGGCCGTTGCTGTCCAGCGCGCTGCGGATGGCGCCGACGCGGCCATCCATCATGTCGCTGGGGGCGATGAAATCCACCCCGGCCTCGGCGTGCGCCAGGGCCTGGCGCACGAGCAGGGCCACTGTGGCGTCGTTCTGCAGTTGGCCCTGGGCATCGACCAGGCCGTCCTGGCCGTGGCTGGTGTAGGGGTCCAGCGCCACGTCGGTGAGCACGCCCAGTTCGGGGAAGTGCTGCTTGAGCAGGCGCACGGTGCGCGGGATGAGGCCATCGGGGCGGGTGGCCTCGATGCCATCGGGGGTCTTCGTGGCCGGGTCCATCTGCGGAAACAGCGCGATCACGGGGATGCCCAGCTTCAGGCTGTGCTCGGCCACGGCCAGCAGAGTGTCGGGCGAGTGGCGCAGGACGTCCGGCATCGAGGCCACGGGCTCGCGCACGCCGCTGCCTTCGCGCACGAACACCGGGTAGATGAGATGGTCGGTGCTCAGGTGGTTCTCGCGCACCAGGCGGCGCGAGAAGGCGTCGCGCCGGTTGCGGCGCAGGCGCAGGGCGGGAAAATCGGCTTGGGGCAGGAAACGGGTCATGAGAGGCTCCGGAAAGCTGCGGCATGCGGATGCCGCGACGGGTTCAGGCTGAGGGCGGTGCGATCCAGTGCAGGATGCAGGCGGTGGCTTCTTCGAGGCCCAGGCGCTGGGTGGCGGAAAAAGGCACGGCCGTGAGGGTGCCGATCTCGGCCAGGTCGCGGCGCGCTTGGGCCACGGCGCGCAGGCGCTGGCCGTGGGGGAGTTTGTCGGCCTTGGTGAGCAGGGCCAGGGTGGGCAGCCCGCGCAGTGCGATCCAGTGGGCCAGGCGGCGGTCCAGTTCGGTGACGCCGCGCCGGATGTCCAGGATGAGCACCACGGCGGCCAGGCTGGGGCGTTCGTGCAGGTAGCGGCCCAGGACGTCGGCCCAGGCATCGCGCGCAGCGTGATCCACCGCGGCGTAGCCGTAGCCGGGCAGGTCGACCAGAAAACCCAGCCAGGCGCCGGGCTGCAGCGGGTCGGGCAGGCCGAACAGGTTGATCAGCCGGGTACGCCCCGGGGTCTTGCTGGAAAAGGCCAGGCGTTTCTGGTTGCACAGGGCGTTGATGGCCGATGACTTGCCGGCGTTGGAGCGCCCGACGAAACAGATTTCGGCCGTGGTTGGTGGCGGCAACTGGTCGAGCCGGGCCGCCGAGGCCACGAAGCGGGCACGATGAAGCAAGGACACGCGGTATAAGCCCCGAATGAATGGATTTTTGCCTATTGTATAATTTCGTGCTGAACGAATCACCACCGAGGATCTCATGAAGCGTGCGCTCTACAGTATGTTCATGGCCGGCAGCCTGGTCTTGGCCGGTGTCCTGCCCGGTCTGGCTCACGCCCAGGATCAAAAACCCGATGCCGCAGCTGGCGAACAGCTGTATCTCAACGGCGACATGTCGCGCGGGGTGCTGGCCTGCATCACCTGTCACGGTGAAGGCGGCAACAGCACGATCCCCATGAATCCCAATCTCTCGGCCCAGCCCCACGAATACCTGGCCAAGCAGCTGCACGACTTCACCCCCCAGGGCGACAAGCCGGCTGCGCGCACCGGGCCCGATGGCGCGCCCTCGGTCATGTCCACCATCGCACCGGCGCTGTCGGCCGAAGACATCCGCAACGTGGCGCTGTATCTCACCAACCAGCCGCTCGACTGGGACACCGCGCCCACGGCCACTAGCGAAGACACGGCTGAACGCGGGCAGACCATCTGGCGGGCCGGCATCGCCGATCGCCACGTGCCCGCCTGCGCCGCCTGCCATGGCGCGGCCGGCACCGGTATCCCGGCCGAATTCCCACGTCTGGCGGGCCAGTACCCAGACTACATTCTCGATCAGCTCAAATTGTTCCAGACGGGTGATCGCAAGAACGACATCATGCACGACATCGCCGACCGCATGAACCAGTCCGACCTGGCCGCCGTGGCCGATTACGCCGCCGGCCTCAGGCCCTGATGCGTTTCCCGGGTTTCGGGCAGGGTTATCCTGCCATCGGCGGGGCTTTGGGTGTAAGGTTCAAGGTTCAATAATATAGGGGGGTTCTGGTCATACAGAGCCCTTTTTTTACGGATTTCACCGCAGTGGCTGCCTCTTCGTCCTGGCGCGCGCGTGGCGCGGACATCATCGAACTCCTCGGTTCGATGCGCTTTGCCATCAGCCTGCTGGTCTTCATCTGCGTGGCCAGCCTGATCGGCACGGTGTTGCCGCAGAACCAGGCGCCCAACGCGTACATCGACCAGTTTGGGCCCTTCTGGTATACGCTCTTCGACCAGTTCTCGATCTGGCACATTTACAACAGCCCGTGGTTCCTGGTCATCATGGCGTTTCTGGTGGTGTCCACGTCATTGTGCGTGCTGCGCAATGCGCCCAAGATGATCCGCGACATGCGCTCGTTTCGCGAATACGTGCGCGGCAGCAGCCTGAAGGCATTTCACCACAAGGTCGAGGTGCACAGCGCGCTGGCGCCCGATGCGGCGGTCGAGGCGGTGGGCACTTTGTTACGCAGCCAGGGTTTCCGCTACCGGGTGCGGGTCGATGGCGACAGCCGCATGGTGGCGGCCAAGAAGGGCGCGGCCAATCGCCTGGGCTACATTTTTGCGCACGTGGCGATCGTGGTGATCTGCGTGGGCGGGCTGCTCGACAGCGAACTGCCCGTGCGCGTGCAGACCTGGCTGTTCGACAAGCAGCCCGTCGTGGGCAACATGCTGATCTCCGAAGTCCCCGAGTCCGGCCGGCTGTCGGCCTACAACCCCAGCTTCCGTGCGAACATGCTGATCCCGGATGGCAAGCAGAGCAGCGTGGGCATCATCCCCTCGGGCCCAGGGGTGCTGCTGCAGCCCCTGCCTTTCAGCCTGCGGCTCAACAAATTCCATATCGACTACTACGAAAACGGCCAGCCCAGCGATTTCCGCAGCGACGTGACCGTCACTGACCGGGCCACGGGTGAATCCTTCGATCGCACCATCCAGGTCAACGAGCCGCTGCACTATCGCGGGCTCACGGTGTACCAGTCCAGTTTCGATGACGGCGGCAGCGCCCTGCAGCTGCGCGCCTGGCCGCTCAAGGGGCAGGGCGCCGAGCCGGTGGCCGTGACGGGCACGGTGGGCACCGAATCACAGCTGCCCCAGGGCCTGGGCGGCGAGACGGTCGACTACACGGATCTGCGCCTCATCAATGTCGAGAATCTGGGTGATGGCGAAGGGCCGCAACCGGCCAACGTGATCGAGCACGTGGCCGCCGTCACGGGCAGTGCGGCGCGCCCGCGCAACAAAGATCTGCGCAACGTGGGGCCCAGCGTCCAATACCGCCTGATCGGCGCCGATGGCCAGGCACACGAATTCAGCCAGTACATGCTGCCGGTGGCCCTGGACGGCTTTCCGCTGTTCTTGCTGGGGGTGCGCGACACCCCGGCGCAGCCCTGGCGCTATCTGCGCATCCCGGCCGATGCCCAGGGCCAGATGGACGAATTCATGCACCTGCGCGCCGCGCTGGCCGACCCGGCCCTGCGCGAACAGGCTGCACGGGCTTTTGCCGAACGCAATGCACCCGCAGGCGAACAGCGCGACCTGATGTTTCAGGCCGCGCGCGGGGCGCTGACCACGTTCGAGCGCGAGGGCTTCAACGGCATCATCGCGGCCGCCCCCGAAGGCGAGCGCGAGAAGATCCTCAATTTCGCGGTGCCCATGATCCAGCTCAGCCTGGCCGAACTGCGAGACCTGATGCGTGCCCGGCAGGGGCTGCCGGCGCTCGGCGGGCTGCCGGCCGATACCGCCCAGCGCGAACAGCAGTGGCTGGGCCTGGCGGTGCTGGCGCTGGCGATGCTGCCGGATTATCCTGCACCTGTGGCCTTGCAACTGTCGGGGTTCGACCACGTCCAGGCCAGCGTCTTCCAGGTGGCGCGCAGCCCCGGCAAGACCACGGTCTATCTGGGCTGCCTGTTTCTGGTTCTGGGGGTGTTCTCCATGTTCTACATCCGCGAGCGGCGGGTGTGGGTGTGGGTGCGGCCCAGCGGCGCCGGCAGCGCGTGGCTGGCCGCGATGACCACACAACGTCGTACACTGGATTTCAATCACGAATTCGAGCGCTTGCGCGATGCTTTGCGCACCCTAGGAGGTCGACATGACGTCTGATTCGATGGCCCGGCAACCCGCCGGCCTGTGGGCCGGTCCCATGAACGCCAGCGGCGACCGGCGCGGCCGGCGCGGCCGCCCCGATTGGTCCGACATCGCCTTTTTCGTGCTCCTGGCGCTTGGCGCAGGCTACGCGATCGATGTCTACGGCCATTTCATGGACTACTACGAGACCCTTATTTTGCTGGGTTGCGTGGCCTTGTTCAGCTGGATGGGCTGGCTGTGGCGGCCGCTGCGCGCGCTGATGCTGGCCAGCGGCCTGACGGCGCTGCTGGCCATCTGGCTGTACAGCCCCACCGGTAGCCTGCTGCAGGGCGATCTGTCCCATGTCGAGAGCGTATTCCTGCTCAAGTACCTGATTTCGTCGCAGTCGGCCGTGCTGTGGATGTGCGCGCTGTTCGTGCTGGCCACGGTCTGTTACTGGGCGGGTTTCGCCGTGCCCACGTTTTCCTGGGTCGGCTCGGTGCTCACCTGGGGTGCGGTCTATGCCGGGCTCACCGGCCTGCTGGTGCGCTGGCGCGAGGGCCATTTGCTGGGGCCAGACATCGGCCACGTGCCGGTCAGCAATCTCTACGAGGTCTTCGTGCTGCTGGCGCTCATCACCGCGCTCTTCTACCTCTATTACGAGCGGCGCTACGCCACGCGCGCGCTGGGTGGGTTCGTGCTGCTGGTGATCAGCGCGCTGGTGGTGTTCCTGCTGTGGTATTCCTTCACGCGCGAGGCCTATCAGATCCAGCCGCTGGTGCCGGCCCTCAAAAGCTGGTGGATGAAGCTGCACGTGCCGGCCAACTTCATCGGCTACGGTACCTTCAGCCTGGCCGCCATGGTGGGGTTCGCCTATCTGGTGAAGGCGCACGGTGAAACACGCGGCGTCAAGCCGCTGATTCCGCTCTTTCTGCTGGGGGCGGTCCTGTGCGCCGAGCCTTTCATGTTCGGCTCGCGCGAACTCTCGGCCACCTGGATGCTGTTCTTCGGTGCCGGGGCCCTGATCGTGGGCACCATTCTGGCGTTTCGGGCGCCCATCGCACAGCGCTTGCCCGCGCTCGAGGTGCTGGACGACATCATGTACCGGGCCATCGCCATCGGCTTTGCGTTCTTCACCGTGGCCACCATCCTGGGGGCGCTGTGGGCCGCCGATGCCTGGGGCACCTACTGGCAATGGGATCCTAAAGAAACCTGGGCGCTCATCGTCTGGCTCAACTATGCGGCCTGGCTGCACATGCGCCTCATGAAAGGCCTGCGCGGCGCGATGGCCGCCTATTGGGCCCTGACGGGCCTGCTGGTCACCAGCTTCGCCTTCCTGGGGGTCAACATGTTCCTGTCGGGCCTGCACTCGTACGGAGAGCTCTAGTCATGTCCAAGTTCAAGAAGAACCCGGCACAGGTGCTCCGCACAGCGGGCGAAAAGCCGGTGGCCGTGCTCAATCACAATCGGCCCGCTTTCCACAGGGTGACGCCCAAGCTGTTTGAAGCGCTGGTCGAGGAACTGGCAGACCGGGATCTTGCGGCTATCGTGTGCCAGCGACTGGCACTGAAGGACACCGCCGTCGAGGTGGATATCGAGCAAATCTGAACCCGACGAAGGTACGCGATATCGACTCAAATTCATCCCTGAAGCGCTTGGCTCAGGGCCCGCGGACTTCGGGGTGCGGCGGCTGGCCCGGGATGCGCTCTTGCGCGTACAGTTCGTGCACGGTTTCGCGCGGGCGCACCAGCCACGCCTGGTCGCCGTCCACCAGGATCTCGGCCGCCCGTGGGCGGCTGTTGTACTGGCTGGCCATGGAAAACGCATAAGCACCGGCGGACTCCAGCGCGAGCCAGTCGCCCGGGGCGATGGCCAGGGGGCGCCCGCGGGCCAGCCAGTCGCCGCTTTCGCAGATGGGGCCGACGATATCCCAGGTTTCTGGCGTGTCGTCATCGCGTGGACGCACCGGGCGCACGCCGTGCCAGGCTTCGTAGAGCGCGGGGCGCATGAGATCGTTCATGGCCGCATCGACGATGGCAAACTGGCGCGTCTCGCCGCGCTTCAGGTAGAGGACTTCGGTCAGCAGCACGCCGGCATTGCCCACCAGTGAGCGGCCGGGTTCGAGCACGACCTGCAGGTGGCCCAGGCCGCGCGCGTGCAGGGCGGCAAAGACCGGATCCAGGAGTTCGGCCGGATGCGGCGGGGTTTCATCGGTGTAGCGGATGGCCAGGCCGCCGCCCAGATCCAGGTGTTGCAGGGCGATGCCATCGGCGGCGAGCTGTTCGATGAGGCCCAGCAGCTTGTCCAGGGCATCCAGCCAGGGGCCCGTGGTGGTGATCTGCGAGCCGATGTGGCAGTCGACCCCCACGATGCGCAGGGCCGGCAGGCTGCGGGCCCGATGGTACAGGGCCCGGGCGTCCTGGATGGGTACGCCGAACTTGTTGTCTTTCAGGCCGGTGGAAATATAGGGGTGCGTGTGGGCATCGACGTCCGGGTTCACGCGCAATGAAATAGGCGCCTGGCGGCCGCAGTCGGCCGCCACCCGGGCGATGCATTCCAGCTCGCCGGCCGATTCGACGTTGAAGCACAGGATGCCTGCGTCCAGGGCCGCGCGGATCTCCCAGGCCTGTTTGCCCACGCCTGAAAAGACGATGGTCTCGGGCTGGGCGCCGGCGGCCAGCACGCGCGCGAGTTCGCCCCCCGAGACGATGTCGAAACCTGCGCCCAGGCGCTGGAATTCGTGCAGGATGGCGAGGTTGCTGTTGGCCTTGACGCCGTAGCAGATCAGGCCACGGCGCCCGTGCAGCGCGTCGGCGTAGCCTTGCCAGGCAGCCTGCAGGGCCGCGCGCGAATAGACGTACAAGGGCGTGCCGTAACGGCTGGCGAGTTCGGGCAGCGGCACGCCTTCGGCATGCAGCACGCCCTCGCGCAGGTCGAACCAGGGTTGGCTGGGCAGCATCGGTGCGCGCTCAGGGCAGGGCTTGTGGCGTGGGGTTGCTGCCCAGCGGGACGTCCGGGGGCAACGCCAGTTGTTCGTCGGCGGGCGGGGGCGGTTCGGGCAGGTAGAGCGGGCCCTTCATGCCGCAGCCGGCGAGCAGCAGGCTGGCCAGCGCCAGGCCGCCGGCCGCGCGCAGCCCGCGCGGTGCCGCAGCGGGCCGGACGGATGATGGAACAGGGCGCTCGGGGGCCAGGCCACCTGAGGCGGCCGGGGCGGAATGCGGAACAGGGCGTGCAGGCATGGGATACCGTCCTTAGAAGGGAACCCGCACCGGCTGGGGCTGGGCGGCTTCGTAGTGGGTCTGGTCGCTGGGCAGGTCCTGGGCCTGCAGCTGGTTGAGCAGCCGGTTGATGTCGTCCATTTCCTGCCCGTCCAGGCTGCTGGCCGATGGGTAGGTGTCGCCCGGCTGGGGCAGGCCGACCCGGGCGATGGCGATACCGGGCGGGTATTCGGAAAAATAGAAGTCGCCGTCGATGCGCGCCAGGCCGCTGGGCAGGGGGCCCGGCTGGATTTCCGGCTGGCCCTGCAGGGCGACGCGCATGTAGTCGATCCAGATGGGCAGTGCCGCGCCGCCCCCGGTTTCGCCCTGGCCCATCGAGCGGGGCTGGTCGAACCCCATCCAGGCCACGGCCACCTCTTTTGGGGTGAAGCCGGCGAACCAGGCGTCTTGCGAGTCGTTGGTCGTGCCGGTCTTGCCGCCGAGGTCGACGCGCTGGAGTTCGCGCCGCGCGCGCGCGCCCGTGCCCGAAGTGGCCACCCCGCGCAGCATGTCGGCCATGACGTAGGCGGTGCGCGGATCGATCACCCGGGCGAGCGCATCGCCGGCCACGGTGGGATGGGCCCGCATGATGACCTTGCCTTCGCTGTCGGTGACGGTGTCGATCAGGTAGGGCGGCACCCGGTAGCCGCCATTGGCGAACACGGCAAACCCCCCGGCCAGCTGCAGGGGGGTGACGCTGCCGGCGCCCAGGGCCAGCGGCAGCACGGCGGGCTGGCGTTCGCGGTCGAAGCCGAAGCGCGTGACATAGTCTTGCACGTACTGCGGGCCCACGGCCTGCATGATGCGGATCGACACCATGTTCTTGGACTTGTACAGCCCCTGGCGCATGGTCAGCATGGGCTCGTAGGAGCGCCCATAGTTTTTTGGGTTCCAGGGCTTGGAACCGGTCTGTTCGGCCGTCAGCGAGAAGGGCTCGTCGGAGATCTGGGTGGCCGGGGTCAGCCCCCGTTCGAGCGCCGCGGCATAGATGAAGGGCTTGAACGCCGACCCGGGCTGGCGCCAGGCCTGTGTGACGCGGTTGAACTTGCCTTCGTCGAAATGAAAGCCGCCCACCATGGCGCGGATGGCGCCGTCCTGGGCGCTGATGCCGACCAGCGCGGCCTGGATGGCCGGCTTGTTGATGAGTTCCCAGGTGTCGCCGCGCTGGTGTACGTAGACGATGGCCCCGCGTTCGATGCGCACGTTGTCCTTGGCGTTGGGGACCAGGCCACGGGCCACCACGCGCAGCGCCTGCTTGTCGTTGATGGTGATGATCTGGTCGGCGCTGCGGGCCACGCGCACTTCGGTCGGGCTGGCCGAGAGCACGATGCCGGTGAGCAGGCCGCCGTTGTCGGGGTGGCGCTCTTGGGCTTCGTCGAGCAGGTCGTTCAGGGCGTCGGCATCTTTTTCGATGCCCGGCGGCAGTGCGATGGTTTCTTCGGGGCCGGTATAGGGCGCCCGGCGGGTGTAGTCGAGCACGCCGGCGCGCAGCGCCTGGTAGGCGGCTTCCTGGTCCTTGGCGTCGATGGTGGTGTAGACGTTCAGGCCGCGCGAGTAGATGTCGTCTTGGTAGACGCCGTAGAGCAGCTGGCGGGCCAGCTCGGCCGGGTAGTCGGCGTGCACGGCGTAGCGCCCGGTTGGGGTGCCGGCGGCCGACTTGATGACGATGGGTTGTTCGGCCGCTTGCCGGTATTCGGCCTCGGTCAGGTAGCCCAGCTGGCGCATGCGGCCCAGCACGTACATCTGGCGCGCCTTGGCGCGCTGGAAGTTGGCGATCGGGTTGTAGCGCGAGGGCGCCTTGGGGATGCCGGCGAGCATCGCGGCCTCGGCCGCGGTGATCTCGGCCAGCGGCTTGCCGAAATACGTGCGGCTGGCCGCGGCAAAGCCATAGGCCCGATGCCCCAGGAAGATCTGGTTCATGTACAGGTCGAGGATCTCGTTCTTGGTGAGCGTGGCCTCGATCTTGAACGTGAGCAATAGTTCGTAAAACTTGCGCGTGTAGGTTTTTTCGGACGACAGGTAGAAGTTGCGCGCCACCTGCATGGTGATGGTGCTGGCCCCCTGGGTCTTGGACATGTGCATGGTGTTGG
>Ga0172382_10007132_pt1 | contig 15976 bp, 15 predicted proteins | sample Leawel138RmetaG_FD_122245 | JGI IMG/M metagenome (GOLD analysis project Ga0172382, IMG submission 122245) | Leachate microbial communities from a municipal landfill in Southern Ontario, Canada - Leachate well 138R metaG | ecosystem: Engineered > Solid waste > Landfill > Unclassified | place...
TATTCTTACACCCAAATGTGTTGTCCATTAGAAAAACAAGGTTCATGTCGCAATCCCCTATAATCGGGTCTATCTATTCTTACTGCATAAATCAGTGGTGTATAGTGGTGGTATATTTAATGTCGCAATCCCCTATAATCGGGTCTATCTATTCTTACATCAAGAGAGCAAGATTTAAAACAATTATCTAAATTAGTCGCAATCCCCTATAATCGGGTCTATCTATTCTTACACTAACTTGGTTATCAGATACAGATTACTCTTTTTATAGTCGCAATCCCCTATAATCGGGTCTATCTATTCTTACAAGAGTAAGAACTTGACCCTGTTCCCATACATCAGTTGCGTCGCAATCCCCTATAATCGGGTCTATCTATTCTTACTGCGGGTATTTTGAGCCCTACAGATACAAGGTTTATACCAGCCCTTTCCGCAAGCCCTAACTTTTCTCATTAAATTTATCATACTTTTTTATTCCTTTTTTGTCAACATCCTTTATTATTAAGGGTTCCCATTTCCGCAAGCCTACCCTTATTTTTAAGTAATCAGAGGTTTGCGATAATAATAGTCATACTACATAAAAATCTAAGTCGGTGGTTATTTCCCCTGTTCCTATAATGTCTACTTTTTTAAGGCAACTCTCACATAATATATAGTATCTCATACTATCAGCAGAGGTCTCTAATATAGATTCAGCAAATTCTTTAATTGTTTTTAATTGAAGAGCGTCGATTAAGCATTCAAATACTGAGAATTGCACTCTTGTACCGTAATTTTCAAGCATTTTAGAAATTTTATTTCTTCTTTTATCTTCAACTATGTCGTAACTTATTATTACAAACATTATTTTATCTCAAAAGGTATGTATTCTTGCTGTTGCAAAATAGTTTTCGCAAACTTTTCTACTTGGCTATGAATAATCTCTCTGTAATTTAATGTTTTATCGTCACAGGATATTTTTGTATGCATTCTTCTTTCATAGTGAGATAGGTATTCTTTTCTTGCTTCACCTGTTAAATAAATCATATTATCTATATCTTCAAAATCGTCAGGTTTAATTATATCTTTATTTATTAACTCCAATACGAGCCGATCTATTAAAGGTTGTCTAAACTCTTCTACCAGATCAAGAGCTAACGACGGACGTCCATATTCTGCGCCATGAAGATAACCTAAGTAAGGGTCAAATCCTCTTGCTGACAACGCCGAAAAAAGTTCGTTGGTTAGTAGAGCGTACCCAAAACTTAAAAGAGAATTAACAGGATCTTTTGGGTAACGAGGTTTTCTATTGGCAAACGTAAAATTTTTTAATATCATTTTCCCAAAACACTCAAAATATATAGCAGCAGCTCTACCTTCCACTCCTAAAAGTGACGGTATTCCATTTTTTCTTGAAACACTTTCAATTAATTGAAGCATTTCTAATGTTGATTTAGAAAAGTCAACTTCTGGATGATTGCGAGCGTATTTTAATAAAATGTTTCTTGAATTTTTAATTTTACCACAAACTAAAATTTTTGATATGTTTAATCTTAAATCTTCTGAAATATGCCATTTATATTGGGAAATTCGTAAAGGGATGTTTTTTGATGAAACAGGAATAAGCCGTCCTATAAATTTCCCATAATAGTTGAAAAAAGATGTATCTATCCCGTTTTCAAGTAAAAACTTCATTGCTTGTGTCGTTATCTGTATATTTCCGAAAATAAAAACTCTGGCTAATTTAAACTCAGGAATCTCTAATAGAAGGTTGCCTTCTTTTTCTACAACAAACTTTCTTGATTCCTTTTTTAGTTTTGCGCCTTGCTCAACTATAAATAGCGTTGACATTTAATCATCACTTATACGTGGAAATTTTACAGTTTGAAAAAAGTTTTCTGTATCCGGCAATGATTTTTTTATAAATTCTGCAACCTCTGAAAACATCTCTTTTGAAGCAGTTTGTCCTATAGGGCTAAAACCGTGTGCAAGTAAGGATTTATTTCTTAAGCCAAGCAGTTTTTTGAACGTACCGTTGTTAAACTGTTCCATAAAAGTTAATCCAAGCGGAGTTTTCATTTCAGCGAGCAGGTCGTAGGTATTAACTAAGCCCAATCTTATCTTACCATCATTTGAACGTAAAGATTCATATTTAGATCTTAAAGTGTTTGGTAATTTATCTATATCAATATCTTCAGTATCAGGTAGACCGTTATTATGTTTTTTGTATAGAGCAAGTTCTACCATTTTGTACTGAGCAACAAATTCAAGCAATCTGTAAAGCCTGGCAACTGCGTCGTCATATTTTCCTTCTAACTCTAATCTTCTATTTGCATTTTCTAACAGGTCTACTATCCTTTCCAAACAGAATTGGTTATCCTTTTCTTTGTGAAGGATTTGCTTGTTTTGTTCAACTTTGCTTTTTATTTTCCATTGTTGTAAATAGATATTTTTCGAAGAGAAATCTTTTAATATGTTAAACGCTTTTTGTAAATCAAACCTATCCCAGTATGAGTAGGCTTGTGCAAGTTGCTCTAAAGTATAGAACTTCTCTTTTGTCTGAGGGTTTCCTATTAAACCCTGTGCTTTTTGAAGAAGCTCAATGCAACTGTCAAACTGGGTCTTATTAAAGAAATCTATAGCTGATTTGTAAATAGAGTTTGCGTAAACCTCATTTGGTTGCAGGGTTATCAATTTTTCTGAGCCCGAAACAACTCGCCCTTCGCTATTTCTCTCACCGTAAACATAGGTAATTGTTCCTACTTTCTTTTCTATAGATGAAAGTATCAGCCCTGCTGACATTGCTTTTGTTCCCGTGGTGTAGTCAACAACAATATTTTCTGGAATATAACCAAAAGCAATAAGTGACTCAATATATTCCCCACATTCTTTTCTTATGAGTTCTATGTCGTTTTCGTTTGATAATACTTGTATTTCATATTTTTTACTACTCATACAAGAGTTTTTCAAAACAAATGGAAGGGTTTCTTGCTTACTTTTATCTGTTGTAATAAATATTATATATTCAGGATTGTTCTGCCTTATAGAAAAAGATATGCCGTGTGCGACATCTTCTCTATTCTTACCTATACCAACTGTTATTAACATAGATTTTGACATTTTTTATCCCTTAAACAATTTGCATCACAACCCACCCCATAGAAGTGTCTCTACCAATAAGTTTAGCGGTAGCTGGATTTTGCCCAGGTAAAAGAGGGGCCAATCTTCCGGGACGAAACACTTTGTAATTACGTATATTTAATTCTTCAGCAAGTAGTAATAATGAGGTAGACAAAACGGAAGAACCTTGCCCAAGGCGTAACAAAAAACCCTTGTGGGAAGTTGTAAAATTATATCTGCTCTTTCTAAGTATTTTTGTGTAAAAATCGTTTGACGCTTCTAAAATTTCTTCACAGGATAACTTACCAAATTGATAAAAATCTTCTATACCTGTCTTCATTTCAAATTCAAACTCTGTGCCTGTTCTTAAGGTTTCATATACCACAGGGATACTTTTTCCTCTCCCCCGAGATTCTGTGTAAGAAATTTCAAGAGAGGTTTCAGGGGCAATCCGGTCGGTATCTGTTACATCCAACCATCTTGAAAATCTACCAGATTTTCCTTCAGATATTTCTTCCAAAACACTTTCTAATATCTCGTTATGTTCTCTTAAATTTCGTATATTCTTCTGTTTGGCTATTTTGTATATTACCGCTGATAGCAGAGCGCCTTTAATTGAACTACCGGGAATAAAAACATTTCCGGCAGATTTCACAAATTCGCTAACTTCGATAACAGCACGACCTGTTGCACTTGGTGATACTGGTAATTTATAAAGGGTGTGCGACAAAAGAAGGTTAGCAGGTAGAAGATCACCTATGTAACGATTTGAAGCTTGTTTGGCAGAATTGATAAATAGTTCCATGTTAGGTTTAAAACCTTCGTCGGCGAATAAGGACTCCATATTAAGGCGTATAAAATTCCCATCAAAAACATTGTTAACTCTGTTTTTGCCAACAGAAACATATTCGAGTGGCGAAATTTTATTCCCAGAACCTATATGTACAGGCGCAAGTATTTTGATTTTAATTTTCATACTATATTCCTAATTTCATAGGTACAGAAAAACAATAGCCATATCTATATACCTTATGTGAATCAAACCCATCAGGTGTAACATCAGCAAGCGTTCCTGCTATATCTGGGGGCAAAACAGAGCCCTCTGTAAACATTCTAATGGATTTACGTTTTATATTTTTTGAAACGGGGGAATATAAATATCCCTTCCGCTCTATAATTTCATAATATCCTTCATTAAGGTTGTTAAACTCCGTTTTGTTGGGAAAATATAACGATAGTGTTATTGTAGCGTTGGAATCACTGGGGAAGTTGATTGAAACATCTTTTTTTTGATATTCAAAAAGACCCTTACCCACTGTTCTATCTCCACCTATTCCTTCTTCCTGTAAAAGATTGAGGCAAGCGTTAAATTTTTGTTCAAAACTCTTATTCTTAAAATCTACAAGAAAGTGTAAACCACAATTTTTATTGAAATGGAGTTCGCCGTAATGGAAATATTGCTCAGAAGAGTTGTTGCGACGATTAAGGTTGATACGTGGGTTGTTAATTATTGTAAAGTAGTTGTTATTACTATCTACCAAATCATTCTTTTGAAACTCGTATGTGTCAATATCTTTGTTGTTGGAGATAAATGTTTCGAAAGTTTTGATTCCAACAAACTTAATTTTTTTTAACTCCTTTGCCATAATTGTTGTTGGTATCTGGTTAAGAGGCATAGGGAGGTATAAGATTTCATTTATAAACGGAAAGGCCGAGGTGACTAAAAATGGTGGCTCTTTTTTAAGATAGAGTTCCAGAAAATTGGTTACAGCGTTTACGCCGTACAATAGACGGTAGGCATTCACAAAAGCAGAGAAGAAAGTGTCAGAATGTATGAAATTTTTGCTACCTTCATGCCAACCTGCTTTTTCACCAAGATGTAACCCATTTTTGAACTTCAATAGATAGGCAATATAATTATTTTCCATTTAAATTTTCTCTTCAATTGTTTTTTTAAGTTGAGGGTAATTTTTTATCAACTGACTAATCTTATCATATCTGCCTACTGGTTCTTTTTCTGATGGGTCAATATTTCCTGTTTCATAATCGTTTTTGTTGTTAATATAAACTTGTATATTTCCAAAACTAATTTTACCATAACCCCTTGAGCCCATACCTCCTAAGTAGTCCCATTCAATAAGACCCATTGCTTCAAACACTTTTACCATCAAGCCCAAATCTTCCTTTTCAAATATGTTGATTATTATCTCTACAGGGGAAAAGATAGCGCCTGCTGGTACTCTGTCCATAGTTCTTAAACTGTAATGCAATGCCGAGCCCTTAACTCTATCTATAGCTGTTTCCATTTTGATTTCAGTAAATTCCATCTCCATATTTCTCTTCATTTCAGGAGTAATACTCTCTTCCAGAAGATTGGTGTCTCTAACAATAAGTCGTGTGAGTGTAGGTAAAGTTATAGACATACCTCCCTCTGTGGGAGAGATACCCCAGAATTTACATATAGGGCATTTTTGATAGTCCTCATCATTAAGGCAAAAGTGGACTTTACCAGAACTTGTAACCTTACCTTCTTTCTTTTCTATTAGAGAACGCATCTTACCCTTTAATGAAGAGCCGGGTATATACGGTCTGCCAAACGCATCTGTTATAACCGGCTGGTCAATGCCTCCAATTTTCATGCCAGTTGAAGAACCCGCTACCCTCAACCCTGTCAGTAAATGAATATCGCACCTTACAAAAACTTTTCCCAGAAGTTCCATTTTTTCCTCCTGTTATTCCTTTCCACCATAAAATCTATGATATGCTACTATTGCTTCAATAAAATTTTTGAACATATCAAAATTATCTTTATTCGTTCTACTTATCATTTTTTCCATTATAGGATAAAAACTATCTTTTAGCACTCTTACATTATAGTTTTTCCCTGCAACATACGCTATTTTAGGTTTAAGTAACTCTACTTTTATTTCGTTATATTTGGTCATATTCTGTATTTCGTTAAGGACATTTCGTATCTGAGACCTTGATAAACCAGTTCTTCTATCAGCGTATATTTTCCCCAAAGATTTAGCTCTTTCATTAAGAAGTTTGCCGTCTCCGTTTAGTATTTTTTCTATTTCCATTTCATTAATAGTCATCTTTCCCTCCTGGTCAGATAGTCGGTCCATTGTACTGAAACATCAAGGTTATGATGTACATTGTAATCGGTGACAAACATATTTATTAACCGTTGAGCAAAGCGGCTTTGTTCTATATCACCTTTTTTGTATCTCATAGAAAACCGTTTTATTGCATAATAGAAACGCCATAACTTAAAAACCTCTATTTTATCTTTTGAGTGGGCTTCTTTTTCCTGGTATAAAGCAGAAATTACACCTAATATTGAACGCGCTACTCTGTTTTCTGAATCTTTTGATTCCAACAAGCTAATAAGTTCATCCTTTACTTGTTTAACAGATAATAGTTCGTCCCATGTAACCGTCTTATTTAAAAAACTTATTCTGTTTCTCCCAGCTTTTTTCGACATTTGTTCTGCTTCACCTGCTTCCAGAGCTGCTTGATAGACAGGAAAACCAGAAGACTCAGGTATGTATATACCACCTGATAAGGTTAGGTTGTGAGGGTTACCCGTGTAATCTGAGAAAGAGTTATTAATCTCTAAGGCTAAATCAGGAATGGTTGACCATGGTGCAATTATAGAAAGGTCGTCTCCACCTGAGTATACAATTATACAATTCTTATAGTTTTCGCTAACAATACTTTCTATATATCCCTTAAAGAAAAATGATAAACTATAACTTAGTTGGCTATACTTTGATATGGTTGGATTTTTTAGCCATTGCGAAAATATTATGCCAAGATTATCTGCATCCATTCTTAAAACACCCCATCTTTTAAGACCTATCTTAGTGCCATTCTCTTCCATTTGAGATTTTAGAGCAACATCTTCAAGGGTACATATTTGGTTATCAACAGAAACCGGGTAGTAGGTGTTTTCGAACTTAAATCCTGTGAAACCTTTGCTAATAAAATCGCTACTGTTTATTAGGTAAGATAGACCGTTTCGATTGGCTTGTTCGTTTGGTAAAAAGGAGTATTTATAGCCCAGATTTTTCAAAACATCTTTATAATCAGTAATCGGTTGTAGTTGCTCTTCTTCTGTCGTGGGGATTTTTTGAAAGTTTATTGTCTTGCAGTTTCTAACGTCTCTGTTCAACTCACCAAAACTTTTACACATTGAGCACTCTTCACTCTCTTCGTTTACTGGCATATCTTGCCCACAAACAACACATTCTTTTTCACCAAACGGAGCTACTGGCTGGAAAAAATCCGGAGTTAGATTATTTTGAAATTTTCTTCTTTTTTCTCTCGCAAGACGTGCTTTTATTTTTGTAACAATATCAGTGAATTTTTCTACTGCAAAACTCTTATATGAAAACTCTTCAGAGGCAATAATACAACTAAGTTTACCGTTATGAGCCGATAATAACACCCTGTCTATCTTATTAGATAATTCAGATATAATCGTTTTTACTTGCCTCGTATTGGGGGCTATTATCTGAAAGTTTCCTCCACCTGAATATATAATATTACTTTTGGGCAGATTAAGTTTTTCCAGAAGGTAATTAACAATGGTTTCAGAAAGTAGTTGTAGGTATAAAGATCTTCCCTTTAGTCCTCTTAGCGCGTGTTTGCTTGTTAGAGAATATATAAAGTCCTGTATGCCTGAAATATCTCCTTCTACCATAATAAAGTGTTTTGTATCTTCTGGGAAATCTTTGTATGTTTTAGAGTGCGTTATGACCGCGTCAATCTGTTCTTCTGTAATATCTATGTCATATAGGCAAACGGCTATTGCTGCTGTTGTTTTCATATGATGATAAAGAGAAGTGGCAGGTTTATCTATTGTAGTAGCCGGAATAAAAACAGTGTAACTCTCCATAAGGTAAAGGAGTTTTTCTACCAACAGGTCAAAGTTGGTTTCTTCTTTTAAGTTAGAAGCATCCTCAGAACATCTATCCCAAAGATTTTTATATGATTGCTGTCCAATCGCTTCAAATGGATTGTTAACAGGGTTGAGTTGTAAAAAACTTTCTTTTTTGATTTGTAACGGAATCTGTCTGAGGGGAGAAAAGCGTTTCACTATGTTTTGTTCATCAATCTCCGAGTTTTTAACTTCAGAAAAAACGTTTGTAATAGGTTGTTTTTTATAGTTTAAGGTTTCTGTCTCTTCCGTTAACTCTCTCTCTGATGAAGATAGCCAATCAGCAAGTTGTATTATCTTAACCAACCTTCTTATCTTTTCGTTTGAGTTTTGCGGAAGGTGGTGGTATATAACAAGGTTTTCTACTTTACTAAAAGATTCATTTAAAAATTTATTAACGAACCACCCTGAAAGTAGAACATGTAGATGTGAATATCCTCTTGGGCAACAGAAGGTCTTTAATTGTTCATATTCATTAGGTATTTCTACTTCTGCACGCTGAATAAATTTACCTATGTCATGCAGAAGAGCCCCAAGTATTAAGAGTTTTCTTTCTTCCATTTAACTCCTTTGCCAATTATCTGATATTTACCTAAACCAAAAGTAGTATTTTTCCCAGTATGGAGGTAAGAACCAAGGTGAAGAAGAGGCATAAATTGTTTTAGATTGCCTTTGTAGGTGATGTTCCCTGTTATGCCCCCTATTTTCATATTAGACATTTGCCGGGAAGAATATCTTTGTAAATCTGTCCAACCGATATTGCTGTCTACTATTTTAATTGTTTTAGATTCTTTAAGCAAATTATTCCAATCAAACTCAATATTGGTATCGCACCAATGTTGAGATAAAAATGTTGTTCTATGGATAATGCTCTTTATTAAATCGCAAAACTCAAGAGACGAGATAAGTTTGCCACTCTGTTTGATTCTTAAAGGAGTGAGGAAATCAATTGTTATGGTTTCTGTATCTATGTTTATAGTATTTGTTAGTTTACCTATATCTGGTTTTCCCAATGTTTCTTCTCTTTTATCGTAGAGGTTTTTTACAACAGGATAACTCTGAGCAACATCTTCAACAATAAAATTTTTACGCCCATAACCAAAACCTGTATTCCCAAGCTCTTGCAAGGAAAGAAAAAAATAAGGAAAACGAGTTATAGCTGACCCTATAAGTGTAAGTCTTAAATATAAAGGAGCATTGTTGGTGTAAACTTGGCGTGTATTTAATGTTGTGTCAAAGATGTATGGACGAGGTATCTCAAACGCTTTTAGATTGGCTTGGTCATTTCTCTGTTTGCTTTCAAAAAGGAGAAAATAAGGGCAGGTTTCTGAGAGTGCGCAAAGATTACAATTCTTATTGTTTTTAATAAGGCAGGCAACTTTCTTAAGTGCATAGCCAAAACCGCCTCTAATGGTGCTACCTACAAACTTGCCAAGTACTAATTTATCGGTAGGGTTTATCTTGAAAATAAAAGTTGAGAATTCTACTCTTTTTAATTGCTCGTCTAACGATAGAGATTCGTTTACATTATTCGGCATGTTATGCATTATATCATATTAAACAGGAAAAATAAACTTTCAAATTGCCTCATTAAAAATATATACGAAAAGGGTATAGTTGTGCAAACTCAATCAAAAGAATAATAATAAAGACGGAGAAAGACAGTAAGGGAAAAGATGAGATTGCCACGCTGAGAATCGCTCGTAATGACACACAAGGGGGAGGGCAAAGAACCATAATTTAAAACTATCATAAGACATAAATCATTTATAAGCAATAAAGGTTACAATGTCTGATTCTTTTTTTCCATAACCTATTTGGTAACTAATATTTTTATAACCACCCAAAGATAATCTCATTGTAAATTCTTCTATTCCGTACCAGTAGAGAATAAAGTTGGATATCTCAGTTTTAATAACTTTACCTTTTTCTATTAACTCATATCTATTAATATAAAACGTCTTTTGTAATAGCCAATCAATTTTATCACTAAAGACAGTAAGCAATATCAACCTCTCATCAGAAATGGTAACCTTGTTTGTGTTTATTGCACCTTCCTGAAAAGATTTTGGCATTTCTAAATCAAGTATTATTTTCCCACCTTCATTCAAGTGATTATAGAAAATCTCTAAAACTTTTTCAACCCTATCCCTGGGTAAAAGACAAAAACTTCCTGCTGGCATTATTATGGCATCATATTTATTCGGTAAAGATAAATTCATTAAGGCTTGTTCATATAGTACTGTTTCAACCTTATGTTTTTTAAAATTTATTCTACACTGTTTTAGCATTTCAATAGATGAATCAACCCCCTCTATTTTAATCCCCTTTTTTATTAGTGGTATTAACATTCTCCCTGTTCCAACACCAACCTCTAAGACAAGCCCTGATGTACCTTCTATTTTTCTTATATAATATTCTATATCTCCTTCAATTGAAAAACCTATAGGTTTGGTTAATTCATAAAAAATTGTACTTAATTCTCCATATTCCTTCCACATAAGTAAAACTCCTTTCTATAAAATTTCTTATATATATAACCATATCTCAGAATGTAGTAATCTTATATATGTAAAGATTGTAAAAACTATTTGTTTTTTTGAAGCCAGCAATGATATTTAAGCACTCCGTTTCTCTTCTGTCAAACGTTTCATCAGAGAGGAACACCTTCATCAGTAACTTTTGCAAAGACGGAATGGGGGGGAGTAAAAGCGAGATTCCGGATCAAGTCCGGAATGACATACAAGGGGGAATTTTTCTCTCTCAAAAATAAAGTGTAAACTATGTGCCCGGAATATACTACAAAAAGCAACTTGAGTTAACATAGACTTCAAACCATAGGAACACAAGGTTTTATATTTTTACTCTGAAAAAATCCAGTCAGTAAATTCAAAGTATTTTCAACTGTCTGCCAAGACATCGTTTCTTCTGGTGAGTGATAACATGTCAATGGTAACCCCATATATATAATTTTCTTGTTAGAAGGATTAGTTTGCAAGTATTTACCTGCTTGTGCTGGATTGAAACTGTCAAACTTGGTTATGGGTATATCAACAGACATAGCATAAGCCTCTATTTCATTTATCATATCCCTATCCAACTTCATATAATGAGCAGTATCAGACAATGTAATGTATCCGCCATTAACAACATCACCATCTACAGTTTTATCTATATCAATATCCAGATCTATCATTTTATATTTGTCATCCACATCATATTGGTTTAAATATTCTATAATCTGCGGATGTGATTCTAATATCTCTTCCCGAGAAACAAAAAGACAATCTATAGGGTAACCTAGTTTAATTAAATATAGAACAATAGCAACAGAAATAATGTTATCTAACTGCCCGCGAATAAACCAGTTGTTATTATAATCTTTTTTGAAGATTTCCATACGTCTCTCTTTAAACATTAATCTATCAGCATGAACAAGAAAGAGGTATTTTGCAGAGGTTTCTTGATTATGTCTATAGACCAAATATTTCCCTATATTATCATCCCCTGCAAAAAACAATGAAGAAGACGTGTTCTTAAACTTGTTTACCTGCGAAAATATCTCATCAAACAACATATCCTCACTAGCACAAGCAGTCAATCTGAATAATGTATCCATAACAAAAGTTTCATTATCATTTCTCATTTCAATTCTCCTTATTAAATTTTTGTTTCTTCTAAATATAACCTTATCTCTATTTTTTCACTCTCGGCGGGTCTTGTCCCGACAGTATTTCTGAGGGATAAACCGCATCTCATTAAACTTTCTGAAAGCCACGTGGTTTGTTTCATCTTTCTTTTACAAAAGACAAATAGAGTAAATTTTGCTTTTTTTCCCTTTTCCGTTAAAATAATAATATATTATACCAGTTATTTTCCATAGTGTCAATAGTGGTCATTTTATTTTCTCTTGATTTTTAATTATTTTATGGTATAATAATTATAAGTAGTCAAAGGAGGTTATATGGAGAAAGAAAAAACAAACGAAATTACGGAAGTGATTAAAGAAGCTATTGCAAAAATACCAAATGATAACTATCGAGTTGCAGTCCAATTGAAAGTTGACGGATTTAAATTGGAAGAAATTGCACAGATTGTAGATAAATCAGCTGTAGCTGTTAAAAACGATTATAAGAGAGGAAAGCAGGAGCTTAGGGATAACCTCACACAAATGGGGTATTTGAAAAAATGAACAATAAAAAAGATAACACAACTGATGAACTTAAAAAGCTTATTATTAATTTACAAAAGCAACAGAATGAGTTAATAGAAAAGATGCAAGGGCTTCAAAATATGTTGCATCAAAAAGAAACAGAAAAAATAACAGTAAAAGGGCTTGAAAAAATTCTAAGATACCCTAAAGATTATGGTTTTAATTATACTGGAAACATAAATGTTGGAAATTTAATAAAAAGGGCAGAAAACGACGAAAAAACAATGTCTAATATTAAAAAAGAGTTAAATAATTATGATTATGACTATAAAGAACTTTTAAATAATGAATATTTACCCGACAGAAGCCAGAGCAAAGAAATTGCGAAATCTTTGGGGATACCTTGGTCAGATTTTATTATGGCAAAAGCAAATACATATAGAATAATTCAAGAATCAGCAGAAGAGTTTATAAAGATGGCATATAGAATGATTAAAGAATCAGCAGAAAGGCTCAAAAAGCCATATATAGAGCCTAACACTATAGATTTGCTTGAGCAAATCAGCCAATTAGAACTAAAGGGAGATGTATTTTCTTTTGTATCAGACCTGTTTTTAGAAAAGGTTGATGGAAAGATGGTAAAGAAGCGAAGCAAAGAAATAGAAAGGATTTTAAAGGCACGAGAAAAGATTTACATAGTTGAGTACCCAAAATTTGATAGTTTTCACAAAAACTTGCTTGTAAAAACAGTTTTAGAATATATTTTACCTATTCAAAATTTCACAGTATTTGTAAGATTAGAGATGGGAAACACAATAAGATATTACAAATTTGTAGATTATAAGCAAGAGTATGACGAATCTCTGAAATCTTGGAATTGTTATTATGTAATCAAAAACCTTGAAGAAAGGCAGTTTGCAAATATACAAGAAGAAGAATTCTTTAATATATGGGAAAAAGCAAATTATGAATTAATAGGATTTACTGGCACAAGTGACTTTTACAATGTTTTGAAAAATCTTTCAGAATATATATTCAAAACAATCAAGAAACGATGGGAAATAATAACCTCTGATGACCTTGGGTCCAACTAACATTAATTTACTTTCTTCTGAAAAATAAGTGATAGCGATTATATTGGCTACACTACAGACCCAGATATAAACGATTGATAGTTTTAGTAACTATAACAAAAATCCCTTATCTTTTTATATAAGAATTTAATAAATAAAGACATAGGTTATTGTGATAAATACGCTTCTTAAACAGAAAAAGGAGACAATTATGTCAAGAGCAATAGAGGCAGCAAAAGTATTAACTGCAAAGACAGAAAAGGTAACAAAAAAGGCAAAAGAAGCTAAAACAGCAATAGAAGATTTAGTAACTGCAACAGAAGAGATGGCAAGAAGAGCAGATGAGGGAGATGAACCTGCAACAGGCACTCCAGAAAAAGTAGCAGTTATGGCAGTGGAAGCAATGGAAAAAGCAGTAAAAGAAATAACAGAAGCGGCAACGGAAGCTAAAACAGCAATTCTGGATATTGCAACAACGCCTGATGCAAAGACTATTGCAACAATGGGTATGACATCCTTAATACAAGCAATCAAATCAATGGAAAGCACAACAAGTGGAATCGTAAGGATAGTGAAACAAGCGGAAAAAGCAATAATCTCAGCAAGGAGAGAGTCGTCTGGAAAAATGTGGAATGAAGCAGTAGAAGCAACAGAAAAGGCTCTTGAGGTAATCAAGTCAGCAGATAAAGTTGTATCCGCAATTGCAATGGTGGGAACAGCAACAGAAACAATGGCAGTAGCAATAAAGACGATAAAAGGGTACTAAAACCCCAGAGAATAGAGAAGCAAAAGACAAAATTGGCAGTCTTAAAATTCCTATTTTATACATTATGTGGTTCTATTATAACAATCCTTGTTTCCTGAAAAATCTACTCTTTATTGTTCTTACTGAGGTTTGAATAATGGAAAAGGAATGATATCTCGTATTGACGGTGAATTGGTTAATATCATTACCAATCTATCTACACCTAACCCTACACCGCCTGTTGGGGGCATTCCACACCCAATTGCTTTTATAAAATCCATATCCATCGGATGGTGTATAGTATCATCTTTATTTTCTCGCGATGCTTGTTGTTGCTTGAACCTTTCGTACTGTTCCACAGGGTCTGTCAACTCGCTATAGGCGTTACCTATCTCCATACCGAGAGCAAACGGCTCAAAACGTTCAACCAAATTTTTGTTACCTCTTTTGGTTTTGGTTAAAGGAGATATTTCAATAGGGTGGTCGATAATAAAGGTTGGTTGTATAAGTTTATCTTCACAAAAAGTCTCAAATATTTCTGCAATAGATTCGCCTCTACAAAATTTTTCAGGTAATTCAATCTCTTTCTCTTTATAAAACTGGATTATCTCTTCGTCTGACATCTGTGAAATAGATAGGTTAGCAAGTGTTTCGATTGCTTCTATCATTGTCATTCTTTTCCAAGGTGGAGCAAAATCTATTTTTGTTCCTTGATACTCAATTTCTGTAGTCCCACAAATTTTTTTAGCAACTTCTGATACCAAAGTTTCAAACTGTTCCATCTGGTAATTATAGTCTGTATACGATTCATACCATTCCATCATAGTAAACTCAGGGTTATGCGAATTATCTATCCCTTCGTTTCTAAAATTCTTGCAGATGGTATATACTTTGGGAAACCCGCCCACAATATATCTTTTTAAATATAGTTCAGGAGATATTCTTAAAAACATTTCCTGGTTACCTAAAGCCCAAACATTAGTTCTAAAAGGTTTTGCTTCCGCTCCACCATAAATGAGTTCTAACGTGGGAGTTTCAACCTCAACAAAGTTTCTCTCTTCCATAAATGTACGTATTGCAGAAATAATTTTGTTTCTTAACAAAAACCGACCTCTCGACTCTTTTGAAGTAATCCAATCAAGGTACCTCTCTCTATACCTAATTTCTTTATCTTCAACTCTAAAATAAACCTTTTCAGAAGTAACTTTACCAAAAGGAATCTGGACCAATGCTTTTGCAAGTATTGTTAGTTCTTTCACATAAATGGTCAGTTCTCCTGTTTTTGTCCTAAAAATTACCCCTTTTACTCCAATTATATCTCCAATATTTAACAACTTGCTTACTTCCCAAGATTTTTCTCCAATCGTATCTTTTTTTAAATAGACCTGTATCTTAGAATCAAAATCTTCTATATCAGCAAAACAGGTCTTACCCATTATTCTGATAGTATAAATTCTGCCAGTCAAAGATACTTCTTGGTCTTTAAGTTCTTCTTCATTCTTTATAACATCGGAAATCTTATGGGTCTGCTCATAGTCATAAGGGTATGGGTTAACCCCCAACTCAATAAGTTTTTTACGATGTTCAGAAAAATCTTGGTCAAATACCATAATGCCTCCATTTCTTCTTTATTTTCATAAGTTATGTTTTAAATTTTTAAAGTCCCTCTAATACCTGATACCTTATACCTGCCCACTGTGTTATTCATAGAACAGTAGGAAAAACGAGATTCCGGATCAAGTCCGGAATGACATACAGAGGAGTGACATCCCATTAAACTCTTTGCAGCCCCCCTCACCCTTGCTACCTCTCCCCCAAGGGTAGAGGGAAAAGAAGGTCATTCCTTTTCCGCCTTCGGCGAGATTGCCACGCTAAGAAACCCCTCCTACGCCAAGGCTTCGGCGGGTAAAGCTCGCAAGATAAACTACAAAAGACGGAATGGGGGGTAACGTATAAAAACA
>Ga0172382_10007133_pt1 | contig 15975 bp, 14 predicted proteins | sample Leawel138RmetaG_FD_122245 | JGI IMG/M metagenome (GOLD analysis project Ga0172382, IMG submission 122245) | Leachate microbial communities from a municipal landfill in Southern Ontario, Canada - Leachate well 138R metaG | ecosystem: Engineered > Solid waste > Landfill > Unclassified | place...
ACCTCCCCTTTATTACAGCTGACGCTTCAGGTCCGAAACATCTTGACCTCACACTTACAAAAGCTAAGTTTGACGAGCTGACAGACGACCTTGTTGAAAAAACAATGGAGCCTGTAAGAAAGGCGCTTTCAGACGCAGGTCTTAGCCCCTCTCAGGTTGACAAAATACTGCTTGTCGGCGGTTCTACGCGTATTCCCGCTGTTCAGGAAGCAGTTAAAAAGCTTATAAATAAAGAGCCTCACAAAGGCATTAACCCCGATGAATGTGTTGCTATGGGCGCTGCTATTCAGGCAGGCGTTTTGGCAGGTGATGTTCAGGACCTCGTTCTTTTGGACGTTACTCCCCTTTCGCTCGGTCTTGAAACTCTCGGCGGTGTATTCACAAAATTAATCGAAAGAAATACAACTATTCCTACAAAGAAAAGTCAGGTATTCTCAACTGCCGCTGACAATCAGCCCGCTGTTGACATTCATATTCTTCAGGGTGAGCGTGAAATGGCCGCAGACAACAAAACTCTCGGCAGATTCCAGCTTACGGGTATTGCTCCCGCTCCCAGAGGCGTTCCTCAGATTGAAGTAACCTTTGATATTGACGCAAACGGTATTGTTCACGTTTCCGCAAAAGACTTAGGTACAGGCAATGCTCAGGATATTACTATTACAGCAAGCACAAACTTGACTGATGAAGAGATTGACAAGGCTGTAAAAGAAGCGGAAAAATTTGCCGAAGAGGATAAAAAACACAAGGAAGCCATTGAAATCCGCAACAATGCAGATTCTATGGTTTACCAGACAGAGAAAATCTTAAAAGAAAACGGTGATAAACTCCCTGCCGAAGATAAATCAGCTGTCGAAGCTGAGCTTGAAAAGGTTAAAAAAGCTCTTGAAGGTACAGACAATGATGCTATCAAAGCTGCTACCGAACAGCTGACACAGAAATTCCACGAAATGTCCACAAAGATGTATCAGCAGGCAGGCGCTCAGGGTGCTCCCGATATGGGCGGTGCCGATATGGGCGGTAATGCAGAAAGTGATGCACAGGACGCTGATTTTAAGGAAATCTAATTGAATAATAATCCCACGCCCACGCAGAAAAATTGTGTGGGCGTATAAGGGTTATGGAGGAAATAATGGCAAGTAAAAGAGATTATTATGAAGTGCTGGGCGTGGATAAATCCGCATCTGCAGATGAAATAAAAAAAGCTTACCGAAAGCTTGCAAAGCAGTACCACCCCGACCTGCATCCCGGCGATAAAGAGGCTGAAGAAAAATTCAAAGAGCTCAGCGAAGCGTATGAGCATCTAAGCGACCCGCAGAAAAAAGCCAACTATGACCAGTTCGGTCACGACGGTCCTCAGGGATTCGGCGGTGCAGGCGGATTCGGCGGTTTCGGCGGATTTGACGATATCAGCGAAATATTCGGCAGCTTTTTCGGCGGTGGCAGATCGTCTGCCCGCAGAAACGGTCCTGTAAGAGGCCGTGATGTTGAGGTTGTTGAGGTTGTTTCCTTCGAGGAAGCGGCTTTCGGAGTTACCCGTGAAATCAATTATTCACATATAGAAAACTGTCCCGATTGCGGCGGCAGCGGTGCTAAAAAAGGCACCTCGCCCGAAACCTGTTCAAACTGCAGCGGCTCAGGTCAGGTAAGGACAGTTCAGCGAACCCCATTCGGTCAGTTCCAGACAACTCAGCCCTGCTCGGCTTGTAACGGCAGCGGTAAAATTATCAAGGAAAAATGTCCTACCTGTGACGGAAAAGGCAAGGTTCGCCGCAAGGTTACGGAAAAAGTTAATATACCGTCAGGTATTGACGACGGTCAAACCATTTCAGTCAGCGGAAAGGGTGATGCGGGCTCACGGGGCGGTCCGAGCGGGGACCTTTATGTTACTGTTCATATCCGTCCGCACGCAATCTTTGAAAGACAGGGTACGAGTGTGCTCTGCAGTATACCGATAACCTTTGTTCAGGCGGCGCTCGGTGCGGAAATTGACGTTCCCACAATTCACGGAAAGGTTAAAATGACCATTCCCGAGGGCACTCAGCCAAACACGGAATTCAGGCTTCGCGGCAAGGGAATTCCTCACCTTGGAACAAAAACTCCGGGCGACCAGTATGTTACGATAATTGTTGAGGTTCCCAAAAACTTGAATTCAGAGCAAAAGGAAACACTTCAAAAGTTTGCTCAGCAGCTCAGCGATAAAAACTATAACAAAAAGAAAAAATTCAGTGAAAAAGTCAAAGATTTCTTTGATTGATGAAAGGCAGTACCTATGAATTGGACTGAAATAACGGTGAAAATAGCTAACCAAGCGGTTGAAATGGCAAGCGGTGTTTTTTATGCAACAGGCGTCAGTGGTGTTTCCATAACAGATGCAAGTCTGCTTGAAGAATCGGAAAGGCTGACCTCTTCATGGGACGTTTTGGACGATGATGTCAGACAGCAGTATGAAACCGAATTTGCAACGCTTAAAGCATATTATCCCCCTAAAACGAACATAAATGAAACCATTAAAACAATTGAAGATGGAATCAAATCCCTTGAAGGGCTTACTGATATATCGGGGTTTGAAATCTCCGCAAAAGAGGTTCACGAGCAGGATTGGGAAAATGAATGGAAGAAATATTATAAACCCGTACCCGTGGGCAAAAGAATTATCATAAAACCTCAGTGGGAGGAAATCTTTGATGAGTCCCGCGATGTTGTAATTGAGCTTGATCCGGGTATGGCGTTCGGTACAGGTACTCACGAAACCACCAGAATGTGCCTTGCTCTTTTAGAGGAGTTTGTCACTCCCGATTCCAGCATGCTTGATATCGGAACGGGAAGTGGAATTCTATCTGTTGGTGCAGCAAAGCTTGGCTGCTCAAAAATAGTGGCGTCTGACATTGACAGTGTCGCCGTTAAAGTAGCCAGAGAAAACGCGGAGCTTAACAAAGTTGCCGATAAAATTGACATTCGCTGCTGTGACCTTACAACAGGTGTAACAGGTAAATTTTCTATTGTAGTTGCAAATATAATTGCCGATGCGGTTATTATGCTCTCGGAATCGGCGGCGAATTTTTTGACAGATGACGGCGTATACATAACATCGGGAATAATCGAGCACAGACTTGAAGATGTAAAGGATGCGCTCATTAAATACGGATTTAAAATTGACCGCATTGTAACAGAAGGAGAATGGGCAGCCATAGTCTGCACGAAATAGAGGTATGAGAAGATTTTTTGCTGACACACAAAATGAAAAAGTAGTAATTTCGGGGGCAGACGCCCATCATATAACAGACGTTCTGCGTCTTAAAGAAAATGATGAAATTATCGTTTGCGGCGGTGACGGATTTGACTGCGTAACCCGTCTTACCTCCCTTTCAAGCGGTGAGGTTTCGGGCGAAATTATAAGCCGGCAGCCGTCTGAGGCTGAGCCTTCCGTTAAGATAAGGCTTTTTCAATGTATTCCCAAAGGTGATAAATTTGAATATATTATTCAAAAAACCGTTGAGCTTGGCGTGACAGAAATTGTTCCGGTAGAATCTTCAAGATGTATAGTTAAAATCCCTGCTCAGAAGGCAAAATCAAAAACCGAGCGGTGGAACAAAATTGCGGAATCTGCCGCAAAACAGTCGGGCAGAGGGCTAATCCCCGAGGTTTGCTCCCCTGTTAGTTTTAAAGAGGCGTTAAAAATCTTCACAGACTGCGACCTGCCTATTACGGCTTATGAGCTTGAAACCGAAAATTCCCTTAAAAAGATTTTAATAGAAAATCTTTCCGCAAAAAGCGTTAATATTTTTATAGGTCCCGAAGGTGGCATTTCGGACGATGAAATCGCTCTTTTAAAAAGTGCGGGAGCATTTTCCGTGTCACTCGGACCTCGCATTTTGCGGACAGAAACCGCTCCTCTTGCGGTTATTTCTAATATTATATACGAGCTTGAGGACAGGTAATATTTTACCTGTCTTACCTTTAAGGAGGAAAAATGGAGTTACTGAAAGAACTTTGCAGTATAACTGCTCTTTCGGGGTTTGAGCATACGGGCTCAGAATCTCTGAAGGATATTTTTGCGCGTTATCTAACAGATTGCTCGGTTGACCCGTCCGGAAACGTGATGGGTTATCTGCGCTGCGGTAAAAAAGATGCACCCCTTATTATGCTGGACGCTCACCTTGACACAATAGGGCTTATCGTCCGCGATTTTGCGGGCGGAGGGTTTGTTTCCTTTGCAACCCTCGGAGGATTTGACCCCAGAGTTCTCCCCTGTCAGGAAGTAATTATCCACGGAAAAGAGGATGTTTTCGGTGTGATTGGGGCGAAGCCTCCGCACATTTTATCTAAAGAAGAATTAAAAGAGGGCGTAAAACTTGATGACCTGCTTATTGACACGGGTCTATCGGATGACAGAATGCGCGAGCTTATTAAAATAGGAAGTCCTATCTCCGTTAAAACCAAGCATTCCATGCTTGGAGAGGATAAATTCTGCGGTGGCGGTCTTGATAACCGCGCTGGGATTTGCACTCACCTTTTGGCAATAGAGCAGCTAAAAAGTGCAAATCTTAATGCGGACATCTGCGTTGTCGCAAGTCATTCGGAGGAGATTGGCAGATTCGGCGCAAAAATTGCCGCTGAAAGGCTATCCCCCGACCTTGCAATAATTGTCGATGTTACTCACGGCGACACACCTGACGGCGATAAAAGTAAAACCTGCGTTTTAGGCAAAGGACCTGCGGTTTGTCTCGGTCCGAATTTGAACAGAAAATACACCTCCGTTTTACGAAAAACTTTGGAGGAAAATAATATAGAATACCAGACAGAGCTTGAAACGGGCGATACAGGTACAAACGCATGGGATATTCAGGTTTCCTCATGCGGAATCCCCTGTGTGCTAATCTCCGTTCCGCTCAGGTATATGCACACCACAATAGAAACGGTTTCGCTTGCCGATATAAAATCCTCGGCAAAAGGGATTGCGGAATTTATAAAAAATGTTTTCGGAGGTAGTGCTGATGCTTAAAGAATTAACCTCCCTTTCAGGCATATCAAGCTATGAAAATGATGTGCTTGACTACATTTATTCTACGGTGAAAGACCATTGCGACAGAATCGAGCATGACTCCACGGATAATCTGTACTGCTTTAAAAAAGGCAGAAAAACAGGTAAAACGGTTATGTTTACGGCACATACTGACGAGGTGGGATTCCTCGTCAGCGGTATAACCGACGAAGGATACCTGAAATTTTCTTCAATCGGAATAGATTCCCGAATACTTCTCGGTCTAAGGGTTTTTGTCGGTAAAAACAGAACCCCGGGCGTTATCGGCATAAAAGCTGTTCATCTTACAACTGCCGACGAGCGCAAAAAAGCAGTTGAAGAAAAAAATATGTACATTGATATAGGCGCATCTTCAAAAGAGGAAGCGGAAAAGCTCACTGAAAAAGGCGATTTTATCGTTTTTGACAGCGACTATACCGAGTTTGGCGACGGTAAAGTTAAGGCAAAAGCATTAGACGACAGAGTGGGCTGTGCGACGCTTATAAAACTAATCAAGGAAGCCAATTTTGAATATGACACCTGGTGTGTGTTTACCGTTCAGGAGGAGGTTGGCCTTAGAGGCGGCAGAATAGCCGCAAAAAGGATTTTGCCTGACCTTTTCATTGCCCTTGAAGCCACCACCTGCTCTTACATTCCTGATATGGAAAAGGGCAAAAACGTTACAAATCTTGGCGGTGGGGTCGCTCTTTCCTATATGGACGGCGGCTTTATGGCTGACCGAAAGCTCGTGGGGGCACTTATCGAAAGAGCAAAAGAGAGAAATATATTATGTCAACTAAAAAGCTACGCTTCGGGCGGAAATGAGGTCAGGGCGGCTCAGACGGTCGGCAGGGGTGTAATCGCAGCCGCGCTATCAGTGCCATGCAGATACCTTCACTCTCCCCTTACGGTTATGGATAAAAAGGATTATGAGGCTATGTATCTTCTTGCAAAAGAGGTTGCAGAAAATCTTTCAGCTTTGGAGGTTTTATAAATGGAATTATTAAAAAAACTGACTGACGCTTTCGGCGTTTCGGGTTCGGAATGTGATATTGCGGAATTGATTAAGGGAGAGCTTGAGGGACTTGGTGAAATATCCGTTTCACCTCTCGGAAATGTTTCACTTCACATCCCCGGAAATGGCAAAAAAATCCTTTTTGCGGCTCACATGGACGAAATCGGTGTGATGGCAAGGTTTATTGACGATAACGGATTTGTTTATATTTCGGCTGTCGGAGGCTTATCAGCCCATACCGCATTAAATTCGAGAATTCGTTTTGAAAACGGGGTTTGCGGAGTGTTGTCCGCGGGCGAGAAGAAGGAAATTAAAGACCTGAAAATCACCGATATGTTTGTTGACATCGGCGCAAAAAATAAGGCCGAGGCGGAGAGTATGATTTCACTCGGAATGTGCGGAAAATTCGAGAGCAATTTTGAGATTTCAGGCAACACGATAATTTCACGGGTTTTAGACAACAGAGCGGGCTGCTTTGCCCTTATTAAAGCGGCTAAAGAGCTTGAAAAATGCGATGCGGATATTTATTTTGTATTCACATCTCAGGAGGAAATCGGATTGAGGGGCGCGGCTACCGCGGCCTATGACATCTGTCCCGATTACGCCATTGCCGTTGATATTACCGATACGGGCGACACTCCCGATTGCGAGAAGATGGCAGTTAAGCTGGGCGACGGACCCTGCATCAAAATAATGGACAAAGGAATCGTAACAAATCACCTTGTCCGCGATATTATCGAAACCGCTGCAAAAGAGGAAAACATCCCCTATCAGCTTGAAATTTTAACTGCCGGTTCAACCGACGCTTCAATGCTTCAATTCTCCTGCGGCGGCATTAAAACAGGCGCAATATCCATTCCGCTCAGGTACATTCATACTTCAAGTGAAATGGGAAATTTGGTAGATTTGCAAAATACTGTCAAACTTATTTGTGCAATATGTAAAAAATTATGTAACTTTGAAAAAACCATTGACAATTGTCGCAAAATCTAGTAAAATATCAAATACACGCATTAGGAAATAATCATCTTGCCGCGGGGCAGGGTGATTATATTTTATAAAATCGGAGGTTAACAAATGAAACTCGCTTTTATAGGCGGAGGCAATATGGCATCTGCTATTATTAACGGAATAATTTCCAGCGGATTTATTACTCCTGCCGATATTACAGTCAGTGATTCTATGCCTGAAAAGCTTTCCGCTTTTTCTGAAAAGGGTATAAATATCACCTCCGATAATCTTCTTGCCGCAGACTCTGCAGATGTTATAATTTTTGCGGTAAAACCCAATATTTTAAGAGAAATTCTTTCTGATTTTTCTATATTTAATAATAAACTTTTTATCTCCATTGCCGCCGGGGTATCGGTTGCCGAGCTTAAAAAAGGCATCGGCGGCAAATCAAAAGCAATCCGCGTTATGCCCAACACTCCTGCACTTGTTGGCGAAGGTATGACGGTAATTTGCCAGTCAAACGCAGGCGAAAAAAACATGGATATTGCTGTTAAAATCTTTGGAACGGTTGGAAAAACCCTTATTTTAGATGAAAAATATATTGACGCTGTAACCGCTGTATCGGGTTCGGGACCTGCTTATATTTATATGGTAATTGAAGCAATGGCAGACGGCGGCGTTTTATGCGGACTTCCTCGTGATGTTGCTTATATGCTTGCCGCCCAGACGGTGCTGGGCTCAGCGAAAACTGTCCTTCAGTCGGGTGAGCATCCGGGTGTTTTAAAGGATAGGGTATGTTCCCCCGGCGGAACAACCATCGAGGCCGTTTACTCTCTCGAACAAAGCGACATAAGGGGCGCTTTTATCGAAGCTGTAAAAAAATGTGCCGATAAATCTAAATCTATGTAATTTTTTTCTTCCTCGCAGAATATAATTTACAGAATATTTTTCTGCGGAGGAACTATGATAAAAACACATACCGAAAAGTCGGGCAAGCTTTTGCCATACGTATTTTTACTTACATTTATTGCCGGCATAACTGTCGGCGGGACACTTGTGCGTTTTGCGCCGGGAACAAATGTTTTTGAAGCGTCGGACGCTCCGAAATCTTTGATTTTCGCAAACTCGTTCAAATCATTCTTAAAGCCCTGCCTGATTATATGGGTATTCGGATTTACACGCTATTCCGTTTATTTTTCGTCGGGTATGCTCGCCTACCGCGGCGGCATTTTAGGATTTGCAATCGGGTGTATTATAAAAAACTTCGGACTGAGCGCGGCTATTTTGTCCACATTGCCGCAAAACCTTATATTCTTTCCTTTTCTCCTGTTTGTCAGCCTTGTTGCCGCAGGCCAAAGAAAGAATTCAACATATTTGACTGTGCTTTTAATAATATTTTTTGCTTGTGCATTTTCAGCATTGATTGATACGTTTATAACCGCCCATTTAATCAGACTTAAACTTTAACAAAGGAGGTGGCAGTTTTTGCAATATACAGAAGATTTTGCAGGATATTTGAAAAAGAATAAAAAATCCTCTTCAAATACAATTGCGTCCTATGTGAGGGATATTAAAAAGTTTGACTGTTACATATCAAACGACCAAACCGATTTTCTTTCCGTGAACAAAAAAACTGTCAACTCTTATATTTCACATATGCAAACCTGCGGACAAGCAGTATCCTCTGTACTCCGCTCAATCGCTTCTCTCAGAGCATTTTACTGTTATCTTGTGGCCGAAGGCAAAATGTCCGAAAATCCGCTTGACGGCATAAAAGCTCCAAAGCTGCCCGAAAGAAATATTTGCGTTCTTACTTCAAGAGAAACAGACCAGCTGCTCAGTCAGCCCGTTCCTGTCGGATTTAAGGGGTGCCGTGATAAAGCGATGCTCGAACTTTTGTATGCGACAGGACTTAAGGTAACCGAGCTTATTGTATTAAAGGTTTCGGATGTTAATTTGGAAGAAGCATATATTCTTTGCGGCTCGGGAATTAAAATGAGAACAATTCCGATTGGCAGCGTTGCGTTAAATGCGCTCAAATGCTATCTCCCTTTAAGGAACAATAATCTTCTTATAACCGAAGATAATGATTATCTTTTTGTCAACATCAGCGGCGGCAAAATGTCCCGTCAGGGTTTCTGGAAGATAATTAAATATTATGCGGACAAGGCAAAAATAAAAAAGGAAATTACGCCCGGCACCCTGCGTCATTCATTTGCAGTACACCTTATTGAAAGCGGTGCAGATGTGTCCGCTGTTCAGGAGATGCTCGGCCATACCGCAGAGTTTTCAACAAAAATTTATTCGGAGCTTATAAACAGCCGTTTGGGCAGTGTTTACAAGAAAACTCAACGTGTTTCAAATAAATAAAACTGACTATTTCGCAGTAGTCAGTTTTTTTGTTTCCTTTTATGTAACATTTTTCTTGATTTTGTGATGAATTTGTGATAAAATTAAATAAATATTATGTTATTCAACATTTTTTGAGGTGAAACCGATGTTTTCTTATATAATCGGCTCGCTTGAGTCTGTCAACTCCGCCTTTGCAGTAGTTGAAAATAGCGGTATAGGATATAAAATCAATATGCCATTTCGGGAAAGCTCGGCTCTTCCCTTAAAAAGTGAAGTAAAAATTTATATACATACTCATATCCGTGAGGATGCTTTTGAACTTTTCGGCTTTTCTGATGAGGAAAGCCTTAAACTTTTTGAACTTCTGCTTTCAGTATCGGGTGTAGGTCCTAAAGCTGCAACCGCAATTTTGGATACCTTCTCCCCGTCCGAGATTGTTCTTGCCGTTTCCTCCGGTGATTCGAAGTCTATTACCAAAGCTCCCGGCATCGGTGCAAAGACGGCTCAGAGAATTGTAATCGACCTTGCAGACAAGCTAAAGGGATTTTCCGTGGATTCTCTGCCTACTGCAGCAGCCCCGTCAACCGTTCCCGGCGGCATGTCGGACGAGGCTGTCGGTGCGCTTATCTCTCTCGGCTATTCTGATACGGCAGCTCGTGCCGCTGTAATGAATGTTAAAAATGCCTCCAGTGTAGAGGAGCTGATAAAACTTGCACTTAAGCAGGCAGGTCAATAAAAAGAAAATTAGTTTTTCTGCTTAAAAGGAGTAAAGTAAATGGAAGATATACGTTCCGTGTCGGGGAACTTTTTGAACGAAGATTCCGAAATTGAATATTCTCTCCGCCCCCGTACTCTCAGCGAGTATGTCGGACAAGATAAGGTTAAGGAAAACCTGAGTGTTTTCATTTCTGCCGCCAAGCAGAGAAGCGAATCGCTCGACCATGTTCTGCTTTACGGACCGCCGGGGCTTGGGAAAACAACTCTCGCGGGAATAATTGCAAATGAGCTTAATGTAAATATACGAGTTACAAGCGGGCCTGCGATTGAAAAACCGGGCGACCTTGCCGCGATTTTAACCAATCTTGCTCCACACGATGTTTTGTTTATTGACGAAATTCACCGTATGAGCCGAAGCGTTGAAGAGGTTTTATATCCTGCAATGGAGGATTATGCACTTGATATAATTATCGGTAAAGGTCCGAGCGCGCGCTCAATCCGTCTTGACCTGCAGCCCTTTACCCTTATCGGCGCGACCACAAGAGCGGGTGCTCTGTCATCACCGCTTCGTGACAGGTTCGGCATGATAATGCGTCTTGAAATTTATTCAACAGATGAGCTTTTGCAGATTGTAAAGCGTTCTGCAAGCATTTTAGGGGTTGAAATTGAGGAAAAAGGTGCGCTTGAAATTGCCACCCGTTCAAGAGGAACTCCACGAATCGCAAACCGTCTTATAAAGCGTGTGCGGGATTTTGCACAAATACGCGGAGACGGTGTAATTACAGATGAAATTGCCGACATGGCACTTAATATGCTCGAGATAGACAAGCTTGGTCTTGACGGTGTCGACCGTCGTATGCTGCTTTCGATAGTTACCCACTTCGGTGGCGGACCCGTAGGTCTTGATACTCTTGCCGCAACCATCGGCGAGGACGCCAATACCATTGAAGATGTCTACGAGCCCTATCTTTTGCAGCTCGGCTATTTGAACAGGACTCCCCGCGGCAGAATGGCAACAAAATCGGCTTATGACCATCTGGGAATTCCCTTCAATAATTAAATTTAACTAATATTACAAATTTATTTTACAATATTTGTAACAAATTGCTATTGGATTTTACTGCCTTATTTGGTAAAATATTTATTAGTATTTCAGGTTGAAAGATCAACCTTTATAAAAATTTTAGGAGGTACTAACCAATGAAAAAACTTCTCGCACTTGCCCTCGCTGCAGTAATGATTCTTGCTTTCGCAGCTTGTGGCAACACAAAGACAGGCAGCGATGCCGACTTCAAAATAGGTTTTATTTTCCTTCACGACGAAAATTCAACCTATGACAGAAACTTTATGGATGCCGCTAAAGCAGCACAAGCAGCTCTCGGCCTTTCTGACAATCAGGTAATGATTAAAACAAACATTCCTGAAACTGCTGAATGCTACGAAGCAGCTGCAGACCTCGTTGATGCAGGCTGTGACATTGTATTTGCAGACAGCTTCGGCCATGAAGATTTCATGATTCAGGCAGCAAAAGAGTTTCCTGATGTAATGTTCTGCCACGCTACAGGTACAAAAGCTCACACAGAAAATCTTCCCAACTTCTTCAACGCTTTTGCTTCTATCTATGAAGGCAGATACCTTGCAGGTGTTGCGGCAGGTCTGAAACTTAACGAAATGATCGAATCAGGCAAAATCACTCCTGACAAGGCAAAAATGGGTTATATCGGCGCATATCCTTATGCAGAAGTTAAATCCGGTTTTACATCTTTCTTCCTCGGCGCGCGTTCAGTTTGCCCGACAGTTACAATGGAAGTTAAGTACACAAACTCCTGGTTTGATATAGCTGCAGAAAAAGAAATGGCTAACGCCCTTATCGCTGACGGATGCGTACTTATCAGCCAGCATGCTGACTCGGAAGGTTCACCGAAAGCTTGTGAAGAAGCAGGCGTTCCTAACGTAGCATACAACCTCGACACTCGTGAATGGGGCCCGAACTCTGCTCTTATTTCTTCCAAAATCAACTGGCAGCCATACTTTGAACATATCATCACAGCTACACAGGAAGGCAAACCTATCACTCAGGACTTCTGTGGCGGTCTTGAAGACGATGTTGTTCAGATTCTCGGCTTAAATGATAAAGTTGCCGCAAAAGGCACAGCAGAAAAACTTGAGGAAGTAAAAGCTAAGCTTATCTCCGGCGAAATCAAAGTATTTGATACAAAGACTTTCACAGTTGGCGGCAAAGAGCTTACTTCCTACAAAGCAGACGTTGACTCCGATCCCGCTTTCACACCTGATACAGAGGTTGTTTCCGACGGTGTTTTCAACGAATCCAAATTCAGAAGCGCTCCCTACTTTGACCTTGTTATCGACGGTATCATAGAAAAATAATCAATCAACAAAGAATATCGGCGGGGACCTTATCTCCCCGCCAATGTTCTTTACATTAAGAAAAACCATAAGTGGACTTGTGCTTTTTCTTAATGTAATTATAGAATTAAAATAGACAGGCATTTTTGTCTGAAGGAGGTTTGTCTTAGTGAGCCAGATTGCTGCAATAGAATTGAAAAACATTACAAAAACCTTTGGCAGTACGGTTGCCAACAGTAATGTTTGCCTTTCTGTAAATAAAGGTGAAATTCTATCTGTCCTCGGTGAAAACGGAAGCGGTAAAACCACTCTTATGAATATGATTTCGGGAATATATTATCCCGATGAAGGACAGATTTTTATAGACGGCGAGGAGGTTATTATCCGCTCTCCCAAAGACGCATACAATTATAAAATCGGTATGATACATCAGCATTTTAAGCTTGTTGATGTGTTTACCGCCGCACAAAATATTATACTCGGTCTTGAGGATGATAAAAAATTCAATATGAAAGCTGCCGCAAGTCGTGTGAGCGAAATCGCCGACCGATACGGTTTTTCTATTGACCCCAACAAAAAAATATACGAAATGTCTGTTTCGGAAAAACAAACGGTTGAAATAATAAGAGTTTTATACCGAGGTGCCGACATTCTTATTTTGGACGAGCCTACCGCAGTTTTAACTCCGCAGGAAACAAAAAGGCTTTTCAACGTTCTTCGCCGTATGCGTGACGATGGCAAGTCGATTATTATAATTACTCATAAGCTTCACGAGGTATTATCCATCTCGGACAGAGTTTCTGTTTTAAGAAAAGGCAGGTATGTCGGCACGGTTATTACCGCCGAAACCAATGAAACAGAGCTTACCGAAATGATGGTGGGCAAAAAAATCAGCTTGAATATTGAGCGTGACGAGGTGAAAAATCCTGTCGACCGCCTTATTGTCAAAAACCTATACTGCACAGACCGTGAGGGTGTCCCCATTTTAAAAGACATTTCCTTTACTGCAAAATCAGGAGAAATTTTGGGTATCGCAGGCATCGCAGGCAGCGGTCAGCGTGAGCTTCTCGAATCCATCGCAGGTCTGCAGAAATTAAACAGCGGCTGTCTTGAATATATAAATCCAAAGACGGGCGAAATAGAAAACCTGCGTAACAAATCTCCGTTAGAGATTCGCGAAATGGGTGTCAGACTTTCATTTGTCCCCGAGGACAGACTTGGTATGGGTCTTGTAGGCAATATGGATATTGTTGATAATATGATGCTGAGAAGCTATCGCAAAGGTAAATCTGTTTTCCTTGAAAGAAAAGCTCCAAAAAGTCTTGCTGAAGAAATTATAAACAGACTTGAGGTTTCAACTCCCGGGCCCACAACTCCCGTCCGCCGTCTGTCGGGCGGTAATGTTCAGAAGGTGCTTGTCGGCAGAGAAATTTCTTCCGCTCCGACAGTTTTAATGGCGGCTTATCCTGTCAGAGGGCTTGATATAAACTCCTCTTACACAATATATAATCTGCTTAACGAACAAAAACGCAAAGGTGTTGCCGTTATTTTTGTCGGCGAGGACCTTGATGTTTTACTTGAACTTTGCGACCGAATTATGGTTATCAGCGGCGGCAGCTTAAGCGGCATAGTTGATGCGCGGACTGCCACCAAAGAACAAATCGGTTTACTGATGACAAAATCACATGGGGAGGCTCATGACGATGAATAAAACTGAAAAACAACATTTGCACGCGCACGAACCGCTGATTCAGCTTTCAAAGCGCGACGATATGATTTGGTATAAATCCTGGGGAGTTCGTGTGATAGCAATCGTTTTGGCACTCATTCTCTGTGGTTTTGTAATTGTATTTTTGACAGGCTATAATCCCCTGCAGGTATATGTTTCAATGTTTGAGGGCACGTTCGGCTCGACCAGAAAAATCTGGAATACGCTTCAGAAACTTTCAATGCTTCTTTGTGTTTCTCTTGCGGTAACGCCGGCATTTAAAATGAGATTCTGGAACATTGGTGCGGAAGGTCAGACGCTTATCGGCGGTCTTGCATCTGCCGCTTGTATGATATATTTCGGCAACACCCTCCCCGCATATATTGCCCTTCCTCTAACAGCCATTATAAGTATAATTATGGGTATGGTTTGGGGACTTATTCCCGCCTTTTTCAAAGCAAGATTCGACACAAACGAAACCCTGTTCACCCTTATGATGAACTATGTTGCAATGCAGCTTGTTTCATACTGTATAGTTTTTTGGGAAAACCCCAAGGACTCAAACAGTGTCGGCGTCATAAACAGGGCAACTCAGGGCGGCTGGATGCCCGAGATTTTCGGTCAGAAATATTTGTTTAATATAATTATCGTGGTGCTTATTACAATATTTATGTATATTTACCTTAAGTACAGCAAGCACGGTTATGAAATATCCGTTGTCGGTGAAAGCCAAAATACCGCGAGATACATAGGTATTAATGTAAAAAAAGTTGTGCTTCGCACAATGGCGATTTCAGGTGCACTTTGCGGTGTTGCGGGATTTCTTCTGGTATCGGGAACTGACCACACCATTAACACAACACTTGTCGGCGGAATGGGATTTACTGCCATTATGGTATCATGGCTTGCAAAATTTAATCCTATTTTAATGGTGTTCGCCTCTTTCCTTCTGGTATTTCTCGACCGTGGTGCAGGTGAAATTGCAACAGCGCTCCAGCTTAATGAGAGCGTATCCGACATACTTACGGGTATTATTCTTTTCTTCATCATAGGCAGTGAATTTTTTGTACGCTACAAAATCAATATCCGTGCAAAACACAAGGAGGGGATTAAATGATATTTGCAACAATAATCAATAAAGCTATTGTACAGGGCGTTCCTCTTCTGTTTGGTTCAACAGGCGAAATTATTACCGAGAAATCGGGCAACCTTAATCTCGGAATTCCCGGAATAATGTATATGGGCGGCAGTGCGGGCATTATCGGAGCTTATCTTTATGAAAGGTCCGTTGACGTTCCTAATCCCTTTTGGTGCATTGTAATTCCGCTTATATCGGCACTTTTGGGTTCAGCCCTTTTAGCGCTGATTTACAGCTTTTTGACAATAACTTTAAGGGCAAATCAAAACGTAACAGGTCTTGCTCTCACCACTTTCGGTGTAGGCTTTGGCGACTTTTTCGGCGGTTCTATGACAAAAATATTCGGTGAAGGCGGCAACCTCTCGGTTAAAACAAGCGCCGACTATTTTAAAACTACCCTGCCTTTTGCAAATGACTTGGGCTGGTTTGGTAAAATCTTTTTCAACTATGGATTTTTGGTTTATGTTGCCCTTATTGTTGCATTTGTAAGTTCATGGTTTTTGAACCGCACAAGAGCAGGTCTGCATCTTAGGGCTGTGGGTGAAAACCCTGCAACAGCAGATGCGGCAGGCATAAGCGTTACAAAATATAAATATCTTGCGACCTGCATCGGCGGGGCAATCGCAGGTCTCGGCGGTCTGTATTTTATTATGGACTACACGGGCGGCTCATGGACAAACGGCGGTTTCGGCGACAGAGGCTGGCTC
>Ga0172382_10007134_pt1 | contig 15975 bp, 16 predicted proteins | sample Leawel138RmetaG_FD_122245 | JGI IMG/M metagenome (GOLD analysis project Ga0172382, IMG submission 122245) | Leachate microbial communities from a municipal landfill in Southern Ontario, Canada - Leachate well 138R metaG | ecosystem: Engineered > Solid waste > Landfill > Unclassified | place...
GAAAGGAGAAGCGAACGCACCAACAGTAGACTTATCCACAGACGCGTAGCCCGGCTACACCCCAAAAGGCGGGGTCAATATTGGATGAAAAACCGGGGTCAGGATTGCGCGGAAATCAACAGATGGCGCGCAGTCTCAATCAGCGCAGCGTGAGAAACGATTCCGCAGCAACCCGCGCCAATGCTCATAAGCTCGAGAGGCCAGTCGGCACATGGTCAACCGTCCACCACCAATACCAAGGGCTCGGATATGTCCGCGCCGATCCAAATTTGAGCCCCAGTGCTCAGTTTTCGGTCGGCGCCAACAACGAATCTTCAGCTGGAATTTGTGGCCGAACCGGCCTTGGCCTGCTGAGCGCGGGGCCCGCCAGAACGTCCGTTGTTGATTGCAGCAGCCGCTCAAGCCGCGGCCCGCGAATGACTCTGGTCAGCCTTGACCTGACCTCCGAGTATCGACGGGCAGGTCCGCAGCGGCTGCCGCCTTTGGTGTGCGCTCCGTGACCACACGGTCTGTGGCAGGCAGCGGTCTCCGAAAGACAGCGGACCTCGATAGAACTACGGCAGGTTTCAGATGTGCAGCCGACATCTATGATGGCGACCATCTACAACCAGCACAACTATTTGAGTCTGATGCGCGGAGTGCGCAAGGCACTGAACAGGGAGTGCTTTCCGTGAGCGGTTCAGTGCCTTGCGCGGGCGCGGCGTTTGAAGCCACAGGCTTTTCGAACAGTCCATTTTGTTATCCATCCACCGCTTGACGGGCAAGAAACACTTGGTGCAGTGTGATCTTGCGGACCTCCACCTGGCTGGACTGGATGTGCGAGCGCAGCAGCAACTCGGCGCGATCGGCCTTGCGGGCCAGGATGGCGCGCAGGATCTTGGCGTGTTCCTCGTAGGTCGCGTCGATGCGCATCTGCTTGAGGAAGTCCAGCCGCCGGATGATGCGGATGCGCTCGGTCACCTCGTGGTGCACGCGCGCCATTTCGGGGTTGCCCGCGGCCTGCACCAGGGTCTCGTGGAAGGCCTCGTCCCAGGCCGCCACCTGTGCGGCGTCGCTGCTGCGTTCGCCCACCGGCACCAGCCAGCGCTCCTTCAGGCCCTCCAGCAAGGGCGACGATTCGGTCGAGGCCTGCTGGCACAGGCGCTGCGCGGCGGCGGTCTCCAGCACCATGCGCAGGTCGTAGAGCTGGTCGAAGCGGTCAAAGTCGAACGGCAGCACGCGCCAGCCGCTGCGGAACATCACCTCCACCAGGCCTTCCTGCTGCAGGCGGAACAGGGCCTGGCGCACCGGCGTGCGCGAGACCGCCAGGCGGTTGCAGATGTCGTGTTCGCTGAAGCGGTCGCCGGGCACCAGCCGGAAATCGACGATGTCCCGCTTGAGCTGCGCGTAGACCTCTTCGGCGCGCGAGGGCTGCGAAGAAACGGGTTCGATGGGGTGGACGGTCGCGGTGGTGTTGCTCACGGAGAAACTCTAGCAGCGTCACCGGCTGCAGGCTTGATGGCGGTCAACACAGCCGAACTCGGTGCCGTCCAGCCCACGATGCCGCCCTGGGCGCGCAGCATGTCCAGCGTGGCCGCCTTGAAGTGCGGGAAGTAGCTCTCGGTGCAGTCCTCCAGCAGCAGGCCGTCGTAGCCCCGGTCGTTGGCTTCGCGCATGCTGGTCTGCACGCAGACCTCGGTGGTCACGCCCATGAACAGCAGGTGGCTGATGCCGTGGTCCTGCAGCATCTCGTGCAGCCCGGTGGCGTAGAAGGCGCCCTTGCCCGGCTTGTCGATCACGATCTCGCCATCCACCGGGGCCAGCTCGGGAATGATCTGGTTGCCCGGCTCGCCCGCCACCAGGATGCGGCCCATCGGCCCTTCGTCCCCGATGCGCAGTGCGGGGTTGCCGCGCAGGCGCTTGGCCGGGGGGCAGTCCGAGAGGTCGGGCTGGTGCGCCTCGCGCGTGTGCACCACCAGGCCACCGGCGCCGCGCCAGGCCTGCAGCACCGCTTGGCAGGCCGGCACGATGGCAGCGAGCAGCGACACGTCGTTGCCCAGCGTTTCGCCAAAGCCGCCGGGCTCGATGAAGTCGCGCTGCATGTCGATGATCACCAGCGCGGTGTGCGCCAGGTCGAACTGGTAGGGAAAGGGTTGGGCGGGAATCTGCATGTCAATGTCCTCCGCCCATGTGGGCACCGATTTCATGGCGATCGGCGCTCGCGGCCGGTGTCTCGAACACGATGCGGCCTTCGCTCATCACCACGATGCGGTCGGCCAGCTCCATCAGTTCGTCCAGGTCCTCGCTGATCAGCAGCACCGCCCCGCCCTGGTTGCGCACACCGCGCAGCCGGGTGTGGATTTCCTTGACCGCCGCGAAGTCCAGGCCGAACACCGGGTTGGCCGCGATCAGCACGTTGATGTCGCCGTGCAGTTCGCGCGCCAGCACCGCGCGCTGCACATTGCCGCCCGAGAGGCTGCGGATCGGCGCGTCCTCACCCTGCGTCTTGATGCCGTAGCCGGCGATCCATTCGCGTGCGCGGCTGCGCCACTGGCCGAAGCGCAGGCGGCCCCCGCTGCACAGCGGCGCGCGGTCGAAGTCGCGCAGCGCCATGTTTTCGGCCACCGACAGGTCGCCCACGCAGGCGTTGCGCAGCGGCTCTTCGGGCAGGCTGCGCACCTTCAGGCGGTGGTTCTCCTCGCGCCGGGCGGCGTAGGGCTGGCCCTGCACCGCCACCGTGCCGGCCGAGCGCGGCCGCTGCCCCACCAGGGCCTCCACCAGCTCGCGCTGGCCGTTGCCCGACACGCCGGCCACGCCCAGGATTTCTCCGCGGGCCACGGCCAGGCTCAGGTCCTGCACGGCCAGCGTGCCGCGGTCGCCCATCACCCGCAGGCCATCAACCGCCAGCGACACCTCTGCGCCGGCCGGGGCCTCGTCCTGGACCGCAGCGGCGGCGACCGCGGTGGGTTCCGCGCCCTCCGCCGCGCCACCCACCATGGCCTGCGCCAGCAGCGCCGGCGTGGTGTCCGCCACGGCGCAGTGGTGCACCGCCTGACCGCGGCGCAGCACCGTCACGTCGTCGGCGTAGGCCATCACCTCGCGGAACTTGTGCGTGATGATCAGCACCGTGCACTGCCCGCTGCGCGCGAATTCGCGCACATGGCCCAGCACCTCGTCGGCCTCCTGCGGCGTGAGCACCGAGGTGGGCTCGTCCAGGATCAGCAGGCGCGGCTTCAGGTAGAGCTGCTTGAGCAGTTCCAGCTTCTGCTTTTCCCCGGCTGCCAGCTCCTGCGGGCGCGCGTCCAGGTCGAGCTGGAACGGCGTGGTCTTGAGGAACTGCGCCAGGTCGACGCGCTGGCGCTTCCAGTCGATGACGCCCGGCGTCTGGCCACCGGCCAGCAGCAGGTTCTCGGCCACCGTCATGCCCGGCGCCAGCGTGAAGTGCTGGTAGACCATGCCGATGCCCAGCGCGCGCGCCACCACCGGGTTGGGAATGGACTGTTCGCGCCCGTCGATCAGGATGCTGCCGCTGGTGGGCCGCTGGAAGCCCGCCACGCACTTCACCAGCGTGCTCTTGCCGGCGCCGTTTTCACCCAGCAGGGCGTGCACCGTGCCCGGCGCGACCTTCATGTTCACGCCCTGCAGCGCCTGGAAACTGCCGAAGCGCATGCCCATGTCGTAGGTGTCCAGTGCCAGCGCACCGGTGCCGGGCGGCAGACCGCCGATGGGGGCGTTGTCGTTCATGTCAAAGCGTCCAGTACAGCGGTTGAAGGAGCGTGCGCGCCGAACACCCCGCCCTGCATGGTGATCATCTTCAGCGCGGCCTCGTGGTTGCCGCGGTCGGTGGCGGCGGTGCAGTCCGACAGCAGCAGGCACTCGAAGCCCCGGTCGTTGGCGTCGCGCATGGTGGTGTGCACGCAGACGTCGGTGGTGATGCCGGCGAGCAGGAGGTTGCTGATGCCGCGCGTGCGCAGCAGCAGTTCGAGGTCGGTGGCGTAGAACGACCCTTTGCCCGGCTTGTCGATCACCACCTCGCCCGGCAGCGGCGCGAGTTCAGGAATGATCTCCCAGCCCGGCTCGCCGCGCACCAGGATGCGCCCGCAGGGCCCGTCGTCGCCGATGCCCACGCCGTTGGTGCCAATCTGGCGCGAGCGCCAGCGTTTGTTGGCCGGCAGGTCCGAGAGGTCGGGCCGGTGGCCTTCGCGGGTGTGCATGACCGTGTAGCCGGCCCCGCGCATGGCGGCCATCAGCGTCTGCAGCGGCGCGATGGGCGCGCGCGTGAGCGAGATGTCGTAGCCCATCTGGTCCACATAGCCACCGATGCCGCAGAAGTCGGTCTGCATGTCGATCACGATCAGCGCCGTGTTCTCGGGCCGCAGGTCGCCGTTGTAGGGCCAGGCGTAGGGGTTGGCGTCGATGAAGCGTTCCATGGTTCAGGCGACTTTCTTGAAGGGCAGCACGGCGGCGTCGGGCACCAGGGGATGGGCCTCGGGACCTTTGTACTGGCGCGTCGGGGCATCGAACCCGCAAGGCGTGCCGTCGGTCACGTCCACCCTCCAGGGCAGCTGGTAGGTGCCGGCAGCCATGTCGTGCATGTAGGTGTAGGGGCAGTCCTGCGCCCCGCCCTTCACCGCCACATAACCCCGGTGGTAGAGCTGGTAGATGTTGTTTTCCACGCCCCAGCCCTGGCGCGCCTCGCGCACCAGGTCGGGCCGCAGTTCGGCGGTGATGATCTCGTCCACCCGCCCGCCGCCCTCGGCGATCACGGTGCCATCGAAGCTGCAGAACATGCCCTCGCCCATGGAGTCGAACGTGCCGTCGCTGCCGCACAGGCAGACGCTGGCGGTGATGGCCAGGTTCTGGAAGGCGTTGGACTGGTTGGTGATCTTCCAGGCGTGGCGGATGGGCGCGGTGTAGCCGGCGGTGCGCAGGATGATCTCCGCGCCCTTGTAGGCCGCCTCGCGCGCCATCTCGGGGAACATGCCGTCGTGGCAGATGATGAGCGAGAGCTTGCTGCCGTTGGGCCCATCGCACACCGGCACGCCCAGGTTGCCGGGTTCCCAGGGTTCCACCGGCACCCAGGGGTGCAGCTTGCGGTAGTAGAGCCGGATGGTGCCGGTGTCGTCGATGATGAGGCCGCTGTTGTAGGGGTTGCCGCCGGGGTTGGCCTCCATGATGGAGAAGCAGCCCCAGATGCGGTGGTCCACGCAGGCCTGTTTGAAGGCCGCGACCTCCGGGCCGTCCAGCGACACCATGAGCTCGGGCGCCGTGCTCATCGAGAGGCCGTGCAACGCGTACTCGGGGAACACCACCAGGTCCATGGTGCCCTGGTTGCGCCGCGCCTTGCCCACCAGTTCGCAGATGCGCTGCGTCTGCGCCGCCAGTTGCGCGGGCGTTTCCACCACCGGCAGCTGCAGCTGCACCAGGCCCACGACCACGCCGTGCTTCGATTTGTTGAGACCGCCGAGTCCGCTCATGGTGTTTCTCCTAGCGTGTTGAAGACAGCTCGCCCGGGCTGCCCGGCACCACCACACCGGGGCGGCAGGTGATGACCAAAATCAGCAGCGTGAGCACGTACGGAACGATGTTGAAGAGGTGGTAGCCCCAGCCGATGCCGACCGACTGCAGCGCCGGGCCGATGGCCCCCGCGCCACCGAACAGCAACGCCGAACCCACACAGCGCAGCGGGCTCCAGCGCGCGAAGATCACCAGCGCCACGGCGATCAGGCCCTGGCCGCTGGAGATGCCCTCGTTCCAGCTGCCGGGGTAGAACAGCGTGAGCGAGGCGCCCCCCAGCCCGGCGATAAAGCCGCCCGCCGCGGTGGCGGCGATGCGGATGCCCGAGACCGAGTAGCCCAGCGCGCGCGTGGCATTGGCGGAATCACCCGCCAGGCGCACCAGCAGGCCCAGGCGCGTGTTCGCAAACGCCCACCACAACAGGACGGCCATGAGCAGACCGAGCGGCAACAAGGCGTTGACCTCCAACGCCGAGCGCACCGCGGGCGAGTCGCTCCAGCCGCCCAACGACAGTGCAGGCAGCTGTGGCGCCTGCGGCTGGATCAGCGGCTTGCCCAGATAAAAGGCCAGGCCCATGCCGAGCAGCATGAGCGCGATGCCGGTGGCGACGTCGTTGACGCGCGGCAGCGAACACAGCAGGCCGTGCAGCGTGGCCAGCAGCGCACCGGCCACAGCCCCGGCCAGCACGCCCAGCCAGGGCGATCCGCTGAGGTACGAGGCACCGAAGGCCGTCATGGCCGAGAGCACCAGCACGCCTTCGAGGCCCAGGTTGATGCGACCCGACTTCTCGGTCAGGCACTCGCCCAGGCTCACGAACAGAAAGGGCACGCCCACACGCAACGCGCCGCCGACGATGCCGGAGAGGAAGATGATCAGTTGATCCGCGGTCATGCCTTCTCTCCTTGTGGCGCCGGCCCATCCGACGGGACACGGGTGAGCTTCGCGAACCAGGCCTTCCAGTCGGTGTCGCGCAGCGCTTCGCTGGCCAGGATCAGCACGAAGGCGATGCCCTGCAGCAACAACACCGACGCATCAGGCAGGCCCAGGCGGCGCTGCAGCAGGCTGCCGGCGGCACCGAAACCACCGAACAGGATGGCCACCGGGATCACCGCCAGCGGGTGGTGCCGCGCCATGAACGAGACCAGGATGCCGGCGTAGCCGTAACCCGCGATCAGCGCGGCGTTGGCGCTGGTGTGCACGGCGGCCACTTCAATGGCCCCGGCCAGCCCGGCGGCCGCGCCGCCGAGCGCGCAGGCCAGCACCACCAGCCGCGTGGCGGGCAGACCAACCAGCTGCGCCGCTCGCGGGTTGCCGCCAACCACCCGCACCGCAAAACCCGAAGGTGTCAGGCGCAGCCACAGCCCCGCCACCACGCACACCACCACCCCGATCACCAGGCCCCAGTGCACGTCGGAGCCGGCGATGGTGCCGATCAGCAGCCCCTCGTCGAGCGCGGGCGTGGACGGTTTGTTCAGGCTGGCCGGGTCGCGCAGCGGTCCTTCCACGAGGTGCTTGAACAGGCCGATGGCCACGTAGGCCAGCAGCAGGCTGCTGATGGTCTCGTTGATGCCGCGGTACTGGCGCAGCCAGCCCGCGAGCGCCACCCACAGCCCGCCGGCCAGCGCCCCGGCCATGCAGATCGCCACCGTGCCCGGCAGACTGGACGGCAGCGGCACCGCGTGCGCCAGCGCCGCGCAGGCCAGGCCGCCCAGCACCAGCGCGCCCTCGCCGCCGATCACCACCAGGCCGGCGCGCGCCGGAATCGCCACGCACAACGCGGCCAACATCAGCGGCGCGGCACGCTGCAGCGTGTTCTGCCACGAGTACCAGTCGCCGAATGCCCCCTTGAACAGCAGCACCCAGACCTCGACCGGGCTCACCCCCGCAAACGAGACGATGAAGCCGAACAACAGCAGGGCCACGGCGATGGCGCCGACGGGAAGGAGAACGTTGCGCATGGCCACGGAGCCTTCAGACGGAGCCGATCACGCCTTCGACCAAGTAGTTCATCTTCTCCAGCTCCAGGTCGGTCTGCTTGAACGCCTTGCCGGCCGGGATGATGGTGGCGCCCTTGTTGTCCTTGAGCGGGCCCTTGAAGATGTCGAAGCTGCCGGCCATCATCTGCGCCTTCACGCCGTCGGCCTGCTTTTTGGCCGCGTCGGTGACCGCGGGGCCGTAGGCCGACATCTTCACGAAGCCGTCCTTCAGCCCGCCGCGCACGAAGTTGGGGTGCGGCTTGCCGCTGCGCGCCGCCTCGATGAAGGTGGTGTAGGCGGTCAGCCAGTTCCACTCGGCGCCCGTGAGGTAGGCCTGGGGCGCGAGCTTGGCCTGGCTGGCGTGGTAGCCGCAGACCATCTTGCCCCGCTTGGCCGCGGTCTCCACGATCACCTTGGGACCGTCCACGTGCATGGTGAACACGTCCACGCCCTGGTCGGCCAGGCTGTTGGTGGCCTCGGCCTCCTTGACCGGCATCGACCAGTCGCCGGTGAAGATCACGCTGCAGGTGATCTTCGGGTCGACCGAGCGCGCGCCCATGGTGAAGGCGTTGATGTTGCGCAGCACCTGAGGAATCGGCTTGGCGGCGATGAAGCCGATCTTCTTGCTCTTGCTCATGTGCCCGGCGATGACACCGTTGAGGTACTGGCACTCGTCGATGTAGCCGAAGAAGCTGGCCGTGTTCTTCGGGTGCTTGCCTTCGGTCCACATGCCGCCGCAGTGGGCGAAGCGCACATCGGGGTACTTGGCGGCCACCGCCAGCATGTGCGGGTCGAAGTAGCCGAAGGACGTAGGGAAGACCAGGCTCGCCCCGTCCTGCGCGATCATGCCGGTCATGGTGCGCTGCACGGCCGCGGTCTCGGGCACGTTCTCCTCCTCCACCACCTTCACACCCGGCATCTTCTTGAGCATGGCCGCGGCTTCGGCCTGGGCCTGGTTGTAGCCGTAGTCGTCGCGCGGGCCCACGTAGATCACGCCCACGGTGATGGGCTTCTGTGCGAAGGCAAAGGGGCTGCTGGCCGCCGCGCCGAGCGCGGCCAGGGTCTTGATCGAATCGCGGCGATTGGAGATGAAGTGGCTCATGGAAAGGCTCCTGGTGGGGTGGTGGGAGTGGGTGAGGAACAAAAAAGTCAGGCCAGCAGGCTCACGTGGGCAGACACCACGCGCCAGCCCTCGGGCGTGCGCATCCAGGTCTGGCTCTGGCGACCGGTGCGGTCGCTGCCGGCGCGGAAGAACTCGGTGTTGGCGGTGGCGAAGTCGCGGCCGTAGGTGGTGATGACGGTCTTGCCCAGCGTGCGCGCCAGCCCGGCCGAGGGACGGCCAGCGCGGAATTCGCGGATGGCGTCGTAGCCGTACAGGTTTTCGGTGGCGCCATAGCGCAGCGTGTGCGGGCTGTTCCAGAACAGCTCGTCGAGCACGGCCACGTCGTTGCCCACCAGGGCGGTTTCGTAGCGCTCGAAGACGGCCGTCACTTCGGCCAACACATCAGGCTCATTGATGATCACAGGGAGATCTCCTTCACTTGGGCCACGCCCGACTGCGCCAGCGCCCAGCCGGCGCGCAGCGCCAGGTCTTCGCGCCAGGGCGCGGCAATCAGTTGCACGCCAATCGGCAGGCCGCCGGTACCGCCGGGCCACAGGGGCGCTGTCACCACCGGGCAGCCGGAGAACGACACCGGTTGCGTGAGCAGCCCGATGGAGGGCCGACACGGCAGGCGCTGGCCGTTGATGTAGACCCACTCGCTGCCGATGGCCGGCGCGGCCAACGGCGTGGCGGGCGCGATCAGCACGTCCCAGTCGCGGAACAGGGCATTGACCTGGTCGCGGTAGCGGCGGCGGAAGCGCTGGGCGCGCACGTACCAAGCCGCCGGTTGCAGCGCACCCGCGATGAGGCGGTCCACCGACAGCGGCTCGTGGTCTTCCGCCCGCGTGCGCAGGCTGTCCATGTGCAGCTGCCCGCCTTCGCTGGCGGTGACGATGAAGGCCGCGGCACGCGCAGCGGCGGCGTCGGGCCATTCGACACCGCGTTGCACGGCGGTGTGAGCGCCCAGCGCGTCGGCCGCCAGGGCCACTGCTTCGCGCGCCGCGGGCGTGGCCATCGCTTCGAAGTAGCCCCCGAGCACGCCCATGCGCAGGCCCTCCACGCCCTGGGCAAGCGAGCCGGTGGTGGGCTCCAACGCGGTCGCGAAGCAGCCCGGGTCCAGCGGGTCGGGGCCCTGCAGCGCGTCGTAGGCCAGGGCCAGGCCCGGCAGGTCGTCGGCGAAGGGGCCGAGGTGGTCGATGCTGTGCACGAAGGGGAAGCTGCCGCGCCGCGAGAGCCGCCCGAAGGTGGGCTTGAGGCCCCAGATGCCGCAGAACGACGAAGGCACGCGGATCGAGCCGTTGGTGTCCGACCCCAGCGTCAGCGGCACCTGGCCCGCGGCCACCGCCGCGCCCGAACCGCCCGAAGACCCGCCGGCCGTGCAGTCCAGGTTGTGCGGGTTGCGCGTCGGGCCGTAGTGGGTGTTTTCGGTGGTGAAGCCGTAGGCGAACTCGTCCATGTTGAGCGAGCCCACCAGCACCGCGCCCGCGGCCTGCAGGCGCTGCACCAGCACCGCGTCGTCGGTCGCGGGCGGGCGGGACCGGTTCACCTTGGATCCGGCCAGCGTCACCTCGCCGGCGATGTCGAACAGGTTCTTCACCGCGAACGGCACACCGGCCAGCGGCCCCAGGGCTTCGCCGCGCGCGCGCCGGGCGTCCACCTGCGCCGCCTGGGCACGGGCGGCGTCGAAGCGCGTGCCGGTGAAGGCGTTGATACGGTCCTCCGTGGCCTCGATGCGGGAGATGCAGGCCTCCAGCACCTCGGCGGCGCTGCGCTCGCCGCTGGCGATGGCCTGCACGGTTTGAGAAAGTGAAAGCGTGGGCATGGCGCGGCTCAACGGGGCGAGTCAAAAGGCGCCGGGCAGAACAGCTCGGCCGGCTCGTCGTGCGGGGTCAGCGGGATGTCTTCCAGCGTGGCCGCGAGACCGGCCGTGCGCTGCAGGTGCACCGCCACGCGCGCGATCTGCGCCTCGTCCAGCGGCAGGCCCACCACCACGGCGACGGCCTTCACATAGGCCAGGGTCTGCTCGTCGGTCATCGCCGCACCTCGCGCTGAAAAATCTCCAGGCTGCGCTTCTTGGCGCTGACGAAGCTGGGTTCGGACAGCGTGGCCGTGGTGCGCGGGCGCGGGTCGTCGTAGGGCAGGATCTCGGCCACTTTCGTCGGCCGCTTGGTCAGCAGCAGCACCTGGTCGGCCAGGTACACGGCCTCTTCCAGATCGTGCGAGACCAGCATCATGGTGGTGCCGGTCTGCATGAAGACCTCCTGCAGCTTTTCGCGGATGAACAGCGTCATCTCGAAGTCCAGCGCCGAGAAGGGTTCGTCGAGGAACAGCACCTCCGGGTTGGGCGCCAGCGCGCGCATGATCGACGCCGTCTGCTGCTGTCCGCCCGAGAGCTCATAGGGGTAGCGGTTGAGGTCGAACTTCACGTCGAACGAGGCCACCAGCTCGGCCATGCGGCGGTCCACCTCGGCCTTGCTCTTGCCTTCGAGCTTGAGCGGGTAAGCGATGTTGTCGATGGTGCGCATCCACGGGAACATCGCCTCGCGGTAGTTCTGGAACACGTAGCCGATCTTGGTGTCCTTGAGCGATTTGCCGTCGAACAGGATCTCGCCGCTGTCGATGGGGATGAGCCCCGCGATCATGTTGATCAGCGTGCTCTTGCCGCAGCCGTTGGGGCCGAACACCGAAACGATCTTGTGCTTCGGAATGTCCAGGTCGAAGTTCTCGTACAGCGGCCAGCCGGCGAAGTACTTGGTGAGGCCGCGGATGGTGATGTGCGTGCCCGCCGGCCCGGGCCTGAATTCGGGCACTGGCACGTCGGCGAACACGGGGGCATTCAGAACAGTGGTCATCGGCCGCTCCAGTGAACGATCTTTCGTTCGATGAGAAGGAACAACACGTTCAGCGCATACCCCAGCGCACCAGCCGCGAGGATGGACGCGTACATGTCCTTCACGTTCATCACCTGCTGCGAGTTGATGATGCGGTTGCCCAGCCCGCTGTCGGCACCGATGAACATCTCGGCCACGATCACGATCACCAGCGCCATGGACACGGCCGAGCGCAGGCCGACGAAACTGGGCTGCAGGCTTTCCCAGATCAGCACGTCCTTGAACACCTGCCAGCGCGTGGCGCCCATCACCTTGGCCGCCATCACGCGCTGCTTGCGCGCGTTGATGACGCCGTAGGCACTGTTGAACACCACGATCAGCAGCGCGCCGAAAGCGGCGATGGCGACCTTGTTGATGTCGCTCACGCCGAAGATCATGAGGAACAGCGGGATCAGCGCCGACGAAGGAGTGGAGCGGAAGAAGTCGATCAGGAACTCCACGCTGCCGTAGGCCTTCTCGTTGCTGCCCAGCAGCACGCCCAGCGGCATGCCGAGCACGGCAGCGATCAGGAAGGCCTGCACCGTGCGCCACACCGTGACCAGGAAGTCCGTCATCAGCGGGCCACCGGCCAGGCCACCGATCAGCGCGCCCAGCGCGTCGATGGGCGGCGGCAGCAGGATGGGCTTGATGAAGCCCAGCCGCACCACCAGGTCCCAGATGATGAACAGCACCACCGGGCCCACGAACGGCAGGGCCTTGCCCCAGTCGGCCTTCTTCGGTGGCGTGGGCGCGCCGGCCGAGGCCGGCGGACTCCAGGGCTTGGTCGCTTCCATCGCGCTCAACCCTTGTAGAGCATGGAGTCGACCATCAGCCGCTTGGAGAAGATCCCCTTCTCAGCGAACAGGTCGAAGAACTTCTGGAAGTGCGCCACGTCGGCTGGCGTGAACTCGTTGTACATGGTGTAAGCGGCCAGCGGCACTTCGCCGGTGAGCGCGCCTTCGATGGCGGTGTAGCCCTTGAGGTACTGGCGCGCCTCCACCGACTTGCTGCGCACATAAGCCACGCCCTTGCCGTAGGCGGCGACGAATTTCTTCGCGGCCTCCGGGTTCTTCTGGATGAACTCCGAGGACAGCGAGGCCGAGCCGCCAAACCACGGTGCCATCGGGTCGCCCAGCACGTACTTCGCGATCACGCCGGCTTCGAGCACCTTGGTGGTGCCGTTCATGCGGCCGATGGTGCCCGTGGGTTCGAGCGTGTAGGCACCGTCGATCTGGCCCGCCGCGAGCGCGGCCACGTGCTGGCCGATGGGCAGCTCGACCACGGTGGCACCGGTCGCGCCGCCGCGCTCCAGCACGGTCTTGGCCAGGGTCACGTTCTGGATGCCGGGGCCCGAGCCGATGCGCTTGCCCTTGAGGTCGGCCATCACCTTGGCCGGGCTGGCCGCGGGCACGATCACCTCGTCGAGCACGTTCTTCACGTTGCTCGGGTTGGAGCAGAAGATCTTGAAGGTGCCGGGCTGGGCGATCTCGCCGATGGCGATGTTGGCCGAACCCGTGCCGTTGGCGGTGCCGTCGGCGCGGCCCGAGAGCACGGCCTCCATCACCTGCTGGGCACCCGCGAACTTGAGCGGCTCCACGTCCAGCCCGGCTTCCTTGAAGTAGCCGAGTTCAATGGCCGAATAGAACGGCAGGCCGGCGGCAATCGGCCAGTAGCCGATGCGGATCTTGGGGCCGGTCTGCGCGCGCAACACGGCGGGCGCACCCAGCAGGCCCAGGGCGGCGCCAGCGGCACCGAGTTGCAGCAGCTGGCGGCGCTGGGGCGAGGCGGTGGGGGCGGCGGGTTGGTGTTTCATCGGAAGACTCCTGCGGGTTGAAAGATGACCGGTGGTTGGGTGGGGTTCAGGGGAAGGCCAGGCGGGCCGGCGCGGTGGAGGCCAGGTAGGCGCGCCAGCCGCCCAGGTGGGTGATGTCGGCCGCGCCCTGCAGCGCCAGCGGCTCGCAAAGAAAGCCCTGCACGCTGCTGCCGTCGGCCACCTGCAGGCTGCCGATGGACAGGGGCGCGGGCACCAGTGCGACAAAGCTGCCGTATTCGGAGAGCGGCATCTCCCAGACCTCGATCTCGATGCGCCCGCCCTCCCCCGGCGCCACGCGCAGCAGGCCGGGTTTGGGCGGCGTGGTGTCGGGCAGCGCGTAAAGGCGGTAGACGGGCGCGGTGTGGGTGCGGCTGATCAGGGTCGCGCCGCGTTCGGTGAGCTGACCGTTGAGCGGCATGCCGGAGAGGTGGGCCCCGACCACGGCCACTTGCACGCGCGGCGGAGAGGCGAGGGTCAGGCCCGCGATGGGTTGGGGCTCGGGCAAAGGCAGGCCGGTGGCACCCTGGGTCAGGCCGGTGGCGTGGTGGTAGCGCTGGCCCAGTTCGGCGAGCTGCCAGTCGCTGCCGCAACGGCCGATCAGCGTGATGCCGAACGGCAGGCCGTCGGAGCGAAAGCTGCTGGGCACCGACAGCGCGGCGTAGTCCAACAGGTTGACGAAGTTGGTGTAGGCACCAAGCTGCCGGTTCAACGCCACCGGGTCGGCCCGCATGCGTTCGATGGTGTGGTGCGTGGGCGCGGTCGGCACCACCATCAGGTCGATGCCGCGCCACAGCGGTGCGGCCTGCTGGGCCAGCGCCGCCAGGCGGGTCTGCGCCGCGACCAGGTCGGCCGCGCAGTAGGGGCGGCCGGCGCCAATGATGCTGCGCACCGGCTCCATCACCTCGGCCTCGTGGGCATCGAAGAACTCGCGGATGGCCTCGTAGCGCTGGGCCACCAGGGCGCTGCCGTAGAGCATGTCGGCGCAGGCCGAGAACACGCTGAAGTCGATGGGAACGGCCTCGCCGCCGAGGTCCTTCAGTCGCTGGATCGCCTCGTCAAATGCTGCGCGCGCGGCCTCATCGCCAAAGAACTCCAGTGAGGCCGGTATGCCAAAGCGAAAGCGCGCGCCGAAGGGCGTGCTGGCCAGTAGCACGGTGCGCGAGTAAGGATCCTCCGCGTCGTACCCCAGCGCCACAGCCAGCACCTGCGCGGCGCGGGCCACCGTTGTGGCGAAGATGGACACGCAGTCCACCGCCTGCGCGGCGGGCACCACGCCCTGGGCGCTGATGAGTCCGCGCGAGGGTTTCAGGCCCACGATGTTGTTCAGGCCGGCCGGCACGCGGCCCGAGCCTGCGGTGTCGGTGCCGAGCGCGAAGTCAACCTGGCCGGTGGCGACCACATAGGCCGATCCCGAGCTGGAGCCGCCGGACACATACAGGGGGTTGATCGCGTTGGGCACGGCGCCATAGGGCGAGCGAGTGCCGTTCAGTCCGCAGGCGAACTGATCCAGATTGGTCTTGCCGTGCAGCGATGCACCAGCGTCGAGCAGCTTTTGCACCACTGTGGCATGGGCGTGGGCGGTGTAGGCAAACGCAGGACAGGCGGCGGTGGTGGGCCAGCCGGCCACGTCGATATTGTCTTTGACCGCGAATTTCAGACCGCACAACGGCCCAACTTCCGTTGCCTGAACTGGCGTGGGCGGCTGGAAAAGCCAGAGAGTGGACTGGTTCAGGTCTTGCACCATTTTGATTCATCCCATCTTGGATACAAGGCGTGATGCAAGATGAATGCCAAGCGAATCCGATGCAACACCAGTCGAGCGACCCTTGAGGGTCATAGAGCGATCGTTTGAATCTTCTTTTGGCGAATGACCGGTTGGCCCCGATCACGAACGCCCAGACGCCACCATCGAATGTCCAGACCCAGCCTTCAACAGCCGCTCGGGCTCGCACCCCCGTTGTTCCCTCCTGGCCGATCGGCGCAGGCCAGGCGACGGTTCTGAGCGTCCGGTCAGTGACGGCCAGCTGCCGGACGACGATCCGTTGTCGCTTGTACTGCCGGTGGCCAACGGCGTTGCGTGAACTGGCGCGCCCGACCCCAAGCGGCTGTGCACCTCTTCAAATTCGACGCCCGCTTGCGGGCGTCGCGCTGCTCACTTGGCGGGCCGCCCCACCGGGTTCTCCACCCGAATAACGCTTACTGCCAATAAGAAACCATGCTGACCATCAATGCAGATGAGCACCGCCTGTTCAACCAGTTCCACAAGCCGCAGGACGAGAAGCGGATGGTGGTGATCCTGGCCGAGGATCAATACGACGACTGGTTGAACGCGCCAGCGGGAAAGTCGATGGACTTCATGCGGCAGTACCCCGCGGAAGAGCTGGTCGCGACCGGCAACCGTGGACTTGGGCTATAGCCCATAGCCTCTCACCCACAAAAAGCTACCCAACGGTCACGAATCTGCGATTGCTTCACCACCTGCCCAACGGTCGAAAACAGCCATCGGAAAACTTCACTGTCTACGGTGGGCTAGAAATGGGCTACGGATGGGCTAAAAGTGGGCTACAAACAAAAAACCCGCCTTGCGGCGGGTCTTAAGACAAGCTAAGTGCTTGATTTTGTTGGTTGCGGAGGCAAGATTTGAACTTGCGACCTTTGGGTTATGAGCCCAACGAGCTACCAGGCTGCTCCACTCCGCGTCAAGACTGAAATTATATC
>Ga0172382_10007136_pt1 | contig 15969 bp, 15 predicted proteins | sample Leawel138RmetaG_FD_122245 | JGI IMG/M metagenome (GOLD analysis project Ga0172382, IMG submission 122245) | Leachate microbial communities from a municipal landfill in Southern Ontario, Canada - Leachate well 138R metaG | ecosystem: Engineered > Solid waste > Landfill > Unclassified | place...
CCGTCCGGGCTGGGCAAATTGCGTCCATCGCATGAAGGAGGCAGGGAAAAAGGGGAACTCATCGCGAAAAATCAGAATTCAGCCAATCGGAATATCAACATCAGCTAATTAAGCACCAACGCCTTTTTTCGGGCTTGATTCGGGAACGGGCTTTCATTTTCCGATGGAGTTTGTCAGTATGTTAGCACTTTCATGGAATTAAGTTCTGCATAGCGGAACGATATCTGACGAGGCGAACACATGGCCGGCAATCCTTCCTTCCACTGGGACGACCCTCTGCTGCTCGACCAGCAGCTCACCGACGAAGAGCGCATGGTGGCCGACACCGCGCGGGCGTATGCGCAGGACAAGCTGATGCCGCGCGTCACCGAAGCCTTCCGCCATGAACGTACCGACGCGACCATCTTCCGCGAGATGGGCGAACTCGGCCTGCTCGGCCCCACCATCCCCGAGGAATACGGCGGCGCCGGGCTGAACTACGTGAGCTACGGCCTGATCGCCCGCGAGGTGGAACGGGTGGACTCCGGCTACCGTTCGATGATGAGCGTGCAGAGCTCGCTGGTGATGGTGCCGATCTTCGAGTTCGGCAACGAGGCCACCAAGCGCAAGTACCTGCCGAAACTGGCAACCGGCGAATGGATCGGCTGCTTCGGTCTCACCGAACCGGACCACGGCTCCGACCCGGGCTCGATGGCCAGCCGGGCGAAGAAGGTGGACGGCGGTTGGCTGCTCAGCGGCGCCAAGATGTGGATCACCAACAGCCCGATCGCCGACGTCTTCGTGGTGTGGGCCAAGGACGAGGACGGCCAGATCCGCGGTTTCGTGCTGGAAAAGGACTGGAAGGGCCTGTCCGCCCCGGCCATCCACGGCAAGGTCGGCCTGCGCGCCTCGATCACCGGCGAGATCGTCATGGACGGCGTGTTCTGCCCGGACGAGAACGCCTTCCCGGAGGTGCGCGGTCTCAAGGGCCCGTTCACCTGCCTCAACTCGGCGCGCTACGGCATCGCCTGGGGCGCGCTCGGTGCGGCCGAGTTCTGCTGGCACACCGCCCGCCAGTACGTGCTCGACCGCAAGCAGTTCGGCCGCCCGCTGGCCGCCAACCAGCTGGTGCAGAAGAAGCTCGCCGACATGCAGACCGAGATCACCCTGGCGCTGCAGGGCTGCCTGCGCCTGGGCCGCATGAAAGACGAAGGCACGGCGGCGGTGGAGATCACCAGCATCATGAAGCGCAACTCCTGCGGCAAGGCGCTGGACATCGCGCGCCTGGCGCGCGACATGATGGGCGGCAACGGCATCTCCGATGAATTCGGCGTGGCCCGCCACCTGGTGAACCTCGAAGTGGTGAACACCTACGAGGGCACCCACGACATCCACGCGCTGATCCTCGGCCGCGCGCAGACCGGCATCCAGGCCTTCTGCTGAGCATGAACCCGGGCGCGCTCTCCCATCTCAAGGTGCTCGACCTCTCCCGGGTGCTGGCTGGCCCCTGGGCCACCCAGCTGCTCGGCGACCTCGGCGCCGAGGTGATCAAGGTCGAGCGCCCCGGCGCCGGCGACGACACCCGCGCCTGGGGCCCGCCGTGGTTCGAGGCGGATGGCCGGCGGGAAGCCGCCTACTATCTGGCCACCAACCGCAACAAGCGCTCGGTGGCGATCGACATCACCCACCCGGACGGCCAGGCCCTGGTGCGCGAACTGGCGCGCGAGGCCGACGTGCTGGTGGAGAACTACAAGGTCGGCGGGCTGGCCAAGTACGGCCTCGACTACGGCAGCCTGCGCACAGTCAATCCGCGCCTGGTGTATTGCTCGATCACCGGCTTCGGCCAGGACGGCCCCTACGCCGAGCGCCCCGGCTACGACTTCCTGCTGCAGGCCATGGGCGGGCTGATGAGCATCACCGGCGAACCGGACGGTCCGCCGCAGAAGGTCGGCGTGGCGCTCACCGACATCCTCACCGGGCTGTACGCCACGGTCGGCATCCTCGCCGCACTGGCCCACCGCGAGCGCACGGGCGAGGGCCAGCACATCGACCTGGCGCTGCTCGACGTGCAGGTCGCCTGCCTCGCCAACCAGGCGATGAACTACCTGGTCTCCGGCACGGCGCCGCAACGCATGGGCAACGCCCACCCCAACATCGTGCCTTATCAGGCCTTCCCCACCGCGGACGGCGACATGGTGCTGACCATTGGCAACGACCGCCAGTGGGCCGCCTTCTGTCAGCTCGCCGGCAAGCCGGAATGGGCCGGCGACGAGCGTTTCGCCACCAACGCGGCGCGCGTCGCCTACCGCCAGACGCTGATCCCGCTGCTGCGCCAGACCACGGTGATGAAGACCACCGACGAGTGGGTGGCCGCGCTGGAAGAAGCCGGCGTGCCGGGCGGGCCGATCAACGACCTGGCGCGCGTGTTCGCCGACCCGCAGATCGTCCATCGCGGCATGCGCACGGAGATAGACGGCATTCCGCAGGTCGCCAACCCGCTGCATCTGTCCGCCACCCCGCCTGCCTACCGCAAGGCGCCGCCGGCGGTGGGCGAGGATACGGAAACCGTGCTCGGCGCCCTGACGGGCATGAGCGCGGAACGGCTCGCTGCCCTGCGCGCAGGAGGCGTGACCGGATGAACGTGTAAGCACCCTGTTCGGGCAAACACGAATAGCCACGAAACCCGTCTGCCCGCACAGTACCCCGGCTGCACTTCAAGCGGACGTCAGAGCCGCGCAGCCCACCATTCGTTTGATCAACAAAGGAAGGAGACACCTCATGAAGTTGATTCGCACCCTTGGCCTTGCGGCCGCCCTCGTTGCCGCCAGCGCGGCCCATGCCCAGCAGCAGTTCGTCACCGTGCTCACGGGGGGCACCAGCGGCGTGTATTACCCGCTGGGCGTGGCGCTGTCCAAAGTGTATGGGGACAACATTCCCGATGTGCGCACCAGCGTGCAATCCACCAAGGCCAGTGCGGAGAACCTGAACCTGCTGCAGGCCGGGCGTGGCGAGGTGGCCTTTGCGCTGGGCGATGCGGTGTCCGACGCGTGGAACGGCAACGAGGAAGCCGGCTTCAAGAACAAGCTCGACAAGCTGCGCGGCCTGGCCGGCATTTACGACAACTACATCCAGATCGTGGCCTCGGCCGATTCGGGCATCAAGACACTCGCCGACCTGAAAGGCAAGCGGGTGTCGGTGGGGGCGCCGCGCTCGGGCACCGAACTCAATGCCCGCGCCATCTTCAAGGGCGCCGGCATGAGCTACAACGATCTGGGCAAGGTGGAATACCTGCCCTTCGGAGAGTCGGTGGAGCTCATCAAGAACCGCCAGCTCGACGCCACCCTGCAGTCCGCAGGCCTGGGCGTGGCCTCCATCCGCGACCTCGCCAATGCGGTGAATATCGTGGTGATTCCGGTTTCGGCCGATGTGGTGAGCAACATTGGCGATGCGGCTTACCAGCCTGCGATGATTCCGGCCAATACCTACCAGGGGCAGGCTGCCGACGTCTCCACCGTGGCGATCCGCAATATTCTGGTGACGCATGCCGGGGTGCCCGATGACGTGGTGTACGGCATGACCAAGTCCATGTTCGAAAGCCTCGACCAGCTCACTGCCGCGCATGCTGCCGCCAGGGCCATCAAGGCCGAAGGCGCTGCCGACGGCCTGCCCCTGCCGCTGCATCCGGGTGCCGAGCGTTACTACCGCGAAGCCGGACTGCTGCAGTAACCCCTCTCCGTCCTCCCCTCCACCCTTCGTGAATGCATCGCGCCGCCCGGAGACCCCGGTCGGTGCGACGCCGCACGGGAGCTGTCGCCCATGACGAGCAGTTCGCACGACGCACACGTCGTTCCCTTCGGCTGGGACAAGGGGCTCCAAGGCCGTGCCCTGTTCCTGATTGCCATTGCCTTTTCCGCTTTCCAGATCGTGGTAGCGGCCTATCACCCCTTTTCCTCCCAGGTGGTGCGCGCCATCCACGTCGGCTTCATGCTGCTGATGAGCTTCGCGCTGCTGCAGCACTGGTTGCCGCGTCGTCAGGTGCCGGTGATGGCCTGGCTGGTCGGGCTCACCGCGTTTGGCCTGGCCTTCTATCACTGGATATTCGAAGCCGACCTGATCGTGCGCGCCGGCGACCCCACGCAGGTGGACATCGTGGTCGGCACCGTGACCCTGATCCTGGTGTTCGAGGCCGCCCGCCGCATCATGGGCCCCGCCCTGCCGCTGATCTGCCTGGGTTTCTTCGCCTACGCAATGTTCGGCCACTACCTGCCCGGCGACTTCGCCCATCGCGGCTACAGCTACGGCCAGCTCATCGAACACCTCACCTTCGGCACCGAAGGCATCTACGGCATCCCGACCTACGTCAGCGCCACCTACATCTTCCTGTTCATCCTGTTCGGCGCCTTCCTCGAACAGGCCGGCATGATCAAGCTATTCACCGATTTCGCGCTCGGCACCGTGGGCCACACCCGCGGCGGACCGGCCAAGGTCTCGGTCATCTCCTCCGGGCTGATGGGCACCATCAACGGCTCGGGCGTGGCCAACGTGGTCACCACCGGACAATTCACCATTCCGCTGATGAAGCGCTTCGGCTACCGGCCCGAGTTCGCCGGCGGTGTGGAAGCCACCTCCAGCATGGGCGGGCAGATCATGCCGCCGGTGATGGGCGCGGTGGCCTTCATCATGGCCGAGACCATCGGCGTGGCCTACGTGGAGATCGTCAAGGCAGCGATCATCCCGGCCATCCTGTATTTCGTCACCGCGTTCTGGATGGTGCATCTGGAAGCCGGCCGCTGCGGCCTGCACGGCATTCCGAAGAACGAATGCCCCGACCCCTGGGCGGCGGTGAAACGCCACTGGTACCTGCTGCTGCCGCTGGCCGTGCTGGTGGGCCTGCTGTTCTCCGGCTACACCCCGCTGTTCTCCGGCATGGTCGGCCTGGCGCTCACCGCAGTGCTGATCCTCGGCGCTGCGGTGGCGCTGCGCCTGTCCGGCAACGCGCTGCGCTTCGCTTTCTGGATCGCGCTGGGCATCTTCTGCGCCGGCTTCTTCAAGTGGGGCATCACTGCCATCCTGACGGTGATCGGCGCGCTGGTGGCGCTGTGCTTCGTCGTGCAGGGCGGGCGCGCCACGTTGCGCATCGCCGCCACCGCGCTGGCCGACGGTGCCCGCCACGCGCTGCCGGTAGGCGTGGCCTGCGCGCTGGTGGGGGTGATCATCGGCGTGCTCACCCTCACCGGGGCGGCCACCACCTTCGCCAACGCCATCATCTCGCTGGGGCGCGACAACCTGCTGCTCTCGCTGATGCTCACCATGCTGGTGTGCCTGCTGCTGGGCATGGGCATTCCCACCATCCCCAACTACATCATCACCAGCTCGCTGGCCGCCCCGGCGCTGCTCGAACTGGGTGTGCCGCTGATCGTCAGCCACATGTTCGTGTTCTATTTCGGCATCCTCGCCGACCTCACCCCGCCGGTCGCGCTGGCCGCCTTCGCCGCCGCACCGATCGCCGGCGTCTCGGGCATGCGCATCGGGGTACAGGCGGTACGGGTGGCGCTGGCCGGCTTCGTCATCCCCTACATGGCGGTGTATGCGCCCGAGCTGATGCTGCAGGGCGATCCCAGCGTGGCCGCCGTGGTGTGGATCGTCTTCAAGGCGCTGGTGGCGATCAGCCTGTGGGGCGTGGCCTCCATCGGCTACCTGTGGCAGCCGGTGAGCTGGCCGTTGCGCATCTGGGCCTTCTTCGCCGCGCTGTTCCTGGTGGCTGCACTGCCGGTCACCGACGAGGTCGGGCTGGGGGCGGCGTTGCTGCTGTATGCCTGGCTGGGCTGGCAGCACTTCCGCCCGGCACGGCACCCGGCATGATCGGCCTGTGCCTGGCCAGCGGCGCGCTGTCCGCCTTCATCGCGGGCAGCGCCTTCACTCTGGCATGGACGCATTCCATCGAGAAGCAACGCTGGGAAGAGGACTGGCGCATCGAGGCCAGCGCGGACGATGCGCTGCAGTTGCAACTGCACCTTCTGGAAGGCCGCATCCACGGCTCGGGCGCAGGCATGGAGCCCCCGGACGGCGCCCGGCTGGAACAGGGCGTCTGGCACTATCCGGTCAACCTGCGCCTGACGCAGCTGTCACTGGCTCACAGCGCCTACACCGCAGGCTACGAACTGTGTGTGGATGGCCACTGCACCGCGCTGTCAGACCGCCTGCCCGGCCTGCCGGCCCTGCCCGAGCAGCCCACTTCGATTGCGCTGTGGGGGTGCCGGGGGGAGGAACCAGGGCAGGGCGGAGGTGCGGTGGAGGACTGAGCGCCGGGCGCTCATTCACCCGGTGTGTTTCTTCAGGCGGTAGTTGAGTTGAGGCCGGGTCATGCCGAGCATGCGCGCAGCGGCCGAGAGGTTGCCTCCTGCACGCTCGACGGCGCGTTGCAGCAGGGCTTGTTCCACGGATTCCAGCGTCATGCCGGTCTCGAGCACCGCGTCGGCAATGTTGCCCTGCTGCACCGGCGCATCTGCTTCAAGTACCCCCGCTGCCGAAACACCGGTTTGCAGGCCGTGCTCCTGGGCGGCGCCGATGAACAGGTGTTCAACCTCGATCACCCCATTCATGGGCGCGAGAATCACGCCACGTTCAAGCACGTTTTCCAGTTCCCGCACGTTGCCTGGCCAGGTGTGGTTCTTGAGGGCGTGCATGGCCTTGTCGGTGATGCCGGCGATGCGCTTGCCGTGCAGTGACTGGAAGCGCTCTATGATGGCTTCGGTGAGTGGGGCAATGTCGCTGACCCGCTCACGCAGGGGAGGAATGGTCAGCGGGTAGACGTTCAACCGGTAGTACAGATCGCTGCGGAAGCGGCCATCGCGCACGGCCTGCTGCAGATCCACGTTGGTGGCGGCCACCAGGCGTACATTCACCTTGCGCGTGCGCTCGTCGCCCAGCCGCTCGATTTCCCCTTCCTGCAGGACCCGCAGCAGCTTGGCCTGGGCGGGCAGCGGCAGCTCTCCCACCTCATCGAGGAACAGCGTGCCGCCATCGGCCCGCTCGAACTTGCCGGCACGCGACACGTTGGCGCCGGTGAAGGCGCCGCGCTCCACCCCGAAAAGCTCGGATTCGATCAGCTCGTCAGGCAGGGCTGCGCAATTGACCGCAATGAAGGGGGCGTCGCGGCGCGGGCTCATTTCGTGCAGCGCCCGCGCAAAGCGTTCCTTGCCGACACCGGTTTCTCCCAGCAGCAGCACGGTGACGCTGGTGCCGGCGGCCTTCACCATCAGTTCGTAAGCGGTGTGAAAGCCGCTTGAGTTGCCGATCAGGCTGGGGATGCGCTTGGGACAGGCGATGCTGCGTCGCATGGCCTCCATTTCCTCGCGCAGCTCCAGCAAGCGCCCGACCAGGGTGTCGGCCTCGAAATAGGGGGTCAGCTCATGTGCGTCAGGCCAGTCTTCCACGGGGCGCCCGACGATCCGGCAATGACTGGCGCCGGTGGCGGCGCACTGCTCCTCACGAAACAGGATGAAGCGCCCCATGAAGGCAGAGGTGTAGCCCGAGGCGTAGCCGATCATCATCCAGCAGCTGGGGTGGTCCACCTCGCCGAACTGCTGCACATGCGCTTCGGCTTCCCAGGCGTGCTCCCATTTGAATTCGCCGTAGAAGGTGTTGTCGGGACCGCCGAATTCAAGCCGTACCGGTGTGACTTTGGCACACCCCTCCAGCATGTGCAGCTGGGGGCCGACGACGAAGGCTTCGGCGGGGTTGCTGGTCCCTCGCGCCTTGCGCGCCAGCTCTGCGTCGCGCATGCCGGAGGCAAAACCCATGCGGGTGAGGATGCGGCGGGCTTGTTGCTGCCCCAGCGAGGCGATCAGCTCTTTGCGCAATTCGGACAGGGCGCCTGCATGCAGGAGCAGCATGCGGTGCTCTCCCAGCCAGATGTGCCCGTCTTCCGGCGCAAACCGGAGCAGGCTGCGCAGGTCCGCGCTCTCCGGGTAGTGGATAGTGGTCAAGCGTCTCCTCCAGTGTCACATCGCATCCGCTCTGCGGCGGTTCAACTTCCGGACACTTTGGCAGGGTCCGGAGCAAAGTCCAAGCTTAACCGAGCGGACCGGGTTCAGGAAACGGGCGTCGCCCTGTTTCCTGAAATTCTCGAGAATAATAAACGATTGGCACAATTCTTGTTCCTTTCCCCGATTCACTGGCCGGACTGACCAATTGCTGAAGGGGCGCCGGCCGGCTGACCAATGAGGAGGAGGCCATGAGCATGGGACAAAGATTCTCGGTGACGATAGAAGACAGTGGGGAGCGTGTGAGTTGCCCTGACGACGACAACGTGTTGCGGGCCATGGAGGTACTGGGGCGCAAGGGCATTCCGGTGGGGTGCCGGGGGGGCGGATGCGGGGTGTGCAAGGTACAGGTCACGGATGGGGCCTATCGCACTCGCAAGATGAGCCGGGCCTGCTTGAGTTCGGACGAGGAGGCGGCGGGTGTGGTGCTGGCATGCAAGCTTTTTCCGGACAGCGACCTGAGCGTGAAGGTGGTCGGGACGATGGCCCGGGCAGTCTGCCGGAGCTCCGGAGGGTGATGCGCTGAGCGCACGCTTGCGGGATTGGGTGCAGGGCCGGCGGACAGGTGTTCCCGGCCCATTTTTTTTGGGGACGGATGTTGCATGGCAATAAGTTGAATGAATCAAATGATCAATAAAAATGGATGCTTGACCATTTGATGAAGCAGGGCGAACACCTTCCTCTCGATAAAAATCTCGAGAAACTGCGAGTTCATTGGAGAAGAAGTGGATTTGTGAAATTGGCACGGAAGTTGTTTATCTCCCTCCGGAGTGCAGCCCATGTTGATCAAAACACAGGAGAGCAGGGCATGAAGGAGGCTGAACCGATGGTCGATCTGAATCGCAAGTTTGTTCGCCTGATCGAGCGCAGGGCAGATGGCTTTGTCGAGTTCGAGTTTGCGATCGGAGACCCCGGGCTGTATGTCGAGTTGCTGCTTCCGCCCGATGCCTACGAGGCGTTTTGCGAAAGCAATCGGGTGACCTTTCTCGAGGCACGTGCCGACACGGCGCCGGGCGAGGCAGAGAACGAGGACTGGAACTGGAACCTGCATCAGGCCACGCACCAGCGCTTTCGCTGAGCGTGAGGATATAAAACAAGAGGAGGAGATTTCATGCAGATTGATTTGCGCACCGTCAGCATCAAGCCCTTGCGCCAGACTTTCGACAACATTGCCCGACGCATGGGGGCGGACAAGCCGGCAACACGCTACCAGGAAGGCACCCTGGACATGCAGCAGGAGGCGAATTTTCATTACCGCCCGACCTGGGACCCGGATCACCTGATCTATGACCGTGACCGCACCGCGATCCGGATGGCCGACTGGTACAGCTTCAAGGACCCGCGCCAGTTCTACTACGGTGCCTACACCATTGCACGTGCCCGGCAGCAGGATACCGCAGAGGCCAGTTTCGATTTCGTCGAGACGCGTGGCCTGGCCGCCACCCTGCCTGAAGACCTCCGCAGCACCGTGCTTGCGCTGCTCGTGCCGCTGCGGCATGTGGCCTGGGGGGCGAACATGAACAATGCCGCGATCTGTGCGTATGGCTATGGGACGGCCTTTACCCAGCCGTGCATCTATCACGCCATGGATCAGCTCGGCATTGCCCAGTACCTCACCCGCATCGGTCTGCTGCTGGCCGATGTGGATGCGCTGGACGAGGCCAGAACCGCCTGGATGGAGGACGACGCCTGGCAGGGACTGCGCCGTTATGTCGAAGACACCATGGTGATCAAGGACCCGTTCGAACTGTTCATTGCCCAGAACGTGGCGCTCGATGGTCTGCTTTACCCCCTGGTGTACGAAACCCTGATTGACGACGTGCTTTCTGCCCGAGGCGGCACTCCGGTGGCGATGCTCACCCGGTTCATGACCGACTGGCATGCGGAAACCCGCAAATGGCTGGATGCCACGGTGAAGACGGCCGCCGCCGAATCGGAAGAGAACCGGGCAGTGCTGGGCCGGTGGGTGACGCACTGGTGCGACCGGGCTGCGGCCGCACTGTTGCCGGTGGCGCGCATTGCGGTGGAGGCCGGTGCCGACGCACTCACTACCGAGGCGGTCCAGCAATTCAACGCGCGCATGGCCAAGGCCGGCGTGCCCCTGTGAGGAAAGCATCGATGTCCACTGTATTCATTGCGTTGCAGACCAACGAAGAAACCCGCCAGATCGTGGAGGCGATCACTCAGGACAACCCGCAGGCGGTCGTCCATGAGCAGCCGGCGATGGTGAAGATCGATGCACAGGGCAAGCTGACGATCCGCCGCGAAACCATCGAGGCGCTCATCGGCCGTGACTATGACCTGCAGGAACTGCAGGTCAATCTGATCACCATCTCGGGCAATCTCGACCAGACCGATGACGAGATGGTCCTCTACTGGAACGCCTGACAGGACGCCTCAAGGAGACACGAAAAATGGACATGCAAGTCGCCCGCAAAAAACTGGGCCTGAAGGAGCGCTACGCGGTCATGACCCGGGGTCTGGACTGGACCCCCTCATACCAGAAGATGGAAGACATCTACCCCTACATGTCCTATGAGGGCATCAAGATTCATGACTGGGACAAGTGGGAAGACCCCTTCCGCCTGACCATGGATGCCTACTGGAAGTACCAGGCCGAGAAGGAGCGCAAGCTGTACGCAATCATCGATGCCTTCAACCAGAACAACGGGCATCTCAACGTCACCGATGCGCGCTACATCAACACGGTGAAGCTGTTCATCAGCGGCATCAGCCCGCTTGAATATGTTGCACACCGGGGTTTCAGCCATGTTGGCCGGGCGTTTCCCGGGGCCGGGCCGCGCGTGGCCTGCCTGATGCAGTCCCTCGACGAGATCCGCCATGCCCAGACCCAGGTGCACTCGATCTCGAACTACAACAAATACTACAACGGCATGCACGATTTTCACCATGCGCATGATCGCGTGTGGTTCCTGTCGGTGCCCAAGAGCTTCTTCGACGACGCCATCACCGCTGGCCCGTTCGAATTCATGGTGGCCATCGGCTTCTCGTTCGAGTACGTGCTGACCAACCTGCTGTTCGTGCCCTTCGTATCGGGTGCCGCCTACAACGGCGACATGGGCACGATGACCTTCGGCTTCTCGGCGCAGTCCGACGAGGCGCGTCACATGACGCTGGGCCTGGAGGTGATCAAGTTCATCCTCGAACAGGACCCGGCCAACGTACCCATCGTGCAGCGCTGGATCGACAAATGGACCTGGCGCGGGTATCGCGTGCTGACGTTGGTGGCCATGATGATGGACTACATGCTGCCCAAGCGCACGATGAGCTGGAAGGAAGCCTGGGAGGTGTACTTCGAGGAAAACGGCGGCGCGCTGTTCAAGGATCTGGCGCGTTATGGCATCACCATGCCCAAGTGCGCCGAGCAGATTGCGCTGGAGAAGGATCATCTCTCCCACCAGGCCTGGAGCACCTTCTACAACTATGCGGCGGCGGCCAACTTCCATACCTGGACACCGGATGAGGACGAGATGGCCTGGTTGTCCAGCAAGTACCCGAACAGCTTCGACAAATACTACCGGCCGCGCATGACGTACTGGCGCGAGCAGGCGGCCAAGGGCAACCGCTTCTACAACAAGACGCTGCCCATGCTGTGCCAGACCTGTCAGATTCCGATGATCTTCACCGAGCCGGGCGATCCCACCAAGATCTGTTATCGCGAGGTCGATTACCGGGGCGAGAAGTATCACTTCTGCTCCGACCACTGCAAGAAGATCTTTGAGGACGAGCCCGAGAAGTATGTACAGGCGTGGTTGCCCGTGCATCAGATCTACCAGGGCAACTGCTTCCCCGAGGGGACCGATCCGACGGTCGAGGGCTTCGACCCGCTCGCCGCAGTGTTGAAGTACTACAACCTCGAATCCGGTCGGGACAACCTGGATTTCGACATCTCGGAAGACAAGAAGAACTTTGCCGAATGGCGCGGCCAGGCGACCCGGAACATCTGACCCTTCAATGCAGCGTGCCCACCGCGGCACGCTGTTGAAAAGCATTTTTCAGGAGACACGACATGGCTGTTGCTGCTGTCAAGGACTATGACTTTCCGCCTGCCGACACGATGGACAAGTTTCATGGTGCGCAACTGCTGTACATCGGCTGGGAGGATCACCTGCTGTTTTGCGCACCGTTTGCCTTCCCCTTTCCGCCCTCCATGCGGTTTGGCGACATCGTGGGCGGCGTGCTGCCGGGCGCCTTCGGGTACCACCCCGACTTTGCGCAGATCGACTGGGCGAAGGCCGAGTGGTTCAAGTCCGGCAAGCCGTTTGCGCCCGACTTCGACAAGTCCCTGGCCGATAACGGACTCGCCCACAAGGACGTGATTCGCTTCCGCACACCGGGGCTGACCGGCATCGAGGGCTCCTGCAGCTGATGGCCGGGGCAGGACAGGGACGGACATCGGAAAAGCAATCGGAAACGCACCATGAGTTACGAACTGACGATTGAACCACTGGGCCAGACGATCGAGGTCGAGGACGGCCAGACCATGCTCGACGCCGCACTGCGCGCCGGCATCTGGCTGCCCCACGCCTGCTGTCATGGCTTGTGTGCCACCTGCAAGGTTCAGGTGCTCGATGGCGAGATCGAGCACGGGGAAGCGTCGAGCTTTGCGCTGATGGACTTCGAGCGCGACGAAGGCAAGGCGCTGGCCTGCTGTGCCCGGCTTGAGTCGGATGTGGTGATCGAGGCCGAGGTGGACGAGGAGCCGGATGCGCAGGTGATTCCGGTGCGCGACTTTGCCGGCACGGTCACCCGCATCGAGGCCCTGACCCCGACGATCAAGGCGGTGTTCATCGAAACCGACGAGGCGATGCATTTTCAGGCCGGGCAATACGTCAACCTCCATCTTGAAGGCGGGGAGTACAGCCGTGCCTTCTCCCTGGCCAATCCACCGTCCAGCGGGCGGGTGCTGGAACTCAACATCCGTCTGGTGCCGGGCGGGCGGGGGACCACCTGGGTGCATGAACAGTTGCAGGTGGGCGAGCGGGTCACCCTGTCCGGGCCGTATGGCCGCTTCTTCGTGCGCAGGTCGGCGCCCGAGCCGCTGCTGTTCATGGCGGGCGGATCGGGCCTGTCGAGCCCGCGCTCGATGATTCTCGACCTGCTGCAGGCCGGCGATGCACGTGACATGACGCTGGTGTACGGACAGCGCAACCGCGCAGAGCTCTACTACCACGAGGCGTTTCTTGCGCTGGCCGAGCGTCATCCGAACTTTCACTACGTTCCGGCCCTGTCGGACGAGCCGGAAGGTTCGGACTGGAGTGGCTTCAGGGGCTTTGTCCATGAGGCCGCCACCGCGCACTTCAAGGCCGACTTCAGGGGGCACAAGGCTTATCTGTGCGGCCCGCCACTGATGATCGACGCCTGCATCACCGCACTCATGCAGGGCCGGTTGTTCGAGCGGGACATCTACATGGAGCGTTTCTTTTCCGCAGCGGATGTCCAGCAGGTCCGCAGCCCGCTGTTCAAGCGTATTTAGCCTGCGGCCTTTAACAGATTCAATCACGCCGTGGGCAGGTGCAAGACACCACCCCGGCACACAACATGAAGAGGAGACAAACATGGCAATGACTGGTGTTCTGCGTCCGGGCCACGCCCAGATTCGCGTACTCGACCTGGAAGAAGGGATCAACCACTACGGCAAGGTGCTCGGCCTGATCGAGACTGGCCGTGACAGCCAGGGGCGGGTGTACTTCAAGGCCTGGGACGAGCGCGATCACAACAGCGTGATCCTGCGTGAGGCCGAGAGCGCCGGCATCGATTTCTTCGGCTTCAAGGTGGCCGACCAGGCCACCCTGGACAAGCTGGAGGCCGATCTGCAGGCGTATGGCCTGAAGACCGAGCGCATTCCGGCCGGGGACCTGCTCGAAACCGGCGAACGGGTGCGTTTCGAGGTGCCGTCGGGGCATCTCATCGAGCTGTACTGGGAAAAGAGCGATTACGGCACCGACGACACCTACACCAACCCGCCGCCCTGGACCGATGAGGCGGAACGCGGCATCGCACCGATCCGCCTCGACCACTGCCTGCTGTATGGCCCGGACATCGAGAAGGTGCAGGACATCTTTGTGAACGTGCTCGGCTTCTATCTGGTCGAGCATGTGATCATGGAAGACGGCAAGACCGATCTGGCCATCTGGCTGTCATGCTCGATCAAGGCGCATGACATCGCCTTCGTGCGCCATCCGGAGCCGGGCAAGCTGCACCATGTGTCGTTCCTGCTGGAAAGCTGGGAGAAGGTGCTGCGCGCCGCCGACATCATGTCGATGAACAAGGTGTCCATCGACATCGGCCCGACCCGTCATGGCATCACCCGGGGCACCACCATTTATGCCTTCGACCCGTCAGGCAACCGCTTCGAGACCTTCTGTGGCGGCTATCAGAGTTATCCGGACTGGAAACCGGTGCGCTGGACCTGGGACGAAGTGGGGGCGGGCATCTTCTACCACGACCGCAAGCTCAACGAGCGTTTCCTGACCGTGGTGTCCTGAGTGCCGGGCGGTCAGCGCTTGCCCGTGCCGGAGAAGAAGTCGGCCGGCATACGCTTGACCGCATCGAGGGTGCGCAGGATGTGCTCGGTGAGGATTGAGGTGGCGCGTGTTGCATCGCGCGCCATCGTGGCATCGAACAAGGCCTGGTGCTCGGCATGGATGTCGCGTTCGATGGGCTGGCGAAACAGGCTGATGCGGCGGTAGCGCTCGGACTGGTGATAGAGGATGTGCTGGAAATGGCGAATCCAGCGGGACGTGGAGGCCGCGATGAGGGCTTCGTGAAAGGCCCGGTTGCGGATCTCCCACTCCTGGGTGGTGCCGCCATCCTGGCTGGCGAGGCGTTGCTCGGCGCGCGACAGGCGATGAAAGGCGGCCACCACACCGGCTTCCCAGTCCTCCCCCCCCAGGCCGATCGACTGGCGCAGGGCTTCGGTTTCCAGCAGCACGCGGGTGCGGGTGATGTCCTCGAAGTCCGCAATCGAAATCGGGGCCACACGGAAGCCGCGCTGCCCCTGGGTGACCACCAGGGCATCGGTGACCAGCAGCAGCAGGGCTTCCCGCAGGGTGCCGGCACCGACTTCGTAGCGGTCCTTGAGGTGCTCCACCCGCAGCTTTTCGCCGGGAGCATGCACGCCCTCGATGATGTCGCGGCGCAGGCGCTGGTAGGCCCCTTCGACCAGGGTTTTCGGTTCCGGGGCTTCAGCCGGGGGGGTCAGGGCTGTTTCGCTCATGAGCAAGTGATGGGAGACGGTGTGATTTTCGCCTGCATTCTAGCCGAGCGGCGAGAAAGAAAACGAAATTCAAAATCTCGAGAAAATATGTTGACGTCGAGAAAATGCTGTTCTAACGTCACACACAACCGGAAGAACAGGATGCCCGTGCGCACACTCAGGCTGGCGCGCACCGGGGCCGACGAGCAGACAGCGTGACGGAGCGCAGCACATGAAACAGATTCAGAACTTCATCAACGGCGAATTCATCGCCACCGGGAAAACCTTCGACAAATTCTCGCCCCTCGACAACAGCCTGCTGGCCAGGGTGCATGAAGCCGGTCGTAACGAGGTCGATGCGGCAGTGGCTGCCGCGCAAGCCGCACTCAAGGGACCATGGGGGCGGATGACGGTGGCCGAGCGGGTCGATTTGCTCAACGCCGTGGCCGATGGCATCAACCGCCGCTTCGACGACTTCCTCGCTGCCGAATGTGCCGACACCGGCAAGCCGAGAAGTCTCGCCAGCCACATCGACATTCCGCGCGGCGCGGCCAACTTCAAGATTTTTGCCGACGTCATCAAGAGCGTGCCCACCGAGTTCTTCGAGATGGCCACGCCGGACGGGCTCGGCGCGCTCAACTATTCGCTGCGCCGCCCGGTTGGCGTGGTCGGCGTGATCTGCCCATGGAATTTGCCCCTGCTGCTGATGACCTGGAAGGTCGGCCC
>Ga0172382_10007137_pt1 | contig 15967 bp, 11 predicted proteins | sample Leawel138RmetaG_FD_122245 | JGI IMG/M metagenome (GOLD analysis project Ga0172382, IMG submission 122245) | Leachate microbial communities from a municipal landfill in Southern Ontario, Canada - Leachate well 138R metaG | ecosystem: Engineered > Solid waste > Landfill > Unclassified | place...
ATAAATACGATGTATTCTATCCTGCTGCATATTATGGTGTCCTGGGTGTAGGCGAAGTAAACTTGAGCGACAAACTTACAAATTCAAGTTCAATTTCCATAGGATGTAAAATTCTCGCACCCGGTGAAGGTAATTATACTACAACAAATTACAATTATTCCGCATCGGATGGCGGTACTTCATTTGCCGCTCCGGTAGTTGCCGGAGCCCTTGCTTTAGCGAGGTCGAGATTTCCTCAGTTGAATGCTTTGCAGGCAATAGAGTTGGTAAGACAATCTGTTGATAATCACGGAAATTTTTCAACGACAGATAAGCTGCTTATTCCGGGCAGACTGAATTTGCTGAAAGCAGTAAGTACCGACCCATTTTCAATTCCTGCAATTTTACCTCATAAATTCTCCTTTTTTGATGCCGACGGTATCGAAACAGACCGCTTTTCTGCTGGATCAAAGGTGAGACTGAAAATATCAGCTGATAATATTCTTGGAGCTGCCAATAATCTGCGATTTACTCTTAGAAAAGCTCATGATCCGGTAAACTCGATTACAATTCTGGATAGTATTACAAATATTAGTTTTATTGATTCCGGTGAAGAAATAATCCTTGAAGATTTCCAATTGCTCGTTACTAAAAATTTCTCCGGAAATACTATTCTTAGAGTTGATATCAGTGATGGCAACGGATACAGTGATTTCTTCAAATTCAGTTTTGTTCCTGCCAAGGAAATATCAACTTTTTCTAATGATGAAATCAAACTTTCTATGAGTGATAATGGTGAATTCGGGTTTAGTACCAATTCTGCAGTTGTGTCAGGAATCGGATTTGCTTACAGGAATTTAGGTAATCAAGTTTACAGAAATTCTTCAGTAATGTTGTCAGCAGCTCCTAACAAGATTGTATATAATTCAAGTTTCAATAAGGTATATTCTTTCTCTACGATTAAAGGATTTATGCCACCCGAAAGAATGATAGCTATTTACGACGATTCTAACGCCGGAAGTCAAAGGATAGGCATGGAAGTGACGCAAGAAATCAGATTTCCTGCCGATGACGCTAAATCCGTAAAATTTGAATTTACTTTAAAGAATACAGGACAGGATGTGATTACAGATGTTGGTCTCGGCTTATATCTTGATTGGGATGTAGGCAGTCAAGTTACTAAGAACGGTACTGAATTGTTGACTGCAGCAATTCCTGAAGACAAGCTGGACAAAGCAGCAGCCCAAATGGTATTTGAAGAAATTTCCTACCCTGTTTTCGGGACAGCTTCTTACAGCGACGAAGATAATATCGAAGTGCAGTCTGCGGGTTTAGACCATGATGCTATCGGAAGTTTTGATAATGAGCGACGGTACCAAGCTCTAAATAGCGGAATGTCTATGCAGACTACACAGATTACTGATGTAGGTACTCTATCTGGTATCAAGTTTAAAGGAGAGTGGGAACCGGGAGAGACAAAAAAATGTTTCATTTGTGTCGGCGCCGGTGACAACAGAGATGAATTGGCTGCTGTTCTTAAAAATTGTCTGTTCGGAATTGTCGGGATTAATGAACAACTACCATTGAGCGATGGATTGAATGTATTCCCAAATCCGGTTAAGAATGTATTATTCTTCAACTCTGAATATGATATGTCAAATATATCTTTTTCAATATTTGATATTTACGGAAGAAATATTCTAAGTAATTTTGAGAACATTCACTTAAACAGCGGAGAAAGATACGGGATTGATGTCTCGAAATTTACTTCAGGATTGTATTTAATTAAATTTACAGTCAACGGAAAAACTTATACTAAGAAAATAATAATAAATCGCTGATACCAATTAATAGGTTGAATATTAGAACGAAAGCCTTGACTGTCTCTATGAACGGTAAATCGTACATAATAGTTAATTACAATATATTGATTATGTTTACTTGTATTAAATTTGATAACCAGATTGGTTGGCGTCTGTATTCAACTTTCATTTTGTGATTACATGCTACAGAGATTGAATAATCAGCTTTAAAACAAGCTAAGTATTATTATCAGTGGTTCATAATCAATTTTAAAAAATATCTAAATAAATTGTTTTTTTTTTTGATATTTTCGCATTTGTTGTTGAGTTAAAAAATCAAAACAATGCATAAGTCACTGATTGAATCTTTTTTTTTAAGTATAATATTATTACCTTTAATAATTAACTATACAAATGCCTCTGAAGATGATGAGGAGTTGCGTAGTCTTCTTGATCAAAAAGTGAGTTCATTTTCTGTTAATAATCAGAAGATGTCAGAGACTCCAAACTCTATAATTATACTCTCAAAGGAAGATTTTTATTTGTTCGGGTACCAGACTGTATCTGAGCTTATAAATACAATTCAGGGATTTTATGTCAGGAGTGATTTAAATTATGATTTTATCGGGTCACGGGGATTCGATAGGACATCGAGCTTTAGCAATAATCAAGTATTATTGAATGGGCATGTGTTAAACGAACTTGTATATGGTTCTCAATCACTCGACAATTATCTTGGTATAGATATGAATGACATATCAAAAATCGAAATTGTCCAAGGTCCTGCATCATCATTATACGGCTCTGGAGCGATGGTATCTCTGATAAATATAAAGACCAAAGACGGAAAAGAGTTCAACGGACTAACTGCAGGGTACATCAAAGGTACTTACGGTTCAGATTACGGACATCTATCCTTCGGCAAGGAATATGATGACTTTTCAATTTCTTTGACTGCAAGGCTTGGTGAAAAGCTTGGGCGTGAATTCTACTTCGAAGAGTTTAAGGATTCGACTTCTGATGGTATTGCTGTCGGCATGGATGGTGAAAGATACCATGCTTCAACTCTTCAAGCTAAGTATAAGGATTTTACACTTAATGCGTACTATTCATTTCGAGAGAAGGATATTCCGAATGCTCCGTATTCTTCAGACTTCAACTCTCCGATGACTATGAGCAGAGATAAACGCGGTTTTGTCAGCTTGGCTTACAACAATGAACTAAGAAACGATATTTTGTTACGGGCGCGTGCATACTTTGATTATTATGAATATTTTGATGTGTTCACCTACGATACAGAACCAATGTACGATAAAAATTACGGTAGCTGGTTTGGCTCTGAACTTGATATGACATGGGATATAAGTCCTGGAAACAGGTTACTTACAGGTGTTAATATTTCAAATGTCAATAATCTGACATACCGCTTATTCGATGATTAACAAGACTATTTTTCAAATAACATCCCTTACAAATCAGCATCAGTGTATGTACAAAATTCTTCGCAAATAAGTGATGATATTTCTGTTAATGCAGGCATAAGAGCGGATTTTTTATCCTATTTCTCTCCGAATTTTAATCCCCGATTAGCTCTAATTATTAATCCGACTGAGAATTCAGCACTCAAATACCTTTTCAATGTTGGATATAGAACACCAAGTATTTATGAATTATTTGCCGATGATGAATCGTTCAAAGTAGTAAATGTAGGGCTCAAACCGGAGCGTCTTGTCAGCAATGAGTTGTTATTTGAAAACAGAGTGAACAGCACACTAATTTATACATTATCATTGTTTTATAATTCGTTTTCACAGATTATTGAATTAAGCTCTGTTTATCCTGAAAATGCTGATTCTCTATATGTTTATAAAAATATTGACGGATACCGGGTTTTTGGAGCTGAAGTATCTCTCATAGCAAAGCCTGATGACAGAATATATTTCTATACAAATTGTACTTACCAGAAATCTCGTGACTCATCGGGACATCATATGACAAATTCGCCGGAACTAATGCTGAAAGCAGGTTTTTCATATAAATTAAGTAAATCAATATTTTTTTCATTTGAAGGCAGATACGAAAGTGGCAGAGATGTCAGCTATTATTTACGTACTGAACCTCATTTCTTGCTCGACTTCAACGTCGGAATTAGCCCTGAATTTTCTGGAAAAGGTTATCTCAGCTTCATGAACAATTTATTTTTGGGCTTGAGAGTGAAAAATCTGTTGGATAAGTCTTACTTCATGCCCGGACCAAATTGGGTCAGTACACAATTTACTGAACAGTATGGTAGAATATTAAGTTTCATAATCAGAGCAAAAGTATGATATGAAATTTTTACTCTTTAATATCTGTTCGATTTTTTTGCTCTTAATTAATGATTAATTCGGTCAGGAGCTGTCAACTCCTGTGAGTACACACTTCCCGATTATGATTAAATCAATACAATATGATAAAAATTTGCAGTCTCGAAATTCAAATGTAATTCAAATTGCTATCCTTTATCAAGAGAATTTCAGGAGTTCTTTGAACACCAAGTCAGCTGTCATGGAATATATAAACAGCAAGCGATTGAATTTTACATCGAATTTAAATATTAAATTCCTGCCTATTGCAATTCGAAAATTAGATGATTTGGAAAGAATCATCAATGGAAACGATTTATATGCTGTGTATATATGCCCACTTCGTTCAATTAACATAACAGAAATCGCAGTTATTCTAAGAAATCATAAAATACTTGCTTTGTCCGGTGTATCGGATTATATAAAGAGTGATATACCCAATACTGTGGATATTATGGGAGACAATCCCAAAATTGTTATTAATTTGAAATACTTAAAAGTATCAGGTATAGAATTCAGTGTAAAATTTCTTAAATTGGTGAAAATTATCCAATAATAAATATGTCAATTATTTCAGATATATGCAAAAGTATAAAAGTGAAGACAAAATTATTTATTCTTTACTCTATACTCATCATTACTCTATCAACATCATTGGCATTTATCCTGCCGGTGATTCTCGAAAATGAAATTATTGACGAGGTGAAACTCAGTTCGATAATCATAACACGAATGACAGCAATCAATATAGCTCCTGCAATGCACTTCAATGATGATGAAGCATTGATAGAAGCTTTAGATGCAACTTATATCAACAAACAGCTTGAATATATAGTTATTGAATCACGTGATGAAAAGATTATCTATTCTGACATCAAGTCAGACCTTAACAAATCTGATTACAAGATTGGACAAAAGTTGGAAATCAGCCCGAAGGGAATGATTATTAAAACATCAGAAGTTATATTTATAGATGATATTGAACTCGGCAAATTGTATATTGGTTTTTCGATGGTTGACCATAAACAACAAATATTAAAATTTCAACAAATGATTATTGCAATGTCTGCCGCAATATTATTTGTAGGTCTTATTACTTCATGGCTTATAAGTAACTTTTTCGTAAAGCCTCTCGCCGAGATTACAAAAGTTATGAAAAGCATCGGTGACCATAATCTATCCGAGCGAGTAGAGCTTCATACAAATGATGAAATCGGCGAGCTTGCCGCTTCTTTTAATAATATGGTTGATAAATTAGAAAAGGCTGTCGAGAAGACTAAGGAATTGAATTTGTCACTTAGCGAAAAAGCCGACGAATTGAGTGAAACAGTAGCTACAAAAGATAAATTCTTCTCGATAATTGCTCATGATTTAAGAGGTCCCTTGGGAGGATTCAGAAATGTGACAAGATTACTCCAAAATAGTGCCTATGAGTTCAGTATGGACGAAGTCAAACAGTTTATCGAGATTCTCAAAGATTCGTCCGATTAAGTATATGCTCTTCTTGAAAATCTTCTTGAATGGTCTAAAAGTGAACAAGGTATTGTTAAATATGAACCTGAGAAATTAAATTTGTTTTCAGTTATCAGAAATACCGCCGATATGTATGAATCTTCCGCCAGAGCAAAAAATATTCAGTTTAATCTGAATATTCCGGGTGACATTCATGTATGTGCCGATTTATATATGCTTAATTCGATATTGAGAAATATTATTTCCAATGCTGTCAAATTTTCAAATGTCGGTGGAAGAATTGACATAGGCTTAGAAAGCGACAAATTCTTGATAGGACACAATGAATTCGTTAAAATTTATGTTCAGGATTACGGCGTCGGTTTGAGCAGGGAAATCATTACCAAGTTATTTAAAGTTGATGAAAAAATCACAAGCCAAGGTACTAAGGGAGAAAAAGGTACCGGCTTAGGACTTATTATCTGTAACGAGTTTATCTTAAGGCACGGCGGCAAAATCAATATCGAAAGCGAAGAAGGTAAAGGGACAAAATTCATCTTTGATATGCCGGCGGTTTAACTCGAAAAAGACTGTTAATCAATATACTGTGCCAATAGTAAGATTGAGGAATATTCCACCTAAATTACTCATCGGCAATCCCTGAATACTTTCTAAACCCTCTCCACCAAATGGTACATAATAATATTTGATATGTACGCCCAAAATTGAGTTGTTCAAATTTCCAAAATATGCACCTACTCCAACAGAACCACCGAATCTTACATGTAGATTTGCATAACTGAAAGATTTGAACCATTCAACTATTTCACCATTCGGCACTCTGTTATAGGTATATGGATTTTCTAGTATGAAAGTAGGTCCAACGCCTAAAGACAGAAATGGCTGCAATGACTCTGACAGAGCATCTTTGAAAATGAAATGTTGCAATCCGAAAGTAAGCGGAAATTGGTAAATTCGATTGATTTTATTCAATACCTGCCATCTTCCGTTAATGAACTGATCAAACTCGTCAGAATTTCTTGCACCGGATATCACAAAGTTTGAATAAAGAATAATTCCGCTTTCCGACAAATATTTCTGCCAAAAGATACCGAATCCGAAACCGCTGTCAGAAAGAATGACATCCAATCCATAGGAGTTTGTCTTTAGTTTAGTTTTGTCGAGACTTGTTATTAAGGGCCTCGGGGACTCGAATATTATTACAGAGTCTGGATTGAAAGCAGGTTCTCTATCAGGTCCGGGCTCCTGAGAATAAAGACGGTTTACAAACAAACAAAACAAAATTAATTTGGAAAAAAACAGTATGAATTTCATGATTTCAGATAATAATTATATTAATCAACCACAATAATAACGTTTTATTATTTATAAGAATTGTATGACAACAGAAACTTTCGTAATTTTACATATTGTGTGAGTGCAATTTTAAAAAAACTTTTTAGAAATATGCATCTGAATGAAATAATAAATAGATTAAAATCGGAATTTCCCATTGAAAATGCTCTTCAGAATGACAGGGTTGGATTGCAAGTCAAGGGAGATAAAGATACTGTTAGTAATATTCTTGTTGCTTACGAATTGGATTCGTATGTAGTAAGTGAAGCATCAGCTTTAAACACAGAGCTGATAATAGCATTCCATCCCCTGATTTACAGACCACTCACACAAATCATAGGTGAAGACAGGGTAAGCAGAATAGTTAAGGACTTGCTGAAGAATGATATTTCACTTTATATAATACATACAAATTTCGATACGCATATAAATGGTACAAATTTTTTGATAGCCTGTGAGTTAGGTTTGATAAACACGGAACCGTTGGTTCCTTCCGAACCAGGGAAGAACAATCCAATAGGTCTGGTGGGTGAGCTGCATGAGCCTTTAGAAACCGAAGATTTTGCCCAAAAGATATCGGAAATCTTCAGAACACAGGTTCGTTACTGTAATGGTCGTGAAAATTTAATAAGGAAAGTTGCTGTTATAGGCGGAAGCGGAAGCTCATTTTATGATTATGCTCTTGCATCCGGAGCCGACGCATATATCACGGCTGATGTGACATATCATACGTTCCACCAAGCAAAGGACTATCTTAGTTTATTTGACATCGGACATTATGAAATGGAACGATTTAACAAAGACGGGATGAAAAAACTCATTGAAAATATATTTGCAGAGATGCAGGTTGAATTACACACATCAAGAGTCAATACCAATCCTGTGAAATATTGCTTAAGTAAAAATATTATAAAAGAAAAAAATAACCTTATTTCAATAAACTAATAAATGGTGATTACTAATGGAATCTCAAATCCAATGTATTGCGGTTCTGGCAAATATTGACCAACGACTCGACGAGTTGCTTGAGGATTACGGAGATTTGCCTGATCAAATCAACAAAATCGAATTCAAGGTAAATGAGAAGAAGGTTCTTGTTGAAGAGACTCAGGCAATCTTAGACGAAATCAAAAAATTTGTCAAACAGGCAAAAGTAACTCTTGTTGACTTGAAAGAAAAAGAAGAGAGATTAGCCGAACAGCAATTCAAAGTCCGAAACAATAAGGAGTTTGATGCCATTACCAATGAGATAGAACATCTTAAAAGTGAACATGAAAAACTCTCCGACAGATTACGAACTGAAGGAGTAAAGCAGGAAAATCTCATGAATATTCTCGAAGGCCAGATGAAGGATATGGAAGATGTCCAGAAAGAGCTTGATGATAAATATGATGAAGCTAAGAAGTTATCAGGTGATCAAAATGAAGAATTAACCTATTTGCAAAACAAACGTCTTGAAGTTATAGACATGATTAAGACGACATTTGTAAAAGATTATGAAAGGATTCGTTCTATGCACCGTGATGCTGCAGTAATCATAAAAAAGAACAGTTGTTCAGGATGTTTCAGCGCTATTCCTGCTCAGATAATAGTCGAAGTGAGGAATAACCCGAATCATACATATTATTGCGAGAATTGCGGACGATTATTACTGCCGGATGACATACTCGTCGGCGAGATATTTTAGTTCTTTGAAGTTTTGATATAAGGGGAAAGCAGGCAATCGGGGTTTGTATAAACTCAGGAAAGTCCGAACTCCACAGAAGCAGTGCGCTTCGTAACGCGAAGGCAGTAATGTGTATCTAATACGCAAAGCTGACGGAAAGTGCAACAGAAAGTAAACCGCCAATCCGGGCTTATAGCCGTCATGGAGGTAAGGGTGAAACGGCAGGGTAAGAGCCTACCGGTGAAGGGGTAACTCTTCAGCTCGGCAAACCCCGCACGGAGCAAAGCCAAGTAGAAACAGCGGAATTTTCGTGATTCATCCTCTGCTTCGGGGATACATTTCTTTAACGCTGTTCGGGTAGGCTGCATGAGGCGGGTGGTGACATCCGTCCCAGATAAATGATTGCCTCATGCTCTTAGAGCATAAGACAGAATTCGGCTTATCGCTTTCCTCATATTAAAAAAAAATAAACCAATTATTTGGTTTTAATTATTTTTTTTCTTTAATTTGAATATCAAAAACATGAGATTAAGGTTTTGAAATTACCAGAGGACCCGATAGTATTAGAATTGTTGCCTGAGTTCGTAGAAACTTGGCTTACTGATATTGAACAATATCATGAGTTTGAAACAAAGAATCAAGCATCTGAGCTTTACAGAATGGCACACACGCTTAAAGGATCGTGCTATCAATTCGGTTTAGATGACTTAGGTGACATGGGCATTGAAATGATGACGTATGCTAAAATATCAGACTGGGCTAAAGCTGCGGTCTTGAAGCAAAAAATCAAATCACGTTTTTTAGAAGTTGATGATTACTTAATTAATCATAATATTGTTTTATCTCAGAGGTGATGATATGAAAAAAAGTTCCACCCTTATTGCTCTGGCTATGATACTATTGATAAATGTATTCAACGCCTATTCCCAAAATAGAATCGCAGTTCTGCCTTTTCAGAATATGGATGGCAAATTTGAGTATAACGAGTGGTGTTATACTTTGCAGGACAGTTTGTCGAAGGCATTACATTCAGCCGATTTGGACGAAACCGCTTATAGAATTGTTCCAGCAGACTCAGTGGAAGCCGCACTTGCAGATTTAAACCTTGACCCGGCTAACCCACAATACTTTACCGACATGTGGAAAGCTATTTCTAAACTCAAAGTTAAAAAAGTAGTTTGCGGGTCGTTCGTTGTTGAAGGCAACAGTATTCTAATTAAAGCTGCTGTCTATGATGTTAAGCTGAAACTTCCTCATCCGAAATATCAGGCTACTAACATCTTTAAAGATATTGATAAAGCTTTTGAAGCCATTGAGGAAATCCTCAATGTCGTCAGACCCGGTATGTTATAACTTTTTTGTTCATTATTGATTTGGGAGGTTGATGGAAACGGAAATTGATTGGCGAACCGGAAAAATCGGATGTTTAAACTTCTGATTTAACCGGTTTGCCTTTTTTTGCTATTAGAATCAGGGCTGTACATACCAAAATATTTACAAATACTGCTTTCTGATATTTTGATGAATTACTGAGATTTGAAAAGGTTTAATCTGATTTTATTGATGTCTTAATAATAGAATACTAAGCGGAATATGACTAATAAAAGAAAATACAATCGCAAGGAAGATAATAACGTAGTAATAGATCATAGCGAAATGGTAAAAAGTGAAATTGACTCCTTTTACGCTTTTAAAACTGCTCAGGGACAGCTTGTTAATAAGTATGAAAATCTAATTGAAAAATTATATGAGTATGCTCCCGTAATAATCCTCATTGCCGATATTAGCAACGAAGATGTACCCCACGTGTATATAAATAAATACGCCGAACTTGAGCTCGGTTACAGAGTTCAGGAAATGATAACCGGTGGTAAGAAGTTTATAAACCAGTCTTATCACCCTGCAGAAGTTGATGATACTATCACTAAATATGCCGAATTTCTGGATGCATTACATAATTCTGACCCAGAATCCGGTGAAAAAATGGTCTTGGAACTTGTTAAACGTATCAGACACTCAGAAGGTCACTACATTTGGTTCAATATTAGAACAACACTACTATCAAGAAAGGTTGACGGCTCGCCACATCTCATTTTGACAATCATGAGTAATGTCAACGACAGTATTGAACTTCAAGAAGAAAAGCAAAAAACTATGTCCCTTGAAATTTCAATGCTTAAGCAAAAAATAAAGTTGCAAAACGAACAATTACAAACTCAACTTCTATCGTCAATAGAAATAAATAAATGTTTCGACGACATCATTAAGTTCTCTCAAAGCGTCGCTTCTAATTCGGATGACACCGTCAGACCCACGCTCAGTCAAGTAATTGGTTATATCAAACGTAACAAACCGTCATCAAATGTTTGGGAAGAGTTTATCGCAAGATTCCATGACATCAATCCAAATTTCATTAATTACCTGTCCAAGAAGTTTCCGACTTTGACTCCTACTGAGTTGAAAATTTGTTCTCTTACAAAAACAGGATTAAATTCTAAGGATATTGCAAGTACTCTGAAAATATCTATCAGAAGCGTAGAAAATCATAAATATAATATCAGGAAGAAATTTGACCTTGAGCCTTACCAAAATTTGTATAATTTCATCAGCCAAATTTAACTTCTTCAATTGGATTGTCTGATTATATCATGGCTAATGGTACTTGAAAATTACTTAGTGGAAAATTAAAGTACTGGTTTCATAAAGAAAAGTTCTATTTTTACGTCTAAGCTATTTTCAATAATCAAATTTGTTAAATGAGACACAGTCTGATTAATATTCTATTTTTCTTGTTTGTCGGTTTCGGATTAATCCGCTCAGAGGATTTAGAAATTGTTAAGATTTCTGATGTCCGGACAAGATCTGTTGAACTTGAATTGAATGAAGAATTTGAACAATTCAACAAGCTTTTTGTCGTTCTGAGAAAAGTAGAAGATACCTTAGTAAAGCCTCGTATAAATCAAGAATACCTATCAATTGATAATATCGAATCGCCAGACTCAATTTCAATAACAGGAATTGGGAATTATGTCGTTTATAACGGCAAATCATCAAACCGATATACTTTAGAAGGGCTGGTTCCCGATACGTTCTATAGACTTGATTTATATCTCAAAGAGAAATCGGCATACAGTTTGATAGACACAAGTTTTACTTTTACAACCATGGCATTGTCTCCGGAAAAGCAAACACAAAAGATAATGTGGTCAAGTCAAACTCATAACTCAATGATTGTATATGCTGCAGGAGGAAGCGGTGAAAGAGCATTGATTGCTGTTTCGAAATCTATCAACGATTTTGTTCCTTCCGATGGAGCAGATTATATTGCTGACAGTAGCTTCGGTTCAGGTACTGAAGTTGTACCCGGTGTATTTATAGTATCTGCGGAATTTGATAGTTCGAAGTCAGCAAGAATTTCAAATCTTGAGCCGGGAACTGATTACTATATAACTGCATTTGAATTTAACGGAAAAAATAAAAGTAAGAGCTTTTCCAAAGAGCTTGTTCCCATGAAAAATGCCGTTAAAATTCCTACCTTGATACAAGCTCCCGGACTATTCAAGTTAGAAAAATCCGGTGATCGCGCATTTACAGCAGAGTGGACTCAGGTTAAAGGTGCTGTATCATACGAATTGGAAGTGGCATTCGACATAAATTTTGAGACAATTGATGATATTTACGGGAAATTAGATCTTGGAAATTTGAATACATTTACACTTGATGAATTACCTGCAAGTACCAAATATTTCGTCAGAGTGCGGGCTTTGGGGAAATCATCCGGTTCAGGGTATTCAAATGTTCTAAGTATAAAACTGTAAATTTTATTTCTTGTTTGTATTAAATTATTATATTATTTTGCATTGTGAGTATTTACATTTTAAGAAATACTATTTTAGATTTTAGTACGATTTGAAATTTTTATTGGTACTTACTTAAAATTAAGTAGGTAAAATTACTTAATTTGGAGTAGTTCCTTGGTTGATAATATATTTTACGATATTTTGCACTGCCTTTGGAGTGCAAAGTACATTTATATTGATATAGATTTTATTTATAGTTTAGTTATTGTTTAATTAATAAAGGTATGTTATGCAGCGTTTTATCTCGTTTATGACTGCAGGATTAGTATTGATTCTGCTTTCAGCAACGGAATTATTTGCTCAGCCCCAACAGGCAAGTAACGTAGTCTTTAGTGCGATTACATCAAGTTCGGTTAGAGTAATTTTTACTCCGGGCAACGGTGATTCTCGTATTATAGTCTTCAAGGAAGGTAGCAGTTCCCCTAATGCTCCAACCAACGGTACTTCCTATTCAGGAGCAACAGCAAACTTTACTACTTCACCGGAGCAGACAGCTGTCGGTTCTAAAGTAGTATTTGCCGGAACCCAGCGAGCCGTAATTATCGGCGGACTGACGCCAGGAACTGAATATACGGTTCAGGTGTTTGAAAGATTCAACGGCGGTTATATATATAATACCAATTCCGGTACAAATAACCCGAGAACTTTCACTACACTGCCGGCAACTCCGGCATCGGTGGGTGCAGGAAACCACAATGAAACCCATACATCATTCAGAGCTAATTGGACTAATCCAAATTCTGGTTCATGGGATGGATTTATTGTAACAGTTTCCACAAACAATTCATTTACCGCCGCTTTAAATTGGTATAATGAAGCAGAAACAGGCGGAAATGAACTGAATGTTCAAGATGTCAACACAACTCCAACAGTTGACATTACACCCAATACCACATATTGGTATAGAGTAAGAACATCATCCAACGGTAAAGTATCTAATTGGGCTAACGGTCCATCAAGCGGTGTTACTACACGCCCCTTAGATGCAACCTTAGCTGTCAGTGACGATATGGTTTGCGAAGGTGATGTATATGCTCTTACACCTACAGGACCTGATCCGGGTAACGGTACTACTCAACATAAATTTAAAGTATGGGATGCACCGACCGGCGGAAACGCATTGAATGCATATCCGCTTCTGACTGTTAATATCAATGCAGCAGCAGGCACACATACTTATTATGTAGAGACTGTTAACAATTTCACAAATATTGCTTCATTGAACAGAACTCCGTTCACTCTAACAGTGAATGCTCAAGGACCGACAGCAAATGCCGGTGCTGATTTTGCTGTTTGTGAAGCTGTACCTTATACCTATACTCTTACCGGTAATGATCCTTCACCGGCAAATGGTGAGTGGACTCAGGTATCAGGACCGGCTCTTGCTGTTTTTGGTGATGCAACAATGTACAATTCTTCTGTAGAATTACCATCTTACGGAACATATACATTCCGTTGGACTATCTCACAAGATGGTTGTAATACTACATTTGATGATGTTGTTGTAACTGTAAGCCAAGTTCCACCTTCTGTTGTAATTAATCCGGTCAGCGATGTATGCGATGCATTGTCAACGACTGTTTCCGGTACATCAATCCCGGTAGGTATGACAGGTGAATGGACTTATACAAGTGCTGATGGAGGTACTCTTACCTTCTCACCAAATGCAAACTCTGCATTTGTTACTATTCAAGCATCACAAGCAGACATCTATTCATTGACTTGGACAATTTCAAGTGCATGTGCTGATTCTTCAGCAAGCAAGGATATCATCTTTGATGGTGCTCCTACGACTGCTGATGCAGGTGATGATCAGGATGTATGCGGATTGATTAGTGTTAATCTTGACGGAAACAACCCAACTGTCGGAAACGGTATGTGGGAAGTTGTTTCTGGTCCCGGTAATATTACTTTTGGTGCAGCATCTTCACCGACTTCTTCAGTATCTGCTGATTCAATCGGTGTTTATGTTCTCAGATGGACTATTTCATCACCTTATGGTGCATGTACACCATCAAGCGATGATGTTACTATTAGCTGGGGTGAACCTACTACAGTCGCTGATGCAGGAAATGTTAACATTGCTTGTGGCGACCAAGCAGTATTTTTAAATGGAAATACACCAACATCAGGTGAAGGTATGTGGTCAATTGTCAGTCAACCAGAAGGTTCAAATCCGACTTTTGACGAACCTACATTACCAAATGCTTATTTCCAATCTGATATGTATGGTTCATACACATTAAGATGGACTATTACAGATCCAAATGGTATTTGCCCTCCAAGTACAAGTGATATTGTAATCGGATTTGATGAGTCTCCGACTCCTGCTTATGCCGGTTTTGACCAAAATGTATGCGGCTTGGCTACTACTTTGGCCGGTAATACTCCAACTGTTGGTACTGGTACATGGACGAAAATTACAGGACCGGGTAATTCTACATTTACCGATCCAAATTTAGGTTCTACTTCGGTAACAGTCAACAATTACGGTACATATTCATTTGAATGGAAGATTGAGTCATCATGCGATGTTTCAACTTCATCAGTTTATGTCACATTTTGGAATGACATGACTTCACCTGCATTGTCAGCCGGCTCTGATTTCAGTGTCTGCGATATCAATCAGGCAGCTCAATTGAACGGTACAGATCCGGATAATGTTTATGGTATTACTGATCCTGAAGCAGGTATTTGGACTAAATTTAGTGGTCCGGGTACTGTTAGTTTTACGGATGTTTATGATTATAATACTGATGTAACATTCAGCGTTACCGGTACTTATGTACTTCGCTGGACTGTTGTTAACGGACCTTGTTCAGCATTTGATGATGTTACTGTTAATGTAAGCACTACACCAAGTGTTAGCTTTGGTTCTATCGGTGGTCCTTATTGCAGCACAGATAATACACCTATAGCTCTTACTACCGGTGCTCCTGCCGGCGGTGTATATTCGGGTGCAGGTGTAAGTGGTAATACATTTACTCCTTCATCAGTAGGTTCAACAGGTACTTATACCTTGACTTACACATATACTAACAGTGAGGGTTGTTCTGATTTCGCTACTACTACTGTAGTATTGACTGAGCCTACTCCTGTTACTTGGACAGAAACTTATGGACCATTCTGCGAAGATGGTGCACCGGTTGATATTGATGATGCACTTCCTACCGGAGGTACATATTCAGGTAATGGTGTAACAGGTACATCATTTGATCCATCACTTGCAGGTCCTGGTACTCATACTATCACATATACTAAAAATGATGGTGGTTGTATATCAACAGGAACTAAAGAAATCGTTGTAAATGCTCTTCCGACTGTTACTCTTACAGCTTCGAGTACATCAAGCTGTCTTGTAAACACTCCAATTACATTTACAATGACTCCTGATGCTTCCGGTGTCTTGACCGGAAACGGTATTTCTGGAAACAGTTTCATACCTACTATGGCAGGTGTTGGTGTTCATACTATTACTTACACTTACACTGATGGTGTTACCGGATG
>Ga0172382_10007138_pt1 | contig 15963 bp, 10 predicted proteins | sample Leawel138RmetaG_FD_122245 | JGI IMG/M metagenome (GOLD analysis project Ga0172382, IMG submission 122245) | Leachate microbial communities from a municipal landfill in Southern Ontario, Canada - Leachate well 138R metaG | ecosystem: Engineered > Solid waste > Landfill > Unclassified | place...
AACATTGCCTCCGGTCTGCTGGGCGGCATGGCGGGATGCGCCATGATCGGCCAGTCGGTCATCAACGTTAAATCCGGCGGTCGCGGCAGGCTTTCCACGCTGGCGGCCGGCGTAATTCTGCTGATCATGGTGGTGTTTCTCGGGCCATGGGTGAAGCAAATCCCCATGGCCGCGCTGGTGGCGGTGATGATCATGGTGTCCATCGGCACCTTCAGCTGGGAATCCATCCGCAATCTGCGCACGCACCCCAAGAGCTCCAGCATCGTCATGGTGGCAACCGTCATCGTGGTGGTAGCCACGCATGATTTGGCCAAGGGTGTTTTCGTGGGTGTGCTGCTTAGCGCCCTCTTCTTCGCCACCAAGGTCAGCCGACTGTTCCAGGTCAAGTCCGAGCTCGTGGACGAGGGCAAATGTCGCAACTACGTGGTGTCTGGTCAGGTTTTCTTTGCCTCTGCAGACAGGTTCGTATCGGCGTTCGATTTCAAGGAAGCCGTCGATCGCATCACGATCGATGTGAGCCGTGCGCATTTCTGGGACATCACCGCAATCAATGCGCTGGACAAGATTGTTTTGAAGTTCCGAAGGGACGCCACCACCGTTGACATCATCGGCATGAACGAGGCCAGCGCAACTCTGGTCGACCGATATGCCGTTCATGACAAAGCCGGCGCCAACCACGACCTGACCGCACACTAAGGAGACACTATGAACAACGTGATTGCTTGTATTGATGGCGCGAGCTACACCGAGAGCGTTTGTGACTATGCGACCTGGGCGGCCAAGAGGCTGAATGCGCCGCTCGAATTTCTTCATGTACTGGTTCGTCAGGACGATGCAAAGTTGGATGCCAGCGGCAGTATTGGGTTGGGTGCTCAAGAGTCCCTTCTACAAGAGCTATCCGATCTGGATGAACGTCGCAGCATCATTGCGCGTGAGCATGGCCAGCAACTGCTGGAAGGCGCCAAGCAGCGGGCCATGGCAGCCGGCCTACAACAGATCAGTGCACGCCAACGCCATGGAGAATTTGTGGAGGCACTGGTCGAGATCGAGACAGACGCTCGTCTGTATGTACTCGGCCAGCATGACCACGAGGCCAAGCCCAAGCGCTTTTTGCTGGATCACAACCTGGAGAGCGCGGTGCGTACGCTGCACCGTCCGATCCTGGTAGCCAACTCGAAATTTGCTGAGCCTAAGCGCTTTATGATTGCCTTTGATGGTAGCGCGACAGGCCGCAAAACAGTCGAAATGGTGGCCGACAGCCCGCTATTGCTCGGCTTGGAGTGCCATGTCGTGACGGTGGGCAATGGCGTGGAGGCCCTGCGCTGGGCGTCTGAGAGATTGGATGGGACGGGGTTCCAAGTGGCATCCCACCAGCTTGACGGAGAGCCTGCCAGTGCATTGGCTGACTATGCGCAGCAGCAGAGCATCAATATGATGGTCATGGGTGCCTACGGGCATTCGAGGGTCCGGCACTTGGTTGTGGGTAGCACTACCACGGCCATTTTGCGGCAAAGCAAAGTCCCTGTGCTGATCCTTCGTTGAGCGAAAATACAGACAATCTGCCACCTCACCGAGGCGAGGGTTTCTCTGACGTAGCCCTCTGGTAGGTCTATTGCTGCGGCCCTGTAAATCCATCGCAGCCTGTATGCAGTCAACGTGTAGTGCCCTTGCAGCCTCCATGCTGTCAAAGTTCGGATTGAAGGCTGCCGGTCTGTAGTCGTGGTGTTGTGGCCGTGGGGGCACTACGCTGTCTACGCGCCAATAGGCCACAGACGTGGTCGCAAGCCTGCCTGCCAAATCAAAGTCTTACGCCGGTTTGTTGCTCTGTCTGCCCTACGGCGGCGCAAGCGGCCGCTTGTCCGCAATCGATTGATCCATAAGCCCTTTTCCCACCCCGCCAGGGGTGCGTCATGTGTGGCACTGTTAAGGCCACAAGTGAGCGGATGCGCACTTGTGGCCTTGGAAGGGCTGGCAGGTCCCGTCAGGGACCTGCAGCGTCTCGATAGCGGGACCCAGGCGAAGCCTGGGAACGCACCATGGAGGACAGCTGAGGGAGTCGGCTACAGGTGATCCCAACAGCTGAACGCCAACCCTCACACGGATGCTCATGCAGTTAGGCATCAAGGCGCATATCTCGTATAGATTGACCACTACAGTTGGTACGGAGACTGACTATGTCCTCCACTATTGCACCAGCACCAAATGACAAGGCCGACCGGTTTCAGATTCTCCGGTCGGCCTTTTTGTCTTTTGCATCCTTGCGTTGTCATTACTTCTGTCGACGCTTCCAGGCGCGACAGGAACTACATTCCGTCCCTGCTCCGGCGGCTACGCCCCATGCCCCATGGCTATGGCGCCTCCTGCGTCCATCAACCTTGGGGCAGGGTGGCGCCCCGCCCTGCCCCAAGGTTTACATCTGACCCCGCTCGGCCAGCGACGTCGTTTCCGTGGCACTCACTACGATGTGATCCAGAAAACGCACATCGATCAGCGCCAGAGCTTGCTTCAGCTGAGTTGTAAGGTTCAGGTCGGCAAGACTGGGCTCAGCTGAACCCGAGGGGTGGTTGTGTGCCATGACCAAGGCAGCGGCATTGAGCCTCAAGGCCGTTTTCACTATTTCGCGCGGGTAGATGCTGGCTTGGTTGAGCGTGCCCAGCGCCTGTTCGATATAGCGGATCGGTTTCATCTGTGAATCGAGATATATGAACCCGGCGCACTCATGTCCCAACCCTGCCAGCTTGGACTGGAAGAACCGGGCCATCTTGGCAGGCTGGTTCAGCGGCAGAGATCGAGAAATGAGGCTTTCAGCAGCTACGCGGCCTGCGGCCAGAATCTGGTCATCGCTGGCCGGCTTGTAACGGCCGCCTGGGCTGCGCACATACAGGGCATGTGCGTCGTTCATGTTGTCATAGCTCAGCGCGGCGGTGCTGTTGTTCATGAGTGCTCTCTCCTTTCAGGGTTGCCCGGCTACCGGGGCCGAAGATTCCGAGCCTTCTGCAGGTTTTGCGGTGTCTGCAGTACTACGTCTGGTCCGGATTGCCACCGTTGCCGTGAGTTCGTCGCCTTGCCGCGCTGGATCAGGGAACGACGACCGGAAAGGGGCGGGCACGCAGGCCGCAGCCCGAAGGAGAACGAAGAGAACCGAAGGGAACGGGCGAGTACCCGGCGAAGCGCACCCCTTGCAGAAAGGAGTGCAGTAATACAGTCGGCGTTTTAGGCGGCGAACTCAGGGCAATGGCTGCCCCGGTGATGGAGAAAGACTGCGGATGCCGGCCGCGCGGCGAGCGCCCCTACCGCCTGTGGGCGGTCTGAATCTGGCAGTTGCGATGAAAGGAGCGAAGTGGCATTGCGTGGGACAACAGGATGCTCAATTACACGACTTCTGCGTATTGATGCTGCTGGCAACTTGTCATTGCCGAGTCCAGGAAATCAAGCACAATTTCTCCTATTTGCCTTGCAAGATAGGGCGGAACTGCATTTCCCACCTGCCAATACTGGTGTGTGCGGCTTCCCTCGAAGTAGTAGTTGTCCGGGAACGTCTGCAGGCGAGCCGCCTCTCTTACCGTGAGACTGCGGCATTGCGCCGGGTCATGGTGGATGTAGTAATGCCCGTCTTTCGCAATATGCGACACGATGGTGGTCGACGGCTTGTCCCTTAGCTGAACTCTGAACCTATCGAGAAAGGGCACACTCTCATCATAGACATTGCCATGCAGAGGAAGAAGCTTAGGAGGAAAGTCCGGCACCTTCAGTGATCGTTCTTTCATCTCTGCATAGCATGCCGCAAACAGATAACGCCCAAGGTCGGAGCGCATGTGCTTCCGAGTCTCATGCTGCAGCACTCCGCCTACTCTCGGATCCCCCAGCCACGCGCGCAGCGACTGAGGCATTCCGGACAGATCCTGATCACACTCTACAAAAGAGCTGCCGTAAGACTCATGGTTCTGCGCTTGCGCATATGCACCAATCATCTTGTCCTCAATTTCCTGTCGATCGGGATGTCGCCAGCCCTTGAGTGCCTGTTTTGCGTCTCGCAATGCGGACAGCCACGTCGAATGGCTATCGTCTTCCCTTGAAAGCCTGCTTCGCAGGGGAGGCATGCCGGCTAGAGCCTCATCAACCGTCACCAGCGATGGCGCAGGCTTCAACACGAACCGACCTGCTTCATTCAGCACGTGCGCGCCCTTGCTGGCCCAGTCGGAACGGATGCCGAACAGTATGACTCGATGCCTTGCCTGAGGCAGGCCGAACGCTTCCGACTCGATGAGATAGTCGAGCGGTGTCAGATTCGTTCCGTCCGTCACAAAAGATCGAATCTCGTAGTGATGGCCATTACCCGGACTTTGCAGATCCGACAGTATTCGGTCAAAGATGAGCGATCCGCCAAGACGCGATGTCAGGATTCCCTTTACGTTCTCCATGACGAAAACGGTCGGCCCGAAATCATGCAGAATCCGCAGATATTGCTCATACAGCAGATGGCGCGCGTCGCTCTCGAACTTCTTTGGGTCGCCGGGCCTCATTCTGGAGCGGCCTGCCATTGAATATGCCTGGCACGGAGGCCCGCCAATCAGTACCCATTCCGAAGCACCGTCCAAGGCAGCCTCGATCCAGTTGTCGACTTCCTGGTTTGGCGTACCCCCAAGCTCGGCACACCGTGCTTCCAGCGCGGCATGACGCGCTTCCGGCGGCACCTCGGGATGTGCGAACAGCTCCTCTCGAGATATCTTTCCTGTTACATAGTCGTAGTAACAGTCCGGGACATGCGTGTCGCGCATCGCCCTATACAGCGCCCTGAGTGACAGCGTACGGTGGGCGACTGCGTCCTTTTCTATCGACAACCGGACATCGAACCTTCGTTGCCCATAGTCTCCCAGGATGGAAGAGAACCCCTCACCCAGCCCGCCCGGCCCTGCAAAAAGGTCTATCACAGGAATGGAATCAGCTGGTTTCATCTTTCTTCTTGGTGAAGTCATCCGGAGGAGTTTCTGGAGTTACTGAAGTATACCAGGCGGGTCCGACTGCCCGCCCCTCTGTCGCACCAGTACGACGCCCTGCCCTTCCTCACATTCTGTAGCAGCCTGATACGATATTATGTTCAACTATTACTCAGCCTTACGGCTGGTCATATCCGCCCATGCAGACCGTCACCAAAATTGACGGAGGCAGCCCAAACACCACAACTCCAGGCATTTGCGCGTTACCCACCTTGATGGCGCCCGATGGGAAGGAAGGAACGAATGAGCGAGAAGTCGGCTCTCGCGAGCCGAACCCTGCCGCGCCTGCTGAAGATGGCTATCCGAGCCGGAATCCAGCCGGTCGTGCGTCTTCACCTGCATCGGGGGATGCATGTGGACGCAACTGACAGCGGCGGACGCACGGCTCTTGCCTTGGCGGCCACGTACGGTCATCAGGGAATATGCCGATTGCTGCTGGAATCGGGTGCCGACCCACACGCACGTGATCTTCAGGGAGATGACGCGTTCTCCCACGCTCTCAAATCCAACAACGCGGGAATTCTCACGTTACTTGGCCAGCACGGCCGTCTCGATCCAGAAAGTCAGGAAAGCCGTGACACGGTATCCGTCATAACGGAAGAAGTAGAACCACCGTCGCCGTCGGCTCCTCCGCCACCCGCTTCATTTTCATCGGGAGCCGGGAGCCCGTCCGCAGGAGAGCAACAATGCAACAATGCCGTGCCGCCCACCGAGAGCCCGGTCGGCACAGAGACCGGCACACGGCTGGATCAGTGCAAGGATCCTACCCCGGAACAGCAGGAAGCACGCGGCCCCGTGCCAGATGCACCTCCTGATGAGGCGTCACCGCACGCGACGGACCATCCGTTGCACAGCGTGCATGAATCGGCAGACGCAATCCCGGATGCAGCTGCTCAACAACGCTCCAGTGCATTGTCTCATGCCGAGATACCCGACGACGCTCTTGAGGTCAGCAGGCTGCTCGTTCAGCCCAGCAGCGCTGCGCCAGAGCGTCATGACGAATGCAACCTTGCAATCAGTGCCCTGCCACATGAGGAAACGCCGTGCATCACAGCCTCCCACCTGAGCAGATCATCCCGAACGCGAGAAATCCCCGCCACAGCTGCAGACGAGCCGCCCCAAGAAGAACTGGACCTTTCCGGTTGGGAGCCGGAGGACGAAACCCCTCTTCCTGCCACGAACGAGGACTGTGAGAACGCGGCTCTGGAACTGCAGGATCACATTTCACGACACGTACCAATAGACGACTACGAAGACTGGTCGGATATTGACATTGATTTGCCCGAATCTCGTCGCAGATTGAAGGCGTCTGCGGTGGAGGATCTCGAGCCCTTGCGCCTCCTCGTGCTCCAGGGCTTGAGGGATGGGAGCGTCTCTCACCAAGCGTTCTCAAACGTTATTTTCGATCCGTCAGAAGAGACGGATGTCGCATCGGAAACCCATCTTCGCAACCTGCTCGGTGACTTGGGCATACTCATCAGTGACGACCTTCCCGGGTGGTCCGAATCCGCTCGTGTCTCCGACGAGTGGAACGATGACATGGAAACCGTGGCGGATGAAGCAATGTCCTTCTGGACTCAGCTGTCACGGCAGGACAACGAGCCAGTGTGGCTATTCCTGAAGGAAGCGAGCGCGTTTGAGCTGCTGACAGCAGAGGCCGAGGTCAGCATCGCCAAACGAATCGAGGAAGGCACCAGAAATATTGTCTCGGCCATCGCGGCATGCCCCGCCACGATCGACGAAATCCTTGCGTCCATGTGCGCTGTCCGTAGTGGATCCGCGTCCATCGATCAGATTATCGATGGCTTCAACGACGACGATAATGACGGTGACGATGAAGCCGAGTCTGAATTGCCTGTCGACGACGATGACTCCGACCGCGAGACCGCCGGCAGGCTGGCCGAGCAACTTCACCTCAAGTCATTGGCCAAGTTCGAAGCGATTGAGTCATGGCATTTCAGGATGCGTGACGCCTTCGAAACCCAGGGACCTGACTCACAGGCATATGCCGAAGCCCGAGAGGCTATTCAGGCTGAACTCATGAATGTTCGCTTCACGCCCGGCATGGTGGAGCGAATGACCGACACTCTTCGATCCTGCCTGGCAGAGCTCCGTACCCATGAACAGGCAGCGATGTCCATCTGCGTGGAGCGCGTCGGCATGCCACGCGCGCACTTTGCAAGGGTCTTCCGCGTTAACGCCACGAACCTCGACTGGGCGCCCGAGGAGGTTGCTGCCGGAGGCGACTATGCTGAAGCGCTTGGGCACAACATCGAATCCATCCAGGAAACACAGCAGCATCTCATAGAGCTGCAACGTCGTCTGACCCTGCCCCTCGTACAGCTCAAGGACATCAGCAAACGCATGATTGCCGGGGAGGTGACGGTCCGTAAGGCGAAGCATGAGATGACGGTCGCGAACCTGCGCCTGGTGTTCTCGATTGCCAGAAAATACTTCAATCGGGGAATGGACATATCCGACCTCGTTCAGGAGGGCTGCCTCGGACTGATGAAGGCAGTGGACAAGTTCGACCATCGCCGCGGCTTCAGATTTTCGACGTATGCGACGTGGTGGATACGACAGGCCATAACGCGCTCAATTGCCGATCAGGGCTCGACCATCCGGATCCCCGTTCACATGGTGGACACAATCAACAAGATGGATAGGGCTCGACGCGAGCTGAGCAACGCCACCGGAGTTGAGCCAAACATCAGAGATCTGGCAGAAAAGATGGAAATATCCAGAGAAGCCGCATTGAAAATCGCGAAGGTCATGCGCAAGCCAGTTTCACTGGAGGAGCTTGCGGGCCATGCACAACAGCAACGTTTCGATTGCCACATCCATGGTTCCGGACTGATATTGGCCTCGCCTGAAGAACTTGTCGCGGAACGGGAAATGAAGGACCTTGTCAGCGAAGTATTGGGCACACTCACGCCACGAGAGGCCAAGGTCTTGCGCCTGCGGTTCGGTATCGGCTGGGGGTCCGACATGACGCTGGAGCAGGTTGGTGCCCAGTTCGAAGTCACTCGCGAACGCATCCGCCAGATCGAGGCCAAGGCTCTGCGAAAACTGCGTCATCCCAGCCGGGCAGACCAGCTCGCAGGCCTCCTGGAAGGCTGCTGAACCGTCATGACAACCACAATGAACGGTTTCTCTCGCATGCGGCACGCGCCTCCGAAGGCAACAGCGATGATAGAGTCCCTGCGAGGATTGGGGTACTCCACCGCCACTGCATTGGCAGACGTGATAGACAACAGCATCGCTGCGCATGCAACCCATGTGGAACTCCGTTTCGCATGGGCTGGCTCTCTGAGTACCGTGGCCATTCTCGACAATGGCGACGGAATGAACGAAGCGGAGCTGGACATCGCCATGCGTCTGGGCGAGAAAAGCCCTCTGGATGCCAGGGATGCGTCCGATCTGGGCCGGTTCGGGCTGGGCATGAAGACAGCCTCCTTCTCGCAATGCCGAAGGCTCACCGTTGCGAGTCGCAAGCTGGGCGCTCTCAATTGCCTGCGTTGGGATCTCGATGTACTTGCATCCAGTGAAAATGATGGCTGGTATTTGCTGGAGGGATCTGCGGCGGGCTCCGAACACATGCTGCAGGCCCTGGACGGCAGGGAGCATGGAACCCTGGTGCTCTGGGAACTTAATGACCGGATCGTCACGCCCGGGTTTCGAGAGCAGGATTTCCTCGACCTGATCGACAAGGTCGAGCGTCATCTTGCAATGGTCTTCCACCGCTTCCTGCAAGGCCCCCAACCCCAGTTCATGCTGACCATAAATGATCGGCCGGTCAGGCCATGGGATCCATTCCTGACTGGCCATCCTGCGACATGGTCGTCGCCTATCGCCACTTTTGCATCCGCCGGGGGACAGGTGGAGGCTCAGGCACATGTCCTTCCTCACAAGGACAGACTGGACCCCACCGCACATGAAAATGCGGCCGGGCCGGACGGTTGGACGGCTCAGCAAGGCTTCTACGTATACCGCAACAGGCGCCTCCTGCTGGCGGGGAGCTGGCTCGGCCTTGGACGAGGCCGGTCATGGACGAAGGAAGAAGCACATCGTCTCGCCAGGATCAGACTGGACATTCCCAACACCGCAGACTCCGAATGGAAGATAGACATACGGAAATCGACGGCCCGGCCTCCCGTATCCCTGCGTATGCCACTGACGAGGCTCGCGGAAGACGTGCGCGAGCGCGCACGAAGGGTTTTTGCCCATCGTGGCAAGGCAGTGAAGGCCGGGGGTGACAAGAGTCTCGCCGAAGCGTGGCACGCAGAACACTTCAGGGGCGGGATCCGCTACCGGATAGACAGAAATCATCCCGCAGTGAAATCAGTGCTTGATGATGCCGGTCCGCTGAAAGCGGACATAGGCGTCATGTTGCGCATATTGGAAGAAACAATTCCGGTCCAGAGAATCTGGCTTGACACTGCCGAGGCAAAGGAAACGCCGCGCACCGGTTTCGCTGAGGAGCCGCCGGCAGAAGTCTTGAAAGTTCTGTCCACCTTCTACAAGAACATGATACGGCGTCGCGGGTTGTCGCCAGTTCGCGCGCGCGAACTGCTCCTTAGGACCGAGCCCTTCGATGCTTATCCGGAAATCGTTCGGGCCCTCCCTGACGTCCCTGAAGAACTTCAACAAGACTGAGGTCATGACAACAACTGCCGAAACGAACAGGAAGAAGGTCGTAAAGTTTGTCCAGGAACTTTTACTTGACCATGACGAATCCGAGATCACGGCCGGTCTGATTGCCGACAAGATAGGGCTTGTGGTCGGAATGAACCCGAAATGGGGAGAGGCGCTCGACAAGGATAGCGTCACTGACGAGCTCATCCGGCGCTTCAGCATGTGGACCGGAAAAGATACAGCCCTGACCAGTGACATCAATCATCAGCCATGGCTGGTGTCCGCTCGCAAGGACGACTGGCGATATTGGCAACGGTATCGCGAATGGCTGGAACGCAAGCTTTCATTCAAGGCCGTCGAAGCTCTGGACAGGTCCACTGACGCGGTTCTCGAGCAGCTGGAAGACCCGAAGCGGGAAGGAAGGTGGGACCGCCGCGGGCTTGTCGTAGGCCACGTCCAATCGGGCAAGACAGGCAACTATACCGGTCTCATCTGCAAGGCAGCAGACGCTGGCTACAAGATCATCATCGTACTCGCAGGCCTGCACAACAATCTCAGGTCACAGACTCAAATGCGACTGGACGAGGGTTTTCTTGGCTATGAGACCAAGCCTGCGCAGGAGGACATAAGGATTATCGGAGTCGGTGAAATCGACAGTGATCCTGCCATTCGTCCCAACTATGTGACCAACCGCACGGACAAGGGGGACTTCAATACCGCAATTGCCAGAAAGCTCGGCATCACGCCGGAACAACGCCCCTGGCTCTTCGTGGTCAAGAAGAACAAGACGGTACTCGAACGCCTGTTCCAATGGATACGGAACCACGTTGCGGATACTCATGACGCGGAAAGCGGTAGAAAGATCGTCACCAGATTGCCCTTGCTCCTGATTGATGACGAAGCAGACCATGCATCCGTGGACACTGGAGAATTATGGTTTGATGCCGACGGGAATCCTGACGAAGAACATCAGCCCACGGCAATCAACAGCAGGATAAGGAAAATTCTCCATTCCTTCTCCAGAGCCGCGTATGTCGGTTATACCGCCACTCCATTCGCGAACATCTTCATCCACGAAAAAGGCGCCACGCGGGAAGAAGGACCTGACCTTTTCCCCTCTGCGTTCGTGATCAACTTGGCGGCTTCGTCGAACTATGTCGGCCCGGTGAAGGTCTTCGGCACTTCGACCCCCGAGGGCCGGCAGGGAGGATTGCCTCTGGTGCGTCCCGTAAGCGATTACGCAACCGAAGACGGGCTCGACGGATGGATGCCCCAAAAACACAGAAATAGTCACATACCGCTCCATGACAGTCAGCCGAAAATGCCCCCGTCACTCGTGGAAAGCATTGACGCATTTCTGTTGTCCTGCGCCCTGCGTCACATCCGCGGCCAAGGCAGCGACCATAGCTCGATGCTCGTTCACGTGACTCGATTCAACGCTGTACAAGAGCATGTGCATCGGCAGGTTGAGGAACATATCGATCAAATCCGTCAGCGTCTTCATCGCCGGGTCGACCACGAAAGCATGGTCCAGCGTCTGCAGACTCTCTGGAAAGAGGACTTTGAGCCGACCACGCGCGAACTGCAGGCGTCATCTGCCGAGCGACTGCCTGAACACGCTCCCGAATGGGAGAATGTGTTGCAGGCTCTCACGGACGTCATTGGGGACGTTCAGGTCCGGATGATCAACGGAACGGCGAAGGATGCACTGGACTACTCCGAACACGACGGAGTCGGCCTCAAGGTCATAGCCATTGGAGGTGACAAGCTTGCACGCGGGCTGACGCTGGAAGGCCTTTGCACAAGCTACTTCCTTCGTGCGTCACGAATGTACGACACGCTCATGCAGATGGGGCGCTGGTTTGGCTACAGGCCAGGATACCTTGATCTATGCCGCTTATACACCACACAAGAGCTATGCGAATGGTTCGGGCATATCACGGATGCTGCGGAGGAGCTTAGGGAAGAATTCGACCTGATGGCTGCGACGGGCGGGACGCCGCGAGACTTCGGCCTGAAGGTGCAATCTCATCCGGTACTCATGGTGACCTCGCGTTTGAAAATGAGATCCGCCAAGAGCTTGTGGCTCTCCTTCAGCGGACAGCTGCTGGAAACCGTGTCCCTGTTCCGTGACAAGGCCACCTTGCAGCGGAACCTCAAGGCGGCGCAGGGACTGCTGGCAAGCCTCGGCACACCGGAGAAGAACCCGACAAGGCAGAGGCCTGGCGGATCCCAGCAATGGCAAGGCTTTCTCTGGGAAGAGGTTGAAGCAACCCACATAGTGGAGTTTCTGTCTTCGTACGAAACGCACCCACAAGCCCACAAGGTGAACAGCGCCATGATCGCCGAGTTCATTCAGTCCATGTCTGCAAAGGATGAGCTTACACAGTGGACTGTGGCGCTTATCGGAGGCGGCGAAGGAAACAAGGAGCAGATCGTCGACGGCATCTCGGTAGAAATGCTCAGGCGGAAAGCCAACGCCGCATTGGAGGACCGTTACGCCATCGGCCGGCTGCTGTCTCCACGCGATGAAGCGATTGACCTGGATGAGGACTCGTGGGCAGCCGCACTGAGTCTTACGCGTGAAGCATGGGGAAAGGACGCAGCGAGAACCGCCGGAGAAAAGGAGCCCGACGTGCCAAACGGACCGGCAATCCGGAGAGTTCGTGGTTCAGGTTCCGGCGACGTAAAAGGTCACCCGGAAAAGGGCTTGCTCTTGCTGTATGCCCTCGATCCTGCAGAGGCCAAGGCAGAGTTCCCGCACGATACACCGCCCGTCATTGCGTTCGGCATCAGCTTCCCCGATAGCAAGGCTGGCGTCAAGGTCGAGTACAAGGTCAACAATGTAGGCTGGGAGCTGGAATATGGCGGCGCGGACTGACCCATACGACGAGCTCACAGCGGCATGGCGCGCGCTCGGCAACTCCGGTGACGACGACGGCTGGCGGCTCATTCCGGTTGCCCCGGACGGCCCCTGCCGATTCCTCGCCGGGAGACGGTTCCCGGGGAATGAGGAGTCGCTACTCATAGGCTTTGCTACAGCGCAATTGCCTGCTGCCATCACACTTCCACAAGGCAGAGGCTTCAAGGTCGACAAGGTGTCGCTGGCAGGAAGGGAGGCGAGCCATGCCTGGATTGCCCTCTCCAGGAAGGAGGGTCGCAGCATCGAGCTCTTCACGATGATGGCCACAGACGTCATCACGACGATGATGCGACACAACCAGTCTGGCGACGTGCGCGCCTTCAATCTTCTCCTGACTCGCATACGCGCCTGGCAGGATTTCATGCAACGCAATCCGGATGACGTACTTTCCGCAGAGGCGGAGGTTGGTCTCTTCGGCGAGCTTCACCTCCTGCAGTCCCTGGCGTTGAATGGCTTGCCCCCCCATGACGCAGTAGAGGGATGGCGCGGGCCGCTGGACGGTTTGCATGATTTCCTTTTCGGAACCGGCGGAGTGGAGGTGAAGAGCACTGTCGCATCAGGGAGTTTTCCCGCGCAAATCGGAAGTCTGGAACAACTGGACGACAGCTTGGTCCAGCCCCTGTTCCTGGCTGGAGTTCGACTCGAACTGTCTCCCGAGGGAGAGACACTCACGGAGCGCGCGGCTGCCATCCAGGCACTCTTTGCTGATGACCCTGTAGTGCAGTCCATACTTGACGGCAAACTCCTCCGGGCCGGGCTGTTGCCTGGCACCGAAGAGAAATACACAAGGAAGTTCAGACACGTGGAAACCAGGATTCTGCGAGTGGCTGACGGCTTCCCTCGTCTCACCGGCCGGAGCGTACCAAATGAGATAAGAAAGGTACGCTACGAGATCGATCTGGACCTCATCTCTGCATACAGTGTCGACCTGCGCCACGCAATGAAAGAACTAGGATTAATTTGACAATGGAACTGAAAGAATTCCTGCGACAGACGCAGGCCGATGTTCGGACGCAGATCAGCGAACGTCTCGAATCACAGGATGGCCAGGGATACCCGTATCCCGAGACGATCTTCGCCGAAGTAGTGATGGAGCATATGGCCGATATCGGGATGACACATGAGCCAACCACTTGCCACTACTCCGCCAAAGTGGGAAATGCCAACCTCCGTCTCAGCGGATATGCGCTGTCCGAAGACGCAGAGCAACTGGACCTTTTCGTAAGCCTTTACGAAGGAGTCGATCAGATCACTCCTGTGACGGACACGGAGACGAAGACGGCAGCAGAACAGTGCCTGCGCTTTCTGGCGAGATGTGCCGAGGGGAAACTGTCTCGCACGATGGACGAGTCCAATGACGCATACGCGCTGGCACTGTCCATCGAAGGGGACTACGCGAATCTTGATGAAATCAGGATCTACGTCGTAACGGACCGGCAGGCAAAGTCAAAGGCGTTCAAACCGCGCGAGGTCGGCGGAAAGACGATAAAGCTGGAGGTGATGGATATTGAGCGGCTGCACCGTCACTGGTCTGAAGGCAAGCCCCGCGACGAACTCGTCGTCAACTTCGAAGAGCTCGCGGGAAGCCCGCTTCCTTGCGTCTATGTACCTGCACAGGACGCAGACTACGACTATGCCCTGACAGTGATTCCCGGAGAGTCGCTTCGCTTCATATATGAGAAATACGGCCAGCGCCTCCTGGAGGCCAATGTCCGCTCATTTCTCAGCGTGACCGGCAAAGTCAACCGGGGGATCCGCCACACGCTCAAGAGCAACCCGGAACGGTTCATGGCCTACAACAATGGCATCGTGATCGTGGCAGACGAGATAAGCATCAATCGCGCAGCAGACGGTAGCCCCGGCATCTCCTCTCTCAAGGGAATGCAGATAGTCAATGGCGGACAAACCACCGCGTCCATCTATTTCTCGAAAAAACGGGCACCAGAGATTGATCTGAAACGAGTCCGTGTCCCGGCGAAGGTCATCATATTGCGGTCACAGGACGACCTCGCCGAAGAGGCCCTGATTTCCGACATTTCCAAATATGCCAACAGTCAGAATGCCGTCAAACAGTCTGACCTTTCTGCCAATCAGCCGTTCCATGTTGAAATTGAGAAGCTGGCTGAAGCTGTAGTGTGTCCGAACGGAGTGGGACGGTGGTTTTACGAACGGGCTGCCGGCAGCTACAAGACTCTGCTTGCTCGTGAGGGCACCACGCCAGCAAAACTCAAACATTTGCGAACTGAAGTCATCCCTACCGCACGCAAGATTACAAAGACCGACTTGGCCAAGTATCTGACGGCTTGGGATAGAAAACCACATATAGTGAGTTTGGGTAGCCAGAAAAACTTCGAACGCTACATGGAGAGCATTTCTCCCGGGGACGCGCAATCTCCAGCCCCTCTTCCTGACGTAAAGACGTTCAAGGAAATGATCGCCAAAGCGGTGTTCTTCAAGAAGACTCACGCCCTCGTACGGCCTCTGTTTCCGGCATTCCAGGCCAACGTGGCCGCCTACCTGGTGTCCATTGCTTCTGAAAAAATTGGCGACCGAGTTGCCCTCGACAAGATCTGGCTGCAGCAAGACATCTCACCAGCGCTTCGAGCGCAGCTTACGACTTGGGCCTCCGAGGTCAATGACGTCTTGCACCGCAGTGCTGACGGCAGGATGATCTCTGAGTGGGCGAAGAAACCGGAGTGCTGGGAGGCGGTCCGCTCTGCACACTATTCTCCAGTGAACGAAGACATACCTGAGCTGACCTGAAATATTCGCCGGGCAGGCAAAACCCATGGCCGACATTGTCACCAAAGAACGGCGCAGCAAGATGATGGCAGGGATTCGTGGCAAAGGCACGAAGCCCGAGCTGCTCGTCCGTCAGATGCTCACTGCTGACGGTTTTCGCTATCGCTTGCATCGGAAAGATCTTCCGGGAACACCGGACGTCGTCATGCCCGGCAGGAAAATAGCGATATTCGTCCATGGATGCTTCTGGCATCAGCATCAGGGCTGCAAGTTTGCGAAGTTGCCGACGAGCAATGAGAATTTCTGGCGGCACAAGTTTGATGAGAACAAACGACGCGACCTGCTGGCGTTGGCCGCCTTGAGAGATTCCGGATGGCGCATCCTCACGGTATGGGAGTGTGCAACACGCACCAAAGAGTCCACCGACTCTCTCGGCACACGGATGCGCGAGTGGATTGAAAGCGACTGCGTTTTCAGGGAAATTCCATCGAAGGTCCATGCTCCCGATCCACAATGTCGCTGAGACTGACAGCTCCACCGCCATCATCAGGATTGAAAGGTCTCTCACTTCCAGGCATGGAAACGCTTTGAGCGCGGAAAATCGCGGATGTTCTGGATGCACCTAGCAACATGAAGGCCGCTGCCGACCAAGTCGACTCATAGGGC
>Ga0172382_10007145_pt1 | contig 15955 bp, 13 predicted proteins | sample Leawel138RmetaG_FD_122245 | JGI IMG/M metagenome (GOLD analysis project Ga0172382, IMG submission 122245) | Leachate microbial communities from a municipal landfill in Southern Ontario, Canada - Leachate well 138R metaG | ecosystem: Engineered > Solid waste > Landfill > Unclassified | place...
GAGCGCGGCTCTTGCCAGCAGCATCAGCGTTATCGGCGTCGTGATCGTGACGAAGACCGCGATCAGCACCTCGTGCAGCACGGGCCGCGACTGCATGACCGAAAAGCACGTGATCGACGCGAATAGGATGAAACCGGTCCCCAGCGTCATGCCGAGCGTCGGCGGATGGACGCGTTCGTAGAAGGTCTTCATGCGCAGGAGTCCGATCGCACCGATCAGCGTGATGACGGCGCCCAGGAGGACGAACAAGCTGACGATGATCGCAGCCCAGAGCGGCAGGTCAGGCGCCTGTATCATTCGATCACCTCGCCGCGCATGAGAAACTTGGCGAGGGCCACGGTTCCGGCAAAACCCAGAACCGCAATGATCAGCGCCGCTTCGAAGAAGATCGTCCGGCCCGTCTGGATGCCGTATGTCAGGAGCAGGAGCATTCCCGCGAGGTAGAGGGCGTCGAGACCCAGCACCCGGTCCTGCGCGCGCGGCCCGCGCAACGCCCGATAGGCGGCGCAGGCCATCGCCACGCCGAGCAGGATCTGCGCAACGGTGATCGCCAGCGCGAGGAAGAGTATGGTCATTCGAAGATGTCCATCAGCAGTTTCTCGTAACGATTCTTGATGAGCGTGATCCACGCGTCCTCATCGACCAGATCGAGGACATGAATGAGGATGAGCCTGCGGCGGGCGTCGTGCTGGAGCCATAGCGTTCCCGGCGTCGCAGTGATGATCACCGCCAGAACGGCGAGCGCATAGCGGCTCTCGAGGTCGATCGGCAGCCGGATGAAGCCCGACCGCCGGCCCGCGGGCTTGAACAGCACGATCCTGTAGACTGCGATATTGGACCGGATGATGTCGACGAGCGCGAACCATGCCAGCTTGACCATCGACCACCCGATACGGATGCGCGGCTTCTCGACGTCCAGCACCAGCATGACGCGCGGGATCGTCAGAGCGACGAGGCCGGCGAGCACGACGTGGCCGGGCGAAAAGCCGGTCAGCAGCGTCCACATGCCGAACAGCGAGGCGGACAGCAGCGGATAGGGGAGCAGCCGCGTCACGGCATCACCTCGCCGATCCGGCGCGCGTCGCGCACCGCGTCGATATAGGCAGACCGGTCCACCAGCGCCGCCGCCGCGCCTTCCATGTAGAGATAGACAGGCCCAGCCAGGATCATCAGGGCGAGGCAGGCGGCAAGCAGCAGCCCGATCGGCGCGACCTCGATCACGCTGAGGCTGGGGGGCGAATCCTCGCTGGGCGTCCAGAGCAGGTCGATCCCTGCCCGCGTCATCGCGATCAGTGTCGCGAGTCCCGAGAGAATGATCAACGCGATCAGGATCCACGCGCTCGGCGCGATCGGCGCGTCGGCGAACAGCGCGTCGATGATCGCGAACTTGGCGATGAAGCCCGACAGGGGCGGAAGGCCGGCGAGCGGCAGCGTGCAGAAAATGAAGCCGCCGCCCAGAATCGCGATGGTGCCGGGAATGACGACGCCGATCTCGTTCTCCTCTTCCTCGATCGCGCCGGTGTATTCGTCGTCGAACACCGGCTCGGCGATCCCCTCGATCATGTCGTCCTCGTCGGCGTTGCGCTCGACGGGTTCGATGATCAGGTAGAGGGCGCCGACGGCGAGCGTGGAACTCGCAAGATAGAAGAGCAGAGCGGCCGTCAGCGCCTCGCCGCCCATGCCGATCGCGGCGATCAGCGTCCCCGACGAGACCATCACGTAATGGCCGGCGACCCCGGTAAGCTTGCGCGTCGCAAGAATCCCGAGCGTGCCATAGGCCATCGTCGCAAGGCCCGCCCATATCAGCCAGTCGTCGGCGAAACCCGCCACGTCCGACTCCGCACCGAACAGCAGCGAGGACAACCGCAGGACGACATAGACGCCAACCTTGGTCATGATCGCGAAGATCGCCGCAACCGGAGGCGCGGAAACGGCGTAAGTCCTCGGCAGCCAGAAGCTCAACGGCCAGATTCCCGCCTTCACGAGGAAGGCGATGCCGAGAATCGCGGCGCCGGCCTCGAACAGCATCAGGTCGTCCGGGGGCACGGTGGCCATCCGCGTCGCGAGATCGGCCATATTGAGCGTGCCCGTCACCGCATAGATCATCGCGACGCCGATCAGGAACAGCAGGGATGTCGCGATGTTGATGGTGATATAGTGGAGGCCCGCCCTGGTCCGCCCCTCTCCCGCGCCGTGCAGAACCAGCCCGTAGGAGGCGGCGAGCAGAACCTCGAAGAATACGAACAGATTGAAAATGTCGCCGGTGAGGAAAGCGCCGTTCACCCCGGTCAGAAGCAGCAGGAACAGCACGTGGAAGCGCGGGCCCGAGCGATCCCACCGGGCGATCGCATAGAACAGCGCGGTAAAGCCGAGAATGCTGGTCAGCAGCACCATCACCGCCGAGAGGCGATCGGCGACGAGCACGATCCCGAACGGCGCCGGCCAGTCGCCCAGCAGGTAGACATGGGGCGTCCCCGGCAAGGCCTGCCGGCCGCCGTCGACCTCCCAGACGAGCGCCGCGGATATGACCACCAGCGCGGCGGCCGTCCCCAGGCTCAACAGCCGCTTCAGCATCCGCCTGCGCTCGTCGAAGGCCAGCAACACGGCGCAGACCAGCATCGGCAGGACGATCGGCGCGATGACCAGATGATGCATCCAGTCGCTCACAGGTCATCCTCCTCGCCATCGACGTGGTCGGTTCCGGTCAGGCCGCGCGCGGCGAGGATCACCACCAGGAGCAGCGCGGTGGTCGCGAAGGAAATGACGATCGCGGTCAGGACTAGGGCCTGCGGCACCGGATCGACGAATTGCGCAGGGTCGACGGCCCCCTTGCCGACGATCGGCGGCGCGTCGGTTCGCAGGCGCCCGGCGGCGACGATGAACAGGTTGACCGCGTAGGACAGCAGGCACAGGCCGAGCACGACCTGGAACGTCCTGGGCCGGAAAAGCAGCCAGAGGCCGGACGCCGTCAGCGTCCCGATCGCCAGCGCGAGAACAGCTTCCATCAGCCTTGCCCCCCGCGCGCTGACGCTTCCTGCGCACCGCCGTCTTCCGGACGGGTCGCGCGCGGGGTGCGAATGGATTGGTGGGCCAGCGCGATGAGGATGAGCACCGTGGTGCCCAGCACTACCGCGAAGACGCCGATATCGAACAGCAGCGCGCTCGCGATCGGCACGGGTCCGATCAGCGGAAGCTCGAGGTAGCTGGAATGCGTGGAAAGGAAGGGATAGCCGAAGAACCAGGCGGCCGCGCCGGTCGCCGTCGCGCACAACAGTCCCGCGCTGATCCACCGAACCGGCTGGACGTGGAGGCGTGCCTCCACGGACCTGGTGCCGCTGGCCATATAGAGCAGGATGATCCCGATGGACGCCGTCAGGCCGGCCGCGAAGCCTCCGCCCGGAAGATCATGGCCGCGCACCAGCAGATAGAGCGCCAGGGTCAGGATCACGGGGAACAACCATTCCATGGTGACTCGCGGTACGAGGAGGTAATGTCTTGCCGTATCGCCGAGCTTGTTGCCTTCGCGGGCATCGTCAAAGGCATTCTGAGCCTTCTGCTGCACGGGCATTTCGACGCTTTCGGCCGCCGGGCGGAAGCGCCTCAACAGTGAGAACACCGTCAGGGAGACGATCGAGAGAACCGTGATTTCGCCCAGCGTGTCGAAGCCGCGAAAATCGACGAGGATGACGTTGACGACATTGGTGCCGCCCCCGCCCGGATAGGCCTGTTCCATGAAGTAGCGCGAGATTCCCTCCGGCGGCGAGCGCGTCATGATTGCGTAGGAAAAGGCCGCCAGACCCAACCCGCCGACAAGCGCGATAAGCAGGTCCGCGGCGCGTCTGTAACGCGTGGAGAATGGCGCGGGAGTGCCGGGCCGAAAGTCCGAGCGCCGCAGGGGCAGCCAGCGCAATCCCAGCAGCAGCAGCACCAGCGTCACGATCTCCACGAGCAGCTGGGTCAGGCCGAGATCCGGCGCCGACAGCCAGATGAAGCTGATGCACGTCGACAGCCCCGCGACGCCGACCATGATGAGCGCGGCAAGCCGGTGAAACTTCGCCTGCCACGCGGCCGCGATCGCGCTGACACCGCCCAGAATCCAGAGCATCGCGAATACGGGGTCGATCAGCGTCCCTGCCACCGGGCCGGGCGCGTAGCCCAGCCTCGCCAGGGGCAGTCCCGCAGCAAGGAACGTGGTCAGCACCAGCAGGCGAAGCTGCACCTGCTGCCGGCCCGTCCCGAAAACCCGGCGCAGTCCCCGCGCGCCCTCGATGATCGCGGAAAGCACCATCTCGAACGTGCGCCGGCCCTTCAGCCGCCCGATCACCGGCGAACTCTTCATGGCATTCAGCCGCCGGCCGAACAGGCGATAGAGCACCACCCCGCCGACAAGAGCAATGAGGCTCATCAGCATGGGCCGATTGAAGCCGTGCCAGATCGCCAGGCTGTACACCGGCGTCCGGTCGCCAAGGACCGAACTTACCGCCGTCGCCAACAGTGGCCCGATCGTCAGGGTCGGTATGATCCCGACAAGCAGGCACAGCAGCACCAGGATTTCGATCGGCAACCGCATCCAGTGCGGCGCCTCGTGCGGTTCGCGCGGCAATTCGACCGGCGGCGGTCCGAAGAACACCTGGTGGATGAAGCGAAGCGAGTAGAGCACGCTGAAAGTGCTGGCCACGGTCGCCAGCAGCGGCAGGATGCGATCGAGAACGGTGCCGCTATGCGCCTCAAGCGCTTCGGCCAGGAACATTTCCTTCGACAGGAAGCCGTTGAGCAGCGGCACCCCGGCCATCGCCGCCGCCGCGACCATGGCCAGCGTGGCGGTGATCGGCATGAAGCGCACCAGCCCGCTGAGCCGGCGCAGGTCGCGCGTTCCGGTCTCGTGGTCGATGATCCCGGCGGCCATGAACAGCGACGCCTTGAAAGTCGCGTGGTTAACCGTGTGGAAGATGGCGGCGACTGCCGCCAGCGGGCTGCCGAGCCCCAGCAGCAGAGTGATCAGCCCCAGATGGCTGATCGTCGAATAGGCGAGAAGCCCCTTGAGATCCTGCTGGAAGATCGCCGCCCAGGCGCCGATCAGCAGTGTCGCAAGCCCGGTCGCCGAGACGATCAGATACCAGCTTTCGGTGCCCGAGAGGACCGGCCAGAACAGGATCAGGATATATATCCCCGCCTTAACCATCGTCGCGGAGTGGAGATAGGCGGACACCGGCGTCGGCGCTGCCATCGCGTGCGGTAGCCAGAAATGGAACGGGAACTGCGCGCTCTTGGTGAAGGCACCGATCAGGACGAGGATCAGCATCGGAAGATAGAGCGCATGGCCGCGGATGACATCGCCCGCCGCCAGCACCCGGTCGACGTCATAGCTGCCGGCGATGTGGCCGAGCAGCAGGAACCCGATAAGCAGGCATACGCCCCCCGTCGCGGTCATGATGAGCGCCATGCGGGCGCCGTCGCGAGCGCTCTGATTGTGGTGCCAGTAACCGATCAGCAGGAAGGAGAACAGACTGGTCAGTTCCCAGAAGAACACGATCTGGATGAGATTGCCCGACAGGACCAAGCCCAGCATCGACCCCATGAAGGCCAGCAGGAAGCTGAAGAAGCGCGGGACCGGGTCCTCGGCCGACATGTAATAGCGCGCATAGAGCACCACCAGCACGCCGATGCCCAGGACAAGCAGCGCGAAAAGCCACGAGAAGCCGTTGAGGCGGAACGTGAGGTCGAGACCGAGCGAGGGCAGCCAGGGCGCCGCATGACGAACGATCTCGCCGTCGGCAACGGCCGGATAGAAGCGGACGAGCAGGACCGCGGCGACGAGCGTGACCCCGCCCGCCATCGCCGCCGCCGTCGTGCGCGCGCGCGTGGGCAGGAATGCGGAAATCAGGCTGCCCAGAAAGGGAAGCGCGAGAATGACGAGAAGGCATCGCGCTTCCAACATGAACGGGGGCTGCTCCTGATTGCCTGGACGTTTCCTCTTGAGGGTTTCCTATGGTTGAAATTTGCCGTCAGGGGCAAGGGCGACGATGCATTTATCGTCGTCGCACTGCCCTCGCTGCGCGTGACGCACTATCGCGGCCAGCCGGCCCGGCCGGCAGGACACCGGTTTCCCCGCCGCGATTTCGCGGCCTGGGCGTCGGAGTCAGACGTACTCGCGCTGCTGCGCGAAACCGCTGAAAGTCGCGCTATCCTCAAGCGGAATGCCGTAGTTGCGCGTTACCATGGCCATGGTGAGGTAAGCGCCGACGAGCACGACCACTTCCATCAGTTGCGGCTGCGAGTAGCGGGCAGCGAGCGCCTGCCAGGTCGCGTCGTCGATATACCGGTCACGCACGAGCTGCTCGGCGGCGGCGATCAGGACCTTGTCGAACGCGGTGAGCGCGTCGCCCCTGCCCGCGCGCATCGCCGCCACTTCGGCCTCGCTGAGCCCGGCGCTCTTCGAGATCAGCTCGTGATGCGTGACCTCGTACACATCGTCGCCGAGCGTGAGCGTCCGCAGGCACAGCACCTGGCGGTCGCGCGGCGGCAGGTTGGTGTCCGCGACGACCTTTTTGATCAGCGGAACGAAGGCGCGATAGAGGTCAGGGCTACGCGCCAGGACGTTGGAGAAATTCATCGAACTCCATTCGCCCATCACCTCCTTCTGCTCGTCGGTCGCCTCGTCGAGCGTCACTCCGGGAATACGTACCGTCATTGCCACCATCCTCCATTCGGAAAACCGGAACCGTTCGCGCGCGCCGACCGATCAAACCCTGTCGAAGGCGATAGGCAGGCCGGCCACGCCCCAGACGCCGGGAAACGGGCGCCAGCCCGGCTCGCCTGTCGCCCGCGGATTCTTGAGACGCTGCGCGATCGCGTGGAAGCCCTCCTCGATCTGCGCAACGCCGATGAACTGGCCGAGGCAGATGTGCGTCCCCATGCCGAAAGCGAAATGGGTGCCGCGCAATCCCTTGCGCTCGGGATCGAAGGTGTCGGGATCGGCGGTCGCGGTCTTATCGCGCCCGGACATGCCCCAGGGAAACATGATCAGCGTCCCCTGCGGGAAGCGGACGCCGCGGAAATCGAACGCGCGGGCAACCTTGCGCGTCGCGGTGGAAGGCGAATGGAAGCGGAAGGTCTCGTGCATGACCTTGCGCGTATATTCGAGGCTTTCGGCGCATTTCGCATAGATCTCGGGCTTGTCGAGCAGCGTGTACATGATCAGCGTAATCACGTTCTTCGACGTGTCGTATCCGCCGACGAACATGAACACGAGCAGGTTGACGAGTTCGTCCTCGGTGATCTCGCCGCGCGCGCGAACCGCAAGGATGACGTCGAGCAGGTCATCCTCCTCGCCCGACGAACGCCCCCTGTCGCGCCGGGCGGCAATGACCTCGCGCGCGGTATCCTCGAGCAGCAAAGTTCCGCGCTGCAGTTCGGGCAGATGCTTGCGGTCCATGCTCATGGCGAGCCCCAGCGCCTCGAGCGAAGCGCGGATGCCGGGGATGATGTGCGTGGGAACGCCGATCATGCGGCACATCACCGAGATCGGGTAGAATGAGGCGAACTCCTCGAAATCGAAGCTGCCTTTCGGCAACCACTGGTCGAGCAGCTGGCCGATCTGCTCGCGCATGACGCCCCGATACCGGTTGGCCATGCGCGGCGAAAAAGCCGCGCGCAGCGCCTCGCGCAGCCGGTGGTGGGTCTCGCCGGACTGCGTCTGGACCGAGCCCTCGATAAACTTGCCCCAGGGCGTCCCCGTGGCCCCCATATATTCGACGACCTCGTTGAAGCCGATCACCATGTCGGCATCGTGGCGCATGATGTCGCGCATGGCCGCGTGTTCGGTCAGAATGTAGCCCACGCTCGTCGATGCCAGCCACGGGTGATGCCGGCGCGCCTGCGCAAAACGCGCGACGGGATCGAGCGAGAAGGCGGGGTCCTCGATGGGCAGGAACGGCAGGTCAAGCGCCTGCGCCTCTACGATCCGAGTTGTGACGCTCATGGTTCTCCCCGCTCGTCTTGCGGTGCCGCCGGTGTCGATACCGGGTGCTGTGCGCACCTCATATACCGCACCGCGCCGGGCGAAGGTGCCCCCGGCGACACACAGTCTGGAAAGCACCGCCCCTTCGTTCTAACTTCCGATGCGGCATGCAGGCATGTGCCGGCGGGTCGCCCCGATCCGAAGACTTACATTGACGAAGCGGCCACCATCGTGGCAAGCGGACGCCGCATCGGCGGAACGTTGGAAAACGACGTGGAAAACGATGCCGCCAGATCAATTCAAAGCAGTTGATTTCGCGGGTATAGCTTAGTGGTAAAGCACCAGCCTTCCAAGCTGGCTATGCGGGTTCGATTCCCGCTACCCGCTCCAATTTCCAGTTCATAGACGTTCGCATTCGTCTGGACAGCCCCCCAAAACCCTACGTATTTAGGCGCTTCCAAGGCCGCTAGCGTTCACTCGCATCCTTATCCAGCCGCACGGCGCTGGGGGTATGATTGGGGGGTATCTGCAAATGGCCAATTCGATACTCCCACGCCTGGGGGTATCTTGTGGGGGGATTCCCCCCGGAAGGGCAGGACGCAGAATGGCGCTTACCGACGTGGCTAGCACCCAACTCGCTTCGCCGGCAAGCCGGCTGACGCATTTTCGGGAAGGAGCGTCAACGCACCGTAACCGACTTAGCGAACAGCACCATAGGCGCGCGATGATGGCCAGTATGCGAACCCATTGCTTCGCCCGTGACTACGACATTGCGCTCAACGCCTGCACGCAAAACAGGGAGAAGTCCGGCGTCTGTGGTACTAACATGCACGCGATCAAATTGCTCGCTGCCGTCCGCGAACTCCCCATCGGGGAAACAGATTCGCCGAGGCAGTTCTAGGATAAACACCCTTTCCTCAGCATCACCATTTGCGACGCTTTCATAATTGGGTGGGCCGGCAAAGAGCTGAATGGTCAGCCTCCCCGAGACCGTTACGGCCGTATTCGACTTAGTCGCATCTACACAACCTCGCACGTTCATTGGTCGGAGCGTTTCGCCTGATGCTGCGACGGGCATCAGGCTCAACATGACTGCCACTGCTAATTCGAACCTCATATCGATCCCTCTTATTTTATGGCCCTCTAGACACAACGTGCGGCTTTTTAGCCTATCTTGTGACCACGCCTTCAAGTTCGACATCTGCGCCGCAACCGACACCTTCTCGCGCAATGAAAGACCTTGAGCCAACCTGAAAAAGCCGCAGCAGGAGGGTTCCTGCCGTTCGGCGGCAAGGACGATGCCATCGAAGTGGTGGCGATCACGGTTCCCCCGGCTGCGCCCGCTGCATCATCTCCATAAGGTCGCGGGCGGCGTCGCGATCTGCCGCGTCCTCGAATGCAATATGGAGATCGGGTGCGGCGCCCAGTATGTACAGCAGGCTCCACAGCGCAAAGCGCCGCGCGCGATCCTGTTCGAGGCCGAGATCGACCCGCATCTTCTCTATTCCCGCCTGCAAGGCATCCGGGGTGACTTCATCGAGGTCCGCAGTCGCGAAATAGCGGCGAAGCTGATCGTCGAAATCCATGCGTGCTTCCTTCTCCCGCTTATCCCGCCGTGGCGAACCAGATGACGTGCTTGGGGCCCTTGCCGTTGCTGCGCGCCGGAACCGCGATCTCTTCCACCGCAAAGCCCGCCCGCCGCAACCGAGCGGTGAAGGCGAGGTCTTTGGCAGCCGACCAGATCGCCAGCACTCCACCGGGGCGAAGCGCCGCCTTGGCTTGCTGCAATCCGGCCGCCGAGTAAATCCGGTCATTATCCGCGCGAACCAGGCCGTCGGGGCCGTTGTCAACATCGAGCAGGATCGCATCGAAACGCCCCTTGCCCGATGCGATGGCGTCCGCGACATCGCCCATGACCAGGCGCACGCGCGGATCGTCAAGACAGCCCGCAGCCAGGTCGGCCATCGGACCACGCGCCCATGCGACGATCTCGGGGACCAGTTCGGCGATGGTCACTTGCGCATCTGCAGCCAGTTCGCCCAGCGCAGCCCGCAAGGTGAAGCCCATGCCATATCCGCCGATCAGCAGGTGCGGCCGGTGGGCCCTGGCTATACGCTGGCAACTCATGGTCGCCAGCGCAATCTCCGACCCGCTTCGGCGGGTGCTCATCAGTTCGTTGTTGCCCAGCATGATCATGAAGTCGCGATCATGCCGGAGCAACCGCAGTTCCACGCCGCCGGGCACCTGGGCCGTTCCGATCAGTTCGCGCGCAATCATAAGGGGGCTGGCTCCAGTCAATTGAACCCGTCCCTAGCCGCTTCGCTGGCGCGCGCCTATCCGTTCCGGTTCCGGCACGGTCGAGCTTTCCTTGAAAACAATGCAAGCCAAACGCGTGCCAGGTCTCTATGCGATCGGCGAATCCCGTCGACGTGACGGGTTGGCGGCCGGGCCGCTGCTCAGGCGATCTGAAGCCTGGCCCCGCCCCGCTATACCCTGATTGAGAGTTCAATGACTTTTGCAGATCTCCCGCCGTTCCTTGCCGCGGCGTTGGCCGAACGCGGCTATAGCGAGCCCACTCCGGTTCAGGCGGCGGTGCTGGAAGACGGCGCTAGCGGGAAGGACCTGCTGGTTTCCGCCCAGACCGGTTCCGGCAAGACTGTCGCGTTCGGGCTGGCAATGGCGGGCGAATTGCTCGGTGAACATGGCACCGTCGCACATGGCACGGCCCCGCATGCGCTGGTGATCGCCCCGACCCGCGAGCTTGCCCTCCAGGTCAGCCGCGAACTCGCCTGGCTCTATGGTATGGCGGGCGGGCGGATTGCGACGTGTGTCGGCGGGATGAACCCTTCGGCCGAACGGCGCGCCTTGCAGATGGGCGCAACCATCGTGGTCGGAACCCCCGGCCGGCTGCGCGACCATCTCGAACGCGGCGCGCTCGATCTGTCGGCGCTGGCGGTGGTGGTCATCGACGAGGCCGACGAAATGCTCGACATGGGCTTTCGCGAGGAGCTGGAAGAAATCCTCGACGCCGCGCCCGACAGCCGCCGCACCCTGTTGTTCTCGGCCACGCTCCCGCGCCAGATCGAGGCGATGGCGCGGCGCTATCAGCGCGATGCCCTGCGCATTTCGACCGTCGGAGACAAGCACGGCCACGGCGATATCGCCTATCAGGCCGTGACCGTCTCGCCGTCGGAGATCGAGAACGCCGTGGTCAATCTGCTGCGATTCCACGAGGCGGAAACCGCGATGCTGTTCTGTGCGACGCGCGACAATGTCAGGCACCTGCATGCGACTTTGCAGGAGCGCGGCTTTGCCGTGGTGGCGCTTTCGGGCGAACATTCGCAGCAGGAACGCAATCAGGCGTTGCAAGCCCTGCGCGACCGCCGGGCACGTGTCTGCGTCGCAACCGACGTCGCGGCGCGCGGCATCGACCTGCCGACGCTCAGCCTGGTCGTCCACGTCGAGATACCGCGCGACGCCGAAACCTTGCAGCACCGCTCGGGACGCACCGGCCGCGCGGGCAAGAAGGGCACGGCGGTGCTGATCGTCCCCTATCCGCGCCGCAAGCGGGTCGAGGGCATGTTGCGCGGCGCCAGGATCGAGGCGTCGTGGATCGACGCGCCAAGCCGCGATGCCATTCGCGCGCGAGATCAGGAACGGCTGCTGGCAACATTGCTCGCCCCCTGCGAGTTCGACGATCTTGACCGCGAACTGGCCGAGCGCCTGCTGGCCGAACGCTGCCCCCAGGATATTGCGGCCATGCTGGTACGCGCACACCGCGCGGCCATGCCCGAACCCGAAGAGTTGATCGAAAACACCCCCGAAGCCCGCCGCGCCAATCAGCAAGAGCGGCACCGTCCCGGTTTCGAGGATACGGTGTGGTTCCGCATGAATGTCGGGCGTCGGCAGAATGCCGATCCGCGCTGGATCTTGCCGCTGCTGTGCCGCCGGGGCCATGTTACCCGCAACGAAATCGGTGCGATCCGCATCATGCCCGGCGAAACCCAGTTTCAGATACCTCGCGCCATCGCCGCCAAGTTCGCCGCCGCGCTGGTCCGCACGGCGGACAGCGACGACGACGAAGGCGCAATCCTGATCGAGGCTTCGGAAGGAGCACCGCGAGAGGCAGCGCGGCAGAACCGCAAGCGGTTCAAGCCCGGAATGCAACCGGAAGGGTCTTCGGCGCATCGGGGCCAGCATCGCCAGCCCCATCCGGACAGCGACCGCCCAAAGCCTCACCGCAAGGGCCGCGGCCCTGCCGCCAGTCATCCGGATTCCAGTCATCCGGCTGCGAAAGCTTCCGATGGCGTTCGCCCGGCCAAGCCCTGGAAGAAAGGACCCAAAGGCCCCAAAGGGCCCAAAGGACCGCCGAAGCGCGCATAAGCCAGACCGCCCGCATTCCGGTCGATGCCGATGCATGTCTGGTCAAAAATGAAACCCATCGGATGGCGCAGCGGCCGTCGGGAACCTTTCCGGTCCCGGAACCTTGACCTACCGCCAAGGGAATTTCACAATGCGCGGGCGGACTTTCCGGTGCGACCATGGCGCCGGCCCGGCGTCGACCGCCATCGCGCCCCGCCGCAATGCACAGGAGATTTCTCATAGGACCCGAACGGGACCCATTGCCATTTCCGCCGAGTGGCCTGCTGACGGACGCAAGCCTTTTCCTCGATCTCGACGGCACCCTGCTGGAATTCATGGACCGGCCCGAATGCGTGCGAGCGGACGCTTCCCTGCGTGAATTGCTGGCCAGGCTCGCAGCCAGGCTCGACGGGCGGATCGCCATAGTCAGCGGCCGTTCGCTCGAACAGATCGACGACATCCTCGGTGATACGGCGACAGAACTGGCGGTATCGGGAAGCCACGGGTGCGAGCACCGATGGAACGGCGATCTGATCCGGCCGGACAGGCCCGCGGCGCTCGATAAGGCGGCTGAACGCATGCGCATATTCGGCGATAGCCAGCCGGGCCTCCTCGTCGAGGAGAAGAGCTTCGGCGTCGCCCTGCACTACCGGATGCAACCCGAAGCGCAGGAGGCCGTGCGAGCCTTCGCCGGGGCTCTTGCCGCCGAGTTGGACCTGGGGCTTCAGCACGGCAATATGATGGTAGAGCTTCGTGTCGCGAGCGGGAACAAGGGCAGCACGGTCCGGCGCTTCATGGCACTGCCGCCGATGCAAGGCACGCGGCCCGTATTCATCGGCGATGACATCACCGACGAAGACGGATTCGCGGCCGCGGCCGATCTCGGCGGCTCGGGCATGCTCATCGGACCCGACCGGCCGACCGTCGCCGTCCATCGCCTGCCCAGCCCGGCCGATCTGCGCGCCTGGCTGGCGGAGGCGGCGCTATGAGCACGTCGCTCGAACTCTGGCCGATCGGCAATTGCCAGGTCTCGGCGCTGATCGACCGCGCGGGACGGCTGGTCTGGGCATGCGTGCCGCGAGTGGACGGCGATCCGCTGTTCTCGGCACTCCTCGACGGAACCGAACCGACCGGCGGCTTCTGGGCGATCGACCTCGAAGACTGCGTGGAAACCACGCAGCAATACCTGCGCAACACGCCGATTCTCGTCACCCGTCATCGCGATGCCCACGGCGGCGAGATCGATGTCGTCGATTTCTGCCCCTATTTCCGGAGCATGGGCCGCAGCTATCGGCCCGTAAGTTTCGTGCGCATCGTCAGACCGGTCGCGGGATCGCCGCGCATTCGCGTGCGGCTGCGACCGAGCTGTAACTGGGGAGAGGCCTGCTGCCGGCGCGATGGCGGGTCGAACCATATCCGCTACCAGAGCCGTGACCTGACGCTGCGGCTCACTACAACCGCTCCGGTCGGCCTGGTGGCGGACGAACGGCCCTTCCGTGTGGAACGGCCGCTCCACTTCTTTTTCGGTCCCGACGAAAGTTTCGCGGGGGACCTGGCCGGATCGCTGGAGACCATGCTCACCGAGACCACGGCAGAGTGGCAGGAGTGGGTTCGCGGCCTCGCCACACCGATCGAGTGGCAGGACGTGGTGATCCGCGCGGCGATCACGCTCAAGCTCTGCCAGCACGAGGAGACCGGCGCGATCGTCGCCGCGCTCACCACTTCGGTGCCCGAGTACGCGGGATCGCAGCGCAACTGGGATTACCGCTACTGCTGGATACGCGATGCCTATTACACCGTGCAGGCGCTCAACCGGCTGGGCGCGCTCGACGTGCTGGAAGGCTACATGGCCTACCTGCGCAACATCGTCGACGCGGCCAAGGGCGGGCACATTCAGCCGCTCTACGACGTGCTCGGCGGTGCCACGCTGGAGGAAAACGTAGCCGACAAGCTCGCCGGCTATCGGGGCATGGGGCCGGTGCGCGTGGGCAATGCCGCCTACAGCCAGGTGCAGCACGACGCCTATGGCCAGATCGTGCTGTCGAGCACGCAGGCCTTTATCGACCAGCGCTTCCTGCGAATGTCGGGCATCGCCGATTTCGAAGCGCTGGAGAAAGTCGGCGAGCGCGCCTGGCAGCTTCACGATCAGCCCGACGCGGGCCTCTGGGAGCTGCGCACCCGGCAGTCGGTCCACACTTATTCCGCGGCCATGTGCTGGGCCGCCTGCGACCGCCTGGCCAACATCGCCCAGGCGCTCGGCCTGGCGGAGCGGGCCGCGTTCTGGCAGGATCGCACCGACCATATCCGCGCGCGCATCGAACAGGCCGCCTGGCGCGAGGATACGCAGCGCATGTCGGCGACGTTCGCGGGCGACGACCTGGACGCCAGCGTGATCCAACTGCTCGACCTCAAGTTCCTCTCGCCCGACGATCCGCGCTTCATCAGTTCGCTGGCGGCGATCGAGGCGGGGCTCCGGCGGGGCTCGCACATGCTGCGCTATGCGACCGAAGACGACTTCGGGCTGCCCGAAACTGCCTTCAACGTCTGCACGTTCTGGCTGATCGAAGCGCTGCATCTGACCGGCCGCACCACCGAGGCGCGGACGCTTTACGAGGAAATGCTGACCCGGCGCACGGCCGCCGGCCTTCTGTCGGAAGACATCGACCCCGTCACTGGGGAATTGTGGGGCAACTACCCCCAGACCTACTCGCTAGTCGGCTTGATCAACTGCGCCGTACTGCTGAGCAAACCATGGAGCAGCGTGCGATGAGCCGCCTGATCGTCATTTCCAACCGCGTCAGTGCCGGGGGCGCCGCGCAGGGCGGCCTCGCCGTGGCCCTGACCGCGGCCTTGCGGGAGCACGGCGGAATCTGGTTCGGCTGGTCGGGGAACGAGATCGACGAGTTTACCGGCCACATCCATTTCCAGCGCGAGGACGGGATCACCCGCGCCACGGTCGACCTCGAAGAACAGGATATCGAGGAATACTACAACGGCTACGCCAACCGCACGCTGTGGCCGCTGTTCCATTATCGCATCGACCTGGCCGAATACGAGCGCAGCTTCGCGGACGGCTACAGGCGGGCAAACGAACGCTTTGCCGACACCGTCGTACCGCTGATCGAACCGGACGATCTGGTGTGGGTGCAGGACTATCACATGTTCCCGCTCGGCCGCGAGTTGCGCCGACTCGGGGTGAAGAACCGGATCGGCTTCTTCCTGCATATCCCCTGGCCGCCGCGGCGCCTGCTGGTAACGCTGCCCGAAGCGCGTGACCTGGTCAAAGGACTGCTCAACTACGACCTTATCGGCTTCCACACCCAGGAATGGCTGGAAGCATTTCGTGACTACGTACGCAACGAATTGAACCTGGAGGTCGACGACGACGGCGTGCTCGCGTCACCCGGCCGGCATGTGCGGCTTATCGCCTGCCCCATAGGCATCGACGCGCGCGAATTCGCGGCCCTGGCCGAGAGCGAGACGGCCCGGGCGACGTTCGAGCGCGTGCAGGAAAGCGCGGTGGGACGAGCGCTGATCGTCGGCGTCGACCGGCTCGATTATTCCAAGGGGCTGGAGGAGCGCTTCCTCGGATACGAACGGTTCCTCACCGAACATCCCGACGAGCGCAAGGAA
>Ga0172382_10007147_pt1 | contig 15954 bp, 27 predicted proteins | sample Leawel138RmetaG_FD_122245 | JGI IMG/M metagenome (GOLD analysis project Ga0172382, IMG submission 122245) | Leachate microbial communities from a municipal landfill in Southern Ontario, Canada - Leachate well 138R metaG | ecosystem: Engineered > Solid waste > Landfill > Unclassified | place...
CGTCGACTGCCCCGGCCACGCTGACTATGTGAAGAACATGATCACCGGTGCGGCGCAGATGGACGGCGCGATTCTGGTGGTGTCGGCCGCTGACGGCCCGATGCCGCAGACCCGCGAGCACATTCTCCTGGCCCGTCAGGTCGGCGTGCCGGCCCTGGTGGTGTTCATGAACAAGGTCGACCAGGTGGACGATCCGGAGCTGCTCGAGCTGGTCGAGCTGGAAATCCGCGAGCTGCTGTCGTCCTATGACTTCCCGGGCGATGACATTCCGATCATCAAGGGGTCGGCGCTGGCCGCCCTTGAGGACACCAACGTGGAGATCGGCCGCAACGCCATCCTCGAGCTGATGCAGGCGGTGGACGACTACATTCCGCAGCCCGAACGTCCGAAGGACCTGCCGTTCCTGATGCCGATCGAAGACGTGTTCTCGATCTCGGGCCGCGGCACCGTGGTGACCGGCCGCATCGAGCGCGGCATCGTCAAGGTCGGCGAGGAAGTCGAGATCGTTGGTCTGAAGGCCACCGTCAAGACCACCTGCACCGGCGTCGAGATGTTCCGCAAGCTGCTCGATCAGGGCGAAGCGGGCGACAACGTCGGCGTGCTGCTGCGCGGCACCAAGCGTGAAGACGTCGAGCGCGGCCAGGTTCTGGCCAAGCCGGGCTCGATCAATCCGCACACCGACTTCACCTGCGAGTGCTACATCCTGAACAAGGAAGAAGGTGGCCGTCACACGCCGTTCTTCTCCAACTACCGCCCGCAGTTCTACTTCCGCACCACCGACGTCACCGGCACCATCAAGCTGCCCGAGGGCACCGAAATGGTCATGCCGGGCGACAACATCTCCATGGAAGTCTCGCTGATCGCGCCGATCGCCATGGACGAAGGCCTGCGGTTCGCCATCCGTGAAGGCGGTCGTACCGTCGGCGCCGGCGTGGTGGCCAAGATCGTTAAGTAAGCCAAGAACCTCGCCTGACGAAGTTCTTTCGCTGTTGGACAAAAAAAGGGTAGGCGCCTGGGTTTCGGTGGGATATAACCCCCGCTCCCCGGGCGCCGAATGTCACCCAAACGTAAGAAACGGGTTGGTCCATAATGGAAAGCCAGAACATACGCATCCGCCTTAAGGCGTTTGATCATCGCGTGCTGGATCAGAGCACGCTGGAAATCGTGAACACCGCCAAGCGCACGGGCGCTCAGGTGCGTGGGCCGATTCCGCTGCCGACCCGCATCGAAAAGTTCACCGTCAACCGCTCGCCGCACATCGACAAGAAGTCGCGGGAGCAGTTTGAAATTCGCACCCACAAGCGGGTTCTCGATATCGTTGACCCGACTCCGCAGACCGTGGATGCGCTGATGAAGCTTGATCTCGCCGCCGGCGTCGACGTCCAGATCAAGCTCTAAAGCCGTCAACGCTACCAACACCAGACCGTCGACGCGCCCACGGGGCCATCCATCTCGGGTCAACCGAGTCGCGGATGTTGCTTTTGATGGGCGTGACAAAAACAAAGGAACGATATAATGCGCTCCGGTCTTATTGCTCAAAAAGTGGGCATGACCCGGGTGTTCACCCCCGAGGGGGAGCACATTCCGGTCACCGTGCTCAAGGTCGACAACCTCCAGGTTGTCGCCCAGCGTACCCAGGAGCAGGACGGTTATACCGCCCTGCAGTTGGGCTATGGCACGGCCAAGGTTAAGAACGTCACGAAGGCCCTGCGCGGCCACTTCGCCAAGGCGAAGGTCGAGCCGAAGCGCAAGCTGGTCGAGTTCCGTGTCAGCGACGATTGCCTTGTGGATGTGGGCGCCGAGTTCTCGGTCGACCATTTCCTCGTCGGGCAGCATGTCGATGTCACTGGCACCTCGATCGGTAAGGGTTTCGCCGGCGGCATGAAGCGGCACAACTTCCGGGGCCTCGAAGCCACGCACGGCGTGTCCGTTTCCCACCGCTCGCACGGCTCCACTGGTCAGTGCCAGGACCCCGGCAAGGTGTTTAAGGGCAAGAAGATGGCCGGTCACATGGGCACCGAGCGCGTGACCGTGCAGAATCTGGTCGTCGTGTCCACCGACGATGCCCGTGGCCTGATCATGGTCAAGGGTGCCGTCCCGGGCGCCAAGGATGGCTTCGTGCTGGTGCGCGATGCCGTGAAGCGGTCGCACCACGAGCCCCTGCCGATGCCGGCAGGTCTGCGGTCGACTGCAGCCGTTGAGGATAAGGCACCCGAGGCGAACGCCGCTTCGGAAGCTGATGCCCCGGCCACCCAGGCTGGCGCCGGTGGCGCCGAAGCCGAGAGCAAGGAATAAGCCGCCATGAAGTGTGACGTCATCACGCTCGACAACAAGGCGGCCGGCTCGATCGAGCTCGACGATACCATCTTCGGGCTCGACCCGCGCGCGGACATCCTGCAGCGCGTGGTACGCTGGCAGCTTGCCAAGCGTCAGGCCGGCACGCACAAGACCAAGGGCATCTCGGAGATCTCCGGGACGACCAAGAAGCCCTTCAAGCAGAAGGGCACCGGTCGCGCCCGTCAGGGTTCAACCCGCTCCGCGCAGTTCCGCGGCGGCGCCACCATTTTCGGGCCGGTCGTGCGTTCCCACGCTCACGACCTCCCCAAGAAGGTGCGTGCTCTGGGCCTCAAGATCGCCCTGTCGGCCAAGGCTAAGGCCGGTCAGTTGGTGGTTCTCGATGCCGCCCAGTCCGACGGCAAGACCAAGGCTCTGGCCTCTCAGCTCGAAGTGCTGGGGTGGGGCCGGGCGCTGATCATCGACGGTTCGGCTGTCGAAGCGACGTTTGCCCGCGCTGCGCGCAACATCCCCAACGTGGATGTGCTGCCGGTTCAGGGTGCCAACGTCTATGACATCCTGCGTCGTGACACGCTGGTCCTGACCAAGGCCGCGATCGAGAAGCTGGAGGAGCGCCTGAAATGAGCAAGACCTCTGTGAAGCTTTCGCGCGAGCGCATGTACGACATCATTTCGGCCCCGGTGATCACCGAAAAGGCGACCATGGGTTCGGAATTCGGGCAGGTGACCTTCAAGGTGCCGCTGACCGCCACGAAGCCGGAAATCAAGGCTGCCGTGGAAGGCATCTTCGGCGTCCAGGTGACTGCGGTGAACACCCTGCGCCAGAAGGGCAAGGTGAAGCGTTTCCGCGGGATCATCGGCCGCCGCTCGGACACCAAGAAGGCGATCGTGACCCTGGCCGAAGGCCAGTCGATCGACGTGACGACGGGAATCTGACGCCATGGCTCTGAAATCATACAACCCGATGACTCCGGGCCAGCGCAATCTGGTTCTGGTCGACCGTTCGGACCTGTGGAAAGGCAAGCCGGTCAAGCAGTTGACCGAAGGCCTGACCAAGTCCGGTGGCCGTAACAACACTGGCCGCATCACCGTTTGGTGGCGTGGTGGCGGCGCCAAGCGCCGTTACCGCCTGGTGGACTTCAAGCGCAACGGCAAGATGGGCGTCACCGCCACTGTCGAACGCCTTGAGTACGACCCCAACCGTACCGCCTTCATCGCCTTGATCAAGTACGAAGACGGCGATGTCGCTTACATCCTGGCGCCGCAGCGCCTGAAGGTGGGCGATCAGGTGGTGGCCGATGCACGGGCCGATATTAAGCCCGGCAACGCCATGGCGCTGAAGAACATGCCGGTCGGCACTATCGTCCACAACGTTGAGCTTAAGGCTGGCAAGGGTGGCCAGATGGCCCGTTCGGCCGGCTGCTACGCTCAGTTGATCGGTAAGGACGCCGGGTATGCCCAGCTCCGTCTGTCGTCCGGCGAACTGCGCCTCGTGCGCGGTGAGTGCATGGCTACGGTTGGCGCGGTGTCCAATCCGGACAACCAGAACGTCAAGCTCGGCAAGGCTGGCCGCTCCCGCTGGAAGGGTCGTCGCCCGCACGTTCGCGGCGTCGTGATGAACCCGATCGACCACCCGCATGGTGGTGGTGAAGGCCGGACCTCTGGTGGTCGCCATCCGGTGACCCCGTGGGGCAAGCCGACCAAGGGCAAGCGCACCCGCAGCAACAAGAAGACCGACGGCTTGATCATGCGGTCGCGTCATCTGGCGAAGAAGAAGTAAGGGGAACGGCCGTGGCTCGCAGTGTTTGGAAAGGCCCGTTCGTCGACGGTCACCTCCTCAAGAAGGCTGAGGTGACCCGCTCGTCAGGCCGCAACGAGGTCATCAAGACCTGGTCTCGCCGATCGACCATTTTGCCGCAGTTCGTCGGTCTGACGTTCGGCGTCTACAACGGGCAGAAGTTTGTCCCCGTCCTGGTGACCGAAAATATGATCGGTCACAAGTTCGGTGAGTTCTCGCCCACCCGCACCTATTACGGCCACGCCGCCGATAAGAAGGCGAAAAGGAAATAAGCGATGGGTAAGACTGCTGCTCCGCGGCGGCTGCCGGATAATGAGGCGCGCGCCTTTGCCGCCAATCTCCGTACCAGCCCCCGCAAGCTGAACCTGGTCGCCGCCTCTATCCGGGGAATGGCTGCCGAGAAGGCGTTGGCCGAGTTGACCTTCAACATCCGTCGCATCTCCAATGATGTGCGCAAGGTGCTGCAGTCGGCGATCGCCAATGCGGAAAACAACCATCAGCTCGACGTTGACCGGCTCTATGTGGCCGAGGCCTACGTCGGGAAGTCGATGGTGATGAAGCGCTGGCGCCCGCGCGCCCGTGGTCGGGTCGGCAAGATCGAAAAGCCGTTCAGCAACCTGACGATCGTGGTGCGTGAGCGCGAGGAGACTGCATAATGGGTCAGAAAGTCTGTCCGATCGGCTTGCGCCTCGGCATCAACCGCACCTGGGATAGCCGTTGGTACGCCGACAGGGAATACTCGGCGCTCCTGCACGAGGACCTGCGCCTGCGCAAGTACCTCAAGAAGCGTCTGAGCCAGGCGGGCCTCTCGAAGGTCATCATCGAGCGCCCGGCCAAGAAGGCCCGCATCACCATCCACACCGCCCGTCCGGGCGTGGTCATCGGCAAGAAAGGCCAGGACATCGAAGTCCTGCGCAAGGAACTGTCGAAGATGACCGGGTCGGAGGTGCATCTCAACATCGTCGAGATCCGCAAGCCGGAACTCGATGCCCAGCTGGTTGCCGAGAACATCGCCAGCCAGCTTGAGCGCCGTGTCGCCTTCCGTCGCGCCATGAAGCGCGCCGTGCAGTCGGCCATGCGTCTGGGCGCCCAGGGCATCCGCATCAACTGCGGCGGCCGTCTGGGTGGAGCTGAGATCGCGCGCACCGAGTGGTACCGCGAAGGGCGCGTGCCGCTGCACACGCTTCGCGCCGACGTGGACTACGGTGAAGCCACCGCCAAGACCACGTATGGCACTTGCGGTGTCAAGGTGTGGGTCTTCAAGGGCGAAATCCTCGAGCACGACCCGATGGCTCAGGACAAGCGCGCCCAGGAGCAGGTCGGCAGCCGCTAAGGCGGCCGCTAGGACCGACGAAAGGACGTAGGAATGCTTTCGCCGAAACGTACGAAGTTCCGCAAGGCGCACAAAGGCCGTATCCACGGCAACGCCAAGGGCGGGTTTGCGCTCAACTTCGGTCAGTATGGCCTGAAGGCTCTCGAACCGGAGCGCATCACCGCGCGCCAGATCGAAGCCGCCCGCCGTACCATGACCCGTCACATGAAGCGCCAGGGCCGCGTGTGGATCCGCATCTTCCCGGATGTGCCGGTCTCCCGTAAGCCCGCTGAAGTGCGCATGGGGTCCGGCAAGGGCACGCCCGAATACTGGGTTGCCAAGATTAAGCCGGGTCGCATGCTGTTTGAGATCGACGGCGTGCCCGAGCCCATCGCCCGCCGCGCCTTCGAACTGGCCGCTGCCAAGCTGCCGATCAAGACCAAGTTCGTGGCCCGCCTGGCTGGGGAGGTTTGAGAATGAGCAAAGCCGCAGATCTCCGCGCCAAGTCGGTTGATCAGCTCAAGGAGAGCGTGATCGAGCTCAAAAAGGAACAGTTCAATCTGCGTTTCCAGCGCGCCTCCGGGCAGCTGGAAAACACCGCCCGGGTCGGTCAGATCCGGAAGGAACTCGCGCGGATCAAAACTGTGCTTCACGAACGCGCCAAGGCGCAGTAGTATCCGCGCCCTTCGCGTCGAGGAGAGACGAGAATGCCCAAGCGTATCCTTCAGGGCGTAGTAGTGAGCGATAAGGGCGACAAGACCATCGTGGTCAAAGTCGAACGTCGCTTCATGCACCCGCTCTACAAGAAGTTCATCCGGCGTTCCAAGAAGTACGCCGCGCATGACGAAACCAACGTGAGCAAGATCGGCGATATCGTGCGTATTCGCGAGTGCCGTCCGATCAGCAAGCGCAAGAACTGGGAATTGGTCACGGAAGAGGCGTAAGCCTCGACCTGACACCGCTTCCTGATTCCTTAGATATTTAAGGATTTGTTGCCATGATTCAGATGCAAACCAACCTGGACGTCGCTGACAACAGCGGCGCGCGTCGGGTGCAGTGCATCAAGGTTCTGGGCGGGTCTAAGCGTAAGACTGCCGGCGTCGGTGACATTATCGTCGTGTCCATCAAGGAGGCGATCCCGCGGGGTCGCGTCAAGAAGGGCGACGTTCACCGGGCTGTCATCGTACGGACCGCCTTCCCTGTGCGCCGCCCCGACGGGTCCATCATCCGCTTCGACCGCAATGCGGCGGTGCTGATCAACAAGCAGGGTGAACCGGTCGGAACCCGTATCTTCGGTCCGGTCGTCCGTGAGCTGCGTGCGAAGCGCTTCATGAAGATCATTTCGCTCGCGCCGGAGGTGCTGTGATGCAGAAGATCCGCAAAGGTGACACGGTTGTCGTGCTCACCGGAAAGGATAAGGGCCGGAAGGGCGAAGTCCTGAAAGCCCTGCCGCAGGAGAACCGCGTTATCGTCCAGGGCATCAACATGGTGAAGCGCCACACGCGCGCCACCGCGATGACCCAGGGTGGGATTATCGAAAAGGAAGCATCGCTGGACGTGTCCAACGTTGCCCACATCGACCCCAAGGACGATAAGCCGACCCGCGTCGGCTTCAAGGTTCTCGAGGATGGCCGTAAGGTGCGAGTCGCCAAGCGGTCCGGCGAGATCCTGGATAAGTGAGGACGGAGACGATGGCTGCACGGCTTCGTGAACAGTACGACACCACCATCCGCAAGGCTCTCCAGGAAAAGTTTGGCTACGCCAACATCATGGAAGTGCCGCGGATCGAAAAGATCGTCATCAACATGGGTGTTGGTGAGGCTGCCCAAGACAAGAAGAAGATCGAGGGCGCCGTTACCGACCTGACGGCGATCGCCGGTCAGAAGCCGGTCGTGACCCGCGCCAAGAAGTCGATTGCCGGCTTCAAGCTGCGTGAGGACATGGTGGTTGGCACCAAGGTGACGCTTCGCCGCGAGCGCATGTACGAGTTTCTGGATCGTCTGGTCACCATCGCGCTGCCGCGCGTGCGTGACTTCCGGGGCTTGAACGGCAAGGCTTTCGACGGCTCGGGCAACTACAACATGGGCCTTAAGGAACAGATCGTGTTCCCTGAGATCAACTATGACCAGGTGGATAAGGTCCGCGGTATGGACATCACCATCTGCACGACGGCGAAGTCGGACGACGAGGCGCGCGCGCTCCTCGAAGCGTTCCAGTTCCCGTTCGTGAAGTCCTAAGGCGCATGGGAGAGCATAGAGATGGCTAAGACCAGCGCCGTCGAGCGCAATAAGAAGCGGGCTCGCTTGATTAAGCAGTATGCGAACCGTCGGGCCGCCATGAAGGCGGTCATCAAGGACCAGAGCACCTCCCCGGAGGATCGTTTTCAGGCTGTCCTGAAGCTGGCTCAAATGCCGCGGAACTCTTCGCGCATCCGTTACCGTAACCGTTGCGAGGTCACTGGCCGTCCGCGCGGTGTGTACCGGAAGTTCAAGCTGGGGCGCATCATGCTGCGCGATCTGGCTTCGCGGGGACAGATCCCCGGCATGGTCAAGTCGAGCTGGTAAGGGAGAGCGGACAATGACCATGACCGATCCCTTGGGTGACATGATCACCCGGATCCGTAACGGCCAGCAGGCCCGTAAGCAGACCGTTGTGTCGCCGGCGTCCAGCCTGCGCGCCAACCTGCTTGAGGTGCTGGTGCGTGAAGGCTACATTCGGGGCTACGAACGCTACAACGTGCGTGCGGGCATCGATGAGTTTCGCATTGAGCTGAAGTACCACGAGGGTACCCCGGTGATTAAGGAGATCTCGCGTGTCTCCCGTCCCGGTCGTCGTGTGTATTCCAAGATCAAGGACCTGCCGAAAGTCTACAATGGCCTGGGTATCTCGATCCTCTCCACGCCCCGTGGCGTGATGAGCGATCATGAAGCTCGTCAGGCCAATGTTGGCGGCGAGGTTCTCTGCAAGGTGTTCTAAGAGGGGACCTGACGATGTCGCGAATTGGCAAATATCCCGTCGAGGTGCCCCAGGGCGTGACCGTGTCGTTTGAGGGCGCGGTTCTGGTGGCCAAGGGCAAGCTCGGCGAAATGAAGTTCGAGCTGTCGCCCGACCTGGTCGACACCAAGCTTGAGGACGGCAAGGTCTCTGTTCAGCCGAAGAACGAGTCCAAGCTCGCCCGCATGATGTGGGGCACTACGCGCGCCCGCATTCAAAACCTCGTCAAGGGCGTGTCCGAAGGGTTCGTAAAGACCCTCGACATTACCGGCGTGGGCTACCGTGCAACGGTTCAGGGCAATTCCCTGCAGCTCAACCTCGGTTTCTCGCATGACGTGCTGTATCTGATTCCGAATGGCATCACCATCAAGACCCCGCAGCCGACCCAGATCGAGATTTCTGGGACGGACAAGCAGTTGGTCGGCCAGGTGGCCTCGGAGATTCGTTCGTACCGGCCGCCGGAGCCCTACAAGGGCAAGGGTGTGCGTTATGCCGGTGAGCAGATTCTCCGCAAGGAAGGCAAGAAGAAGTAAGGGCAACGGACATGGCGAAGTCAGGCAAGGAACTGTTCGAGCGCCGCGCCCGTCGCGTGCGCTTCCAGATCAAGAAGAAGGCCACCGGGCGTCCGCGCCTGTCGGTCTTCCGATCCTCCCGGCATATTTATGCCCAGGTCATCGACGACTCCACCGGCCGCACCGTGGCCTCGGCGTCGACCCTGGACAAAGATCTGCGTGGGAAGCTGAAGACCGGCGCGGATTCTGCGGCGGCGGTCGAGGTTGGCAAGCTGGTGGCCGAACGGGCCACCGCAGCGGGCATCAAGGATGTCGTGTTCGACCGTGGTGGTTACATCTACCACGGCAGGGTCAAGGCCCTGGCGGACGCGGCGCGTGAAGGCGGACTCTCGTTCTAAGGGATAAAGAGGTATGGCACGTACTCCCAACCCAGGCTCTCGCGATCGCGGCGGCGACCGTCGCAATGAACGCGAGCGCGACGACGAGTTCGTTGATAAGCTCGTCCACATCAACCGCGTGGCCAAGGTGGTCAAGGGTGGTCGGCGTTTCGCCTTCGCTGCTCTGGTGGTCGTCGGTGACGGCAAGGGCCGCGTCGGCTTCGGCACCGGCAAGGCGCGTGAGGTCCCTGAGGCCATCCGCAAGGCGACCGAACAGGCCAAGCGTGGTCTGGTCCGGGTGCCGTTGCGCGAAGGCCGCACCCTGCACCATGACGTGAAGGGTCACTTCGGCGCTGGTCGTGTGCTTCTGCGCACGGCTCCGGCCGGTACCGGTATCATTGCCGGCGGCCCGATGCGCGCGGTGTTCGAAACCATGGGCGTGCAGGACGTGGTGGCCAAGTGCACTGGCACCACCAACCCGTACAACATGGTCAAGGCGACTTTCGACGCGCTGGAAAGCATCATGTCTCCGCGCATGGTTGCGGCCCGCCGCAACAAGAAGGTCGGTGACATCGTGTCGCGCCGCGAATCGTCCATGGGCGCCGTTGGGGGTGCCGTCGCTGGCGACGCCGCCGATGCGTCGGCTGACTAAGGAGGACAAGGGTCATGGCAAAGACTGAAAGCCGGCTCAAGGTCACCCAGGTCGGCAGCCCGATCAGCCGCAAGGACGATCAGCGCGCCACCCTGGTGGGGCTTGGCCTCAACAAGATGCACCGTTCGCGCGAGCTGGAGGATACTCCTTCTGTGCGCGGCATGATCGCCAAGGTCCAGCACCTGGTGAAGGTCGAACAGGCCTGAGGCCTGCCGCGAGCGGTCCCGAAGGCGACTTCGGGGCCGGTTGCGGTGCAAGACAACGGGACGTTGCTGAAATGAAACTTAACGAACTGCGCGACAATCCGGGCGCGACGAAGCAGCGTATGCGCGTCGGCCGTGGCATAGGGTCGGGCAAGGGCAAGACCGCCGGTCGCGGCGTGAAGGGTCAGAAGTCCCGCACGGGCGTGTCCATCAACGGCTTCGAGGGCGGCCAGATGGCCATCTACCGTCGCCTGCCCAAGCGCGGCTTCAACAACATTTTCCGCAAGGATTATGTGGCCGTGAACCTCGGTCGCCTGCAGGCTGCCGTGGATGCTGGCAAGCTCGATGCCAGCAAGACCGTCAACGCCGAGGCGCTGGTTGCGTCGGGTGTGGTCCGCCGGGCCAAGGACGGCATCCGTCTGCTGGGCACTGGCGAGTTGACCAGCAAGCTGGTCATCGAAGTCGCCGGCGCGTCCAAGAACGCCGTCGCGGCCGTTGAAAAGGCCGGTGGCTCGATTACCGTTCTCCAGCCCAAGGTTGCCGACGAAAGCGCCGAAGGCTGAATGGACCATGGGGTGGCTGCCGCACGGCAGGTGCCCCCAGGCCTTACTGGACGGTAGGGCTGGAAGTATGGGCGGGGAGCGACGGGGGCGTGTGCCATTGGCAGGCGACCCCGCGATGCTCCCCGCATCACTCTGAGGAATTCGGAGCACCGCATGGCATCCGCCGCCGAGCAGCTTGCTGCCAATATGAACCTCGGCGTCTTCGCCAGGGCGACCGAGCTTAAGAAGCGCATTTGGTTCACCCTGGGCGCCCTGATCGTCTATCGCTTGGGCACCTACATCCCGCTGCCGGGCATCGACCCCGGAGTGCTGCAGGACGTGTTCTCGCAGCAGGCTCAGGGTATCCTGGGCATGTTCGACATGTTCGCCGGCGGTGCGCTGTCGCGCATGACGATCTTTGCGCTCAACATCATGCCGTACATCTCGGCCTCCATCATCATGCAGCTCATGACGGCGGTGTCGCCGTCAATGGAAGCGCTGAAGAAGGAAGGCGAGAGCGGCCGCAAGAAGATCAACCAGTACACCCGCTATCTGACCGTTCTGATTGCCACCATGCAGGCCTATGGCATCGCTGTCGGGCTTGAGGGGATGAGCAGCGCGAGTGGTCCGGCGGTATCCGATCCCGGCTGGTTCTTCCGTTTTGTCACGGTCATCACGCTGGTCGGCGGCACCTTGTTCCTGATGTGGCTGGGTGAGCAGATCACCGCGCGCGGCGTTGGCAACGGCATCTCGCTGATCATCTTCGCGGGCATCGTGGCCGAGTTGCCGTCGGCATTGGCGGGCACGCTTGAGCTTGGCCGTACCGGCGCCCTGTCGCCGCTGGTCATCATCGGCGTGCTGCTGCTTGCCATCGGCGTGATCACCTTCATTGTGTTCATCGAGCGGTCGCAGCGGCGAATCTTGGTGCAGTATCCGAAGCGCCAGAAAGGCAACCGCGTCTATGGTGGGGAAAGCACCCATCTGCCGCTGAAGCTCAACACGGCTGGCGTCATTCCGCCGATCTTTGCGAGTTCGCTGCTGTTGCTGCCGGTGACGGTGGCCAGCATGTCGGCCCAGGGCGGCCCGGAATGGCTGACCACGGTGACTGCGGTTCTCGGGCACGGTCAGCCGCTGTACATCCTGCTGTACGCCGGCATGATCATCTTCTTCGCCTTCTTCTATACGGCGGTGGTATTCAATCCGCACGATACGGCCGAAAACCTGAAGAAGTACGGCGGGTTCATTCCCGGCATTCGTCCCGGTAAAAACACGGCCGAGTATCTGGATTACGTCCTGACCCGGTTGACCACGGTTGGTGCTGCTTATCTGGTGTTCATTTCGGTTCTGCCGGAAATCCTGATCAGCCGATTGGCCGTGCCCTTCTACTTCGGCGGCACGAGCTTGCTGATTGTGGTTACGGTTACTCTTGATACCGTTGCGCAGATCCAGTCCCACCTGCTGGCCCATCAATACGAAGGGCTCATCAAGAAATCCAAGCTTAGGGGGAAACGTAGCTGATGAAGGGCAAGCGTCTGATCTTCATGGGCCCGCCTGGCGGCGGTAAAGGTACTCAGGCTCAGCGTCTCCAGGACGAGTACGGCATTGTTCAGCTCTCCACCGGAGACATGCTGCGCGCCGCCGTGACCTCGGGGTCGGAGATCGGCCTCAAGGCCAAGGCGGTCATGGAGGCCGGCAAGCTGGTGTCTGACGACATCGTCATCGGCATCATCGATGATCGGCTGGATCAGGCGGACTGCGCCAACGGCTTCATCCTCGATGGCTTCCCGCGCACGGTTGCGCAGGCCGAAGCCCTGGACGGTCTTCTGGCGACCAAGGGGCTGGCCCTGGATGCGGTTTTGGAACTGCGGGTCCCCGATTCGTTGCTCGTGGATCGCATTACGGGCCGATTCACCTGCGCCAAGTGCGGTGCGGGCTACCACGACAGCTTCAAGAAGCCGAAGGTCGAAGGGGTCTGCGACTCCTGCGGCGGGACGGACTTCAAGCGTCGGGCCGATGACAACGCCGAGACGGTCACAAGCCGACTTGAGGCGTATCACGCCCAGACCGCTCCCCTGCTGCCTTACTACGAGACTCAGGGGCTACTGACGGTCGTCGATGGCACGCTGCCGATCGACGAAGTAACCAGACAGCTTGAGGCTGCGCTGGAGCGATGAACAGCGGTTGACTCGGATGGTGTTCTGCCTATAATCGCGCACCTTCCGAGTCCCCCCTGTGGACGGACCCATTTCAAGCGACATTGAGTCGTTGTGTTCTTTGAGGAGTACGGGCTTTGGCGCGTATCGCTGGCGTTAACATTCCGACCAACAAGCGCGTTCCCATCGCGCTGACCTACATCTACGGCATCGGCGCCAAGACCGCGCGTGACATCTGCACCAAGGTCGGCATCAGCGATCAGGTTCGCGTGAACCAGCTGTCTGACGACGAAGTGCTGCGCCTGCGCGAGCTGATCGACCGCGAGTACCGTGTCGAAGGTGATCTTCGCCGTGAAGTGGCGATGAACATCAAGCGTCTGATGGACCTGGGCTGCTATCGCGGTCTGCGCCATCGTCGTGGCCTGCCTGTGCGTGGTCAGCGGACTCACACCAATGCGCGCACGCGCAAGGGTCCGGCCAAGCCCATCGCCGGTAAGAAGAAGTAATTCAGCTAAGAAAGGCAGGTTTCGGCAATGGCCAAGGCAGCTGCTGCGCGTCCCCGTCGGCGCGAACGCAAGAATATCACGTCGGGTATCGCCCACGTGAACGCGAGCTTCAACAACACCCTGATCACCATCACCGATGTCCAGGGCAACGCCATTTCCTGGTCTTCGGCCGGGGCTCAGGGCTTCAAGGGTTCGCGTAAGTCGACCCCGTACGCTGCCCAGGTGGCGGCCGAGGACGCGGGCCGCAAGGCTGCGGAACACGGCATGAAGACCCTGGAAGTCGAGGTTTCCGGTCCGGGTTCGGGGCGTGAATCCGCGCTGCGCGCGCTTCAGACTGCGGGCTTTACGATCACGACCATCCGCGACGTGACGCCGATCCCGCACAATGGTTGCCGTCCGCGCAAGCGGCGCCGGGTCTGAGGCCCAGCCGTAAGCCAATCCGCCGCCGCCCCGGACACGCCGTCCGGGGATCGGCGGTTTTGGCGTGGTGCCGACCTGCTTCTTGAGAGCGGGGCCGGCGCGCGCCACCGAGCGGACAGACCCCGGTGGATCTCGTGCAATAGTGCATGATCCCTGGACCGCTTGACTCCGAGTGAAGAGGGCACGCCCGTGATTCAGAAGAACTGGCAGGAACTGATCAAACCGTCCAAGCTGAACATCGAGCCGGGCGACGACGCGCGCCGCGTGGCGACGGTGGTCGCCGAGCCGCTCGAGCGTGGCTTTGGCATGACGCTGGGCAACGCGCTTCGTCGCGTGCTGCTGTCTTCGCTCCAGGGCGCGGCCGTGACCGCCATCCACATTGATGGCGTGCTGCACGAGTTCTCGTCCGTTGCCGGTGTGCGTGAGGATGTCACCGACATTATCCTCAACATCAAGACCCTGGCTCTACGCATGCATGGCGAAGGCCCCAAGCGCATGACGCTGAAGGCCACCGGCCCCGGCGCAGTCACCGCCGCGCAGATTGAGACCGGCCACGACATCGACGTGCTGAACCCCGATCTGGTGATCTGTCACCTCGACCAGGGTGCTACGCTGTCGATGGAACTGACCGTCAATACCGGCAAGGGCTACGTCGCCGCCGCGGCCAACCGTCCCGAGGATGCTCCGATCGGCCTCATTCCGGTCGACAGTATTTTCTCGCCGGTGCGCCGCGTGTCGTACAAGGTCGAGAACGCCCGCGTGGGCCAGACCACCGACTATGACAAGCTGAACATGGCGCTGGAAACCGACGGTTCGGTCACTCCCGAGGACGCCGTGGCCCTGGCTGCTCGTATCCTTCAGGACCAGCTCCAGCTGTTCATCAACTTCGAGGAGCCGCAGGCTGCCTTTGAGGAAAAGCGCGAAGATGAGCTGCCGTTCAACAAGAACCTGCTGCGCAAGGTAGACGAACTGGAACTGTCCGTCCGGTCCGCGAACTGCCTGAAGAACGACAACATCATCTATATCGGCGATCTGGTTCAGAAGTCCGAAGCCGAGATGCTGCGGACCCCGAACTTCGGCCGTAAGTCGCTCAACGAGATCAAGGAAGTCCTCGCTCAGATGGGTCTGCACCTGGGCATGGAAATCCCCAATTGGCCGCCCGAGAATATCGAGGAACTGGCCAAGAAGCTCGAAGAGCCTTACTAGGCTGATCGTTTAGCGATGGGGCGCGCGCGGGTTTCGGGCCCACTGCGCGCCCGTCGTGGCAAACACCATCAGGCCAGTCCGGCCATTCTCCACCGTACAGAGCCTTCTGGCGGTGTGAGGTCACAATCGGCCCCGTGCGCGGGGCCAGGATCGAGAGGAGAACGCAATGCGTCACGGTATGAGCGGCCGCAAGCTGAATCGCACCTCCAGCCATCGTAAGGCGATGTTCGCCAACATGGCTGCGGCCCTGCTTCAGCACGAGCAGATCAAGACCACCCTGCCCAAGGCGAAGGACCTGCGTCCGGTTGCTGAAAAGCTGCTGACGCTCGGCAAGCGCGGCGATCTGCACGCCCGCCGTCAGGCTGCGTCGATGCTGCGCAATGACGCCGTCGTCAAGAAGCTGTTCTCGGTCCTGGCCGAGCGTTACAAGGATCGTCAGGGCGGCTACACCCGCGTCCTGAAGGCCGGCTTCCGCTACGGCGACGCCGCTCCGATGGCCGTCATTGAACTGGTCGATCGCGACCCGGCCGCCAAGGGCGCCGACGACAAGGCCCGTCACGAAGCCGAACTGGCTGCCGCTGACGAAGAGTAAGCATCCGCCCCGTGCGCGATGTGGTGAAAGGCAGCCCTGGTGGCTGCCTTTCGCTTTTGCGCAAGGGTTCCTACATTTATCGCCGGGCGGTAATTGTTAAAGAAAGAAAAAGGGGGCCTGGGGCATGGCCCCAGCGCGTTCCGGGCAGCGCCCGTCCGTGACAGCGGACCAAGAAAGCCTAGTCATAGAGCGGCTGTTGTATTCGGGAGGACAAACGTGGTGGGTCATAAGGGTGGGCTGGTCGCGGCGGGGCTGATGGTCGCCGCACTGATGATGCCGGGAGCGGCCTTGGCAGTTGACGTGCGGGTTCCGCAGTCGCAGGGCGAGGTGCGGCTGTCGTTTGCCCCCGTGGTCAAGAAGGCTGCCCCCGCCGTCGTCAACATCTACACCAGC
>Ga0172382_10007148_pt1 | contig 15950 bp, 10 predicted proteins | sample Leawel138RmetaG_FD_122245 | JGI IMG/M metagenome (GOLD analysis project Ga0172382, IMG submission 122245) | Leachate microbial communities from a municipal landfill in Southern Ontario, Canada - Leachate well 138R metaG | ecosystem: Engineered > Solid waste > Landfill > Unclassified | place...
AGGTTCAGTATTTCCGTTCCACATAAAATCCCAAATGATGTTTCTGTCCGTAGCCCATACGCGTATTTCAGTCCCGGGAAGAATAGTCAGGGTTACATGGCTATCAATGTATAGAAATGAAGTAACGTTGTAGGGATTATTCTCAGGGGACCAAGTGGTGTTGTGTGAGATATGACCACCTACTTCGATCGCGTAGATGCCCGTAGCCAAAGCAAGGGCTATCAGAGTGCAAAGAAATCTATTCATAGCTATATTTCCTTTAACCTCAGGGCTTCGGAGCTTACCCAAAGCCCTATGGATATTTATTTATTTCATTAACATCATTTTATGGATTCGATGTTTATTGCCTTGTTCTATCCTGGCAAAGTAAAGGCCGGAGCTTACTGCTCTGCCATTTGTATCGCATCCGTTCCAGACGAAATTGTGATTACCGGCGGCCAGGGGGCCATGATGCAAAACTTTGACTATCTGGCCTTTGAGATTGTAGAGCGAGAGCTTCACTGTGCCTGCTTCCGGCAGGATGAAGCTGATCGTGGTCTGCGGATTGAAGGGATTGGGGTAGTTCTTCAGATCTGGTAAGAGAGAGCCTGAGGGGATCTGTTCATCTTCATTGCTTACTGTCAATGGCCTAAGTGGGATGCTGAGGATGGTATCTTCCCCCTCAATTACCGTCACATTGCGGATAACGCGGTCATGATAATCCCAACGGCTGGCTCTCACTTCATAGATACCGGCTCCGGTAGGATATTGAAAGCAGCCCAGAGTATCGCTAAATTCCGGCAGCTTTTGCCTTATCTCAATCTTCACACAATCCACCACTTCGCCGGTCTCCGCATCATACACGTTGCCATTGATGCCGCCTATATACACGGAATTGTATTCATAAGCGCCAATATCCACGGCCCGGACACCATTGGGGGAGATTCGCTTGTGGTATCTAATATCAAAGGCAGGTAAGTCCGGACGAAAGATCCCGGCATCTATACAGGGGGATTCCGCTTGCAGACTGTAATCTCCGCTTAAGGTATCGGCAAACACGGGATCTGCGATGATATTGTCTATATAGGTAAACTGTGAATTCTCCAAAATGGGATTAGTCAGGCAGTTATTTAATATGTATCCTGCATTAAAATTATGAGATTCGGTTAAACCACGCGATAAATCCAATATGTTATTCGTGAAATTAACTTCACAGCTATCCTGGTCAGGATACGCATAAAAGGTCCCCAGATTTCGAAAACCGATAAAGCTATTATTGTATAAGAGAGGGGATGAGTTTCTCACGATTGCAATTCGGTTCGATTCAGAGGTTCCGATATAGCGGACCAGATTATTAAAGAATCTCATCTGCCCACCCTGGTTCGAGGGAGGGCGGTTTTCGAACCTCAACACTTCATATCCATGTGTTTTCTCGATGATGTTGTTATACATATACACGGTGGTAGCATTAGTCATCAAGGTCTGAACCCGAACGTTGCCATACATATAGTTGTCCGATACGTAATTCGTGCCAAAGCCACTGCCACCCATACTTATCGGAGTGTCTCCAGGATCAGTAGGCTTGATCATGCGATTTCGGCGGGCATATACCGTATCAGTTTCAGTGGCGGATCTGCAACCCCAGCCTTTATTGCCATTATAACTAATATTCCCATAACTATAAGACGAGCCGTACTCTGATCTAATACCTTGTGCTTGTTCATCTCTTGATGTAAAATCCTGCATAACGTTATTCAATCGCAAAACATCCATGTAGTATCCGACGGGCCCCAAGCTGGCAGCTCCCGTGAAATAGCATTTGGCGATAGTAACTTGGTAGTTCTGTTCAGGGACCGGTTGGGGTGCCGCACTTAACCCCAGAAAACCTGGGAATGCAAATGGATTGGGATAGCTATCGTTCAAGGAGATGAATTTACAGTCATAAAGCAGGAGGTCTGACTGCAAAAATCCAGTGTGAAGAGCACCTAAATTGTTTTCGAATACACAACTTCTTACTTTGACAATGCCATTGTCAAATTGAATGGCAGCCAGCGACCAAGTTCCGGGCACATAATCACAAAAGAAGGAATTCCGAAATTCGCAGTATTCGAAGGTAGATACTTGGGCATCTGGGCCTATGTATATCCCACCCCATCTGTAATCTATATCCCTCTGATATTTGTCAAAAAGGATTGGCATATCGGGAGTGCCGACTGCATTTATTCTACCGTTAACAATCATCATTTTAGACAAAGGCTGGGCGCCCTCATCCCACATAAAATTAAAGATATTGCTTTTATCGGCTCCCGTACAGCGAACCTGGGTTCCCGGCAGGATGGTAAGCGTGACTTCCGCATCTATATACAAAAAAGAGTTTATGATATAAGGATTGTTTTCCGGAGACCAGATTGTGTCTTGGGTGATGTGACCGCCAACTTCAAGGCCGAAAAGCAATACTACTGTTGTTGATGTTAGCAGCAAGACAAAGAGAATTCGTTTCATAGCTATTTCCTTTAGATTTCGGGCTTTGGCTTGCAAACCAAAGCCCGAAACACTTGTTTTATTTCAGCAGCAGCATTTTATGGGTGCGATGTTTATTGCCTTGTTCTATCCTGGCAAAGTAAAGGCCGGAGCTTACTGCTCTGCCATTTGCATCGCATCCGTTCCAGATCACCGAATGTCTTCCAGCAACGATCTGCTCGTTTAATAGTTGCATAACCTTTTGTCCCTTAATATTATAGATGGTCACGGCAACTTCCCCCTCCCGGGGCACAGAAAAGCTGATCGTGGTCTGGGGATTGAAGGGATTGGGGTAGTTCGATTCTATCCTCAGTATCTGAGGGGTTGACCGGACGTTTTGTGATGGGCTGCCTGATGAGGATGTTAGTTCTGCAAGGAATTTCATATAACTAACAAAATCAGGGGTTTTTATACTGATATCCGGAAGCGCTTTTGCGCCCCCGGTAGCCAGACTCATATAGCAGTATGCCTGGTCTATCAAAGCAAACAACGAATCGGCAATCGTTTCCGGGTTGTCGAGTATAAGCTGCAATCTGCTGATAGCCGTAAGATAGTCCTCTTCTTTTATATGACACTTAGTTTTAATCTCTTCCTTTTTAATATAGGTAGCCAAGTTTTCAGATGGTATTTCTAAATCGAGATAGGCTCTGAGGGTGGCATAATCCTCACCTGAGGCTCTGGTTGCATAATAGAGGTAGTCTATAGCAAGTCCCGTTAGCATAGAATCTGGATATGTCTCTACCACTTGTTTCATGCTCTGGATTGATTCATTAAACAAACCCTGATAGAATTGATTCATACCAGCTATAATAGTCTCGGATAAAGAAACAGACATATTACGGTCAAAGCTAAAGGGTTCAAGGGAAGGGTAGAATCTGTCCCCATTTTCATAGGGGGATTGTACAAAGATATTGCCTTCCATAGTCGCAATACCATTTGATAAGTTCGCCAGAATATACTTATCCCAAGCATCAAAGTCCTCTAAGGGGTCTTTGGGTATAATCCCTGTTTCGATGAATCGGGCGTCATTGAACACATTTTCACCTCCTCTTGAGCTTGATAACGAGGCTACATCACCGATCAATTCGGTAGCTTGGTTATTCTGGAAATTATTCGCTGCGAAGCCATGGTAGTCTTGGTGAGGATTATAAGTGTAACCGTTCAACAGCATCCCGTGCCAGCCAAGATTGGTGAAGTCATTATCGATAATGTCAACTACTGATTCATTCGCCCAGATACCGTTTCCGGATGTGGCTGTTTGTGTGGACAAATCACCTGAAAACAGATTACGGTAAACCAGAGATTTTGATTGAGTACTTGATGATTGCTCGAAACAAATGCCAGCTTTTTCATTGTTGTAGAAATTGCAAGGAGCATCACCAGTTGGAATATCATCATCAGGATCATAGCTCCCCCCTACTAAAACTGAAGATTGCAGGCTCATGATACCATATCCGTTACAATAGAAATTGCAATCGTTTACCCTTACATTCGTTGCGCGATTCAAAGCAATTCCTACGAAGTTGAAACCCGATTCAGCGCTGTCATCGCCAAAATCACAGTTGTTTATATCGGCCGATATCATTGGAGAATAATTACTTCCAGCCCTATCTTCAAGGTAAATCCCATAGTTACAGTCTCTGAACTGGCATCCTGTTACGGTAATGTCTCGAAGACCAAACAGGTAAACATCTGTAAAGGAATACACTCCATAGGTGCAGTTTTCGAAGACTACCCCTTCGATCGATGGTTCAACTCCTGGATATTTTACCTCAATCTTATTGATCCCCGATACTACACTTCGGTTATTGGTTCCAAGTTCAAAAGATAGATCATCATAAGATGTGTCGATGTAGATACCGTCCCATTTTAAATTGTTTGGGTGAGACGTACTTATAATCATGTCTATCAGTTTTCTTGGGTTATCAATATCGATACCTTCGATTTTTCCACCATCCTCGGTTCTTATCCTATCGCCATAGCACTCCTCATCTCGCGGATTAGGATCTGGCTTATATCCTGATATATAGACTCCTTCTGCGAACCTGATAGTGCCAGGTTCTCCATATAAGAGGCTATTGGCAATCAATTCCGCTCCTGTATTGTCTGCCATATTTCCCAGTAGATCAAGTTTGGAGCCAGACTTAAAGAACAAAGTAGCACCCTCGTTCACTATAGATCTTGAGCTACCTTTGATTACGATATTACCATAAACCTCGTATTCCGGATTGTCTTCAAATGCACTACCGAAGGTGCAGTTTGCGTCCATGATGGTGAGTTTTGCCCTTGAGGGTTCAGTCATGGGTGAGTCACCGATTTTGAACGGAGACATAATGGTGCTATTAGCGGCCTCCCAAATGAAATGACCAAAGTCGGAGGAAGCGGATTTGATTGTCAGCTGCCCTCTGTGCCCTTGATATGTGTCTATATATTGATCTGTGCACTTTACACAATCGTTAATTAAGACTTCTCCTCGATTTTGCAGGGAGCCGATGGAGGCAGAGACCAAGTCTGAAGTTTCCAGGGCATTCATGGATTTCATTTCAAGGCTTGCTCCGGTTTTGATGATTGCGGTGTTTATAATATAGCTTGGAGATTGTAGGTTGTAACCCTTTATTTGCAACTTACAGCCCTCGGCAAGCTCCAAATTTGAGCTTACTCTAAAGACTCCGGTACGTTGCCCATCTACATCTAAGGTAGCAAATTCAGGTGTGCTATTACAGACAGTTTCTCTAACTAATAATAGTGCTCCTTCTCCTATAGTTATAATAGAACCTGAGCCAAGGATAAGGTTGGAGACCGTGATATTTGAATGATTCCCAATTCTCCAATGGGCGTTATCTTCCAGGGTGACGTTACTGAAGTGTAGTGGCTCAGGGTATTCCCATTCAGTTGTTAGGTCAGGATCATTTGGAGTATCTTCCACAATCAGGTCAGGATTTGCGTTTAAGATTATCATGCTTGTATTATTGTCGATTTCAATATTTTCACAGGATGTGTAGCTGTCGGTCGGATATTGCCAGGCAATTCTATAGCGTTTATTGGGAAGCAGATTCCTGAAAGTAGCACTGACTGCATCAATTTCAGAATCTGGGAGAGTGTCCATAGCATTTTCTCTGGCATAAGAATTAACATAAGTGTAAGGTCCTCTTGTTTGGTTCAAGCCATAGATATAGACCGTAATTTCTTCCACCTCGTTATTTGTGGGGATATTATCCTGGTTCTTCATATATTTAGTATAACCCATTTCAGGAATCGGACCTTCATCGCCTTCAAGGGTTGGATTAAAACCTACACTCATTGAAGCTAAGGCTTCATTATAAGATATAATCGCTCCACATTCATCACCGAATAGAGCGTTTTGGTATGGTGCAGATGAAGATATATATGGTGCGATCCCTCCCCAGCTTTGTCGTTCTGTGAGTGTTCGCGGCGTAGCGATTGAGGGAAAGAAGGAATCGAATGCGTTAGGAAAACAAAAGTACATTAAGTTAATGCTGCAATTAGAAAGGTTATATTGGTCGCTATTACTGGGGTAGTAATCATTAACCCCTGATCCAAAATCGGTGTTGTTTGTGTTGTTGATGCCAAATATCATAGTTTTTTCATTGTTGTTATGGTATGATAAAAGCGGGTGATTTCCGGGGAAGGAGGTAGCCCTTTCAGTGCCAGAACTATATGTCGAATAGTTAAGATTTGTTAAAGAGAACTCTACAGGGTCCAGAAAAGGGGGCGGGGAAACAGAATCAAAATCGTATTCCTCTTTCAACCTGATAAGATTATTATCCGACAATATATACATATTTTGTGTAAAGTCTGTCAGAATTTGTGATTTCAGTACTTCAACCTCCCCACCTAATGGTATCTCGATACTTTCCATTTGCAAATCCAATGGCTCATTAACAAGAATCCTGTTATTTTGTTGCACGTAATTAAGCATATGTTGACCGGACAAGCTCTTGGCTACAAAATAGACATGACCGTCGGAGTCTATTATCGGAGGCGATTGAGATTCTCCCAAATTAACAGTAGAAGATATTAGAGTTGGAGTTCCATCTACTGTGACCTTATATGGTTTACCCTTACGGCTAATAACATATAAGCTGGTAAAGGGATCAGGCTGAGTATCAAAGACTAAGGGAGTTTCAAAATAATCGTCCTCGTCATCTGCCACGTGTTGGCATAAATAACTATCAATAAGGGTTCCGTCGTTCACGTCAACTACATGGATTTGTTTGATTCCAGCTATATAAAGTTTATCATCCAATAGCACAGGAGTGGCCATAAATTCAAATTTGAATGTGTCTGAATCATTATCACGCTCTGGGCTTCTTAGGTCGACTTTCCAGTCCACCGTCAGCTCCTGTTGTGATACATTCACGCGCATAAGACATCCGCTTTTGTTCAGGATAATCAGATGTTTTGTTCCATAATTATCATCTTTGTAAAACACTGGGCTTGCCCAAAAGCCAGTTCCGCTTTCATACCGCATATAAGCTTCGGTATATTGATGCCCGTCGGTATAGGTTAGCGTCTCACAATAATAATTTTGAAGCTCAGTTTCATCCTCTACAGAATAGCAATTCGGATTGATCTGGCCAGGTTCGTTAAATTCTAACTGATCCATTGAATCGATTATCACATTTGAAAAAATCCATGGCCATCCGAGTGAAGAATTTTGAATTCCAAATCTAATCAAAGACCCCGGTTTTGGCAAAGGAGCATGTCGTTGATGATTCAGACTTCCATCAAATCTTTCTAATCCGAAAGTGGTTACATAAAACCGAATACCAGTTCCGCTGACTTCCGGGTCCACAGCCGGAGTATTTCTGATGCGGTCATTTACCAAAAAGTTAATCGTTGGCGGGTACTGGTATCCTCCGCCGCCTGCAAAACACAGGGCGGTTAACAAGAAACTAATGGCAGCTAATAATAGCTTTTTCATGGTATCCTCCATAAATCTGCATTGCCTGAACTAATGAATTGAGTTACAAGCAATATTATGATCCTATCTGAAGGTAATAGATTTACTCTAACCTTCGCCACTCTATGTATTAGGTACATCGGTAGCTATTTATCCGCAAATCATAAAGATATCTCACTACATTTCCAAGTAAAAGCATAGCATTATATCTGTCAAGCACAATTATTTTGGCAGATCCCAAACCAAAATTGCTATTTTGCCAACAGCCACAATGAGATTAGCTTATAGATATAAACGAAAATAAAGATGTGAGGTACAAAATGGAAATCAAAAAACAACTGCTCAAATCTCTGAAGAAGGCTATGCAGGGCGAGATGGATAGCGTGAATATCTATCAACATGCCGCAGAACATAGCTCAGACCCTGAAGTGAAGGACTTTTTCTTCTCGCGCCGAGAGGAAGAACGTCTGCATTACAACTATCTGTTGGATTACTATCAACAGATTTCGAGTGACATACAGCCCGATGATATTGCCAGTAAAGTCAAGGCTGAAAATCTGGAAAAAAGCATCTTCTCACCTGCTTTTATCAAGCGCATTGGTGAGGACCAAGTGCTTTTCTCGGCTATCTCTACGGCTCTGCTGCTGGAAAAAGATGCCATAGACCACTATCGCAAATGCGAGAAGGAGACCGACAACGCTAATTTGAAATCCTTTTTTGCACTTTTGGTAGATTGGGAAACGAAGCATTATGAGGAATTGGCCGAAATCCAAAAAGAAGCGGAACACTTCTATTGGGAAATAAACGACTTTGCGCCGTTTTAGGCGGGTTTACTAATAAAACTGGCTAAGCACGCTCAGGCTCTTCAGCTTGAGCGTTTGCTTTTGGTGGGCGGAAAAGTAGGATAGGAAGAGCTGATTGATCTGACTTATATCTGAGTTCGTCAAGTGGATATCCTGCAGATGATTGGCTATTTCCGGCAGAAGCAGCAGCACTTTTCCGGCCATGGGGCTGAGCTGGGTGTATCTGTCTGGCAGGGGTAGCTTTTGCAGGCAATCCTGACAGATGATCTCTCCGGCAAGGTTATAGGCAAAAGGCTCTTTACTCAAAAGGCAGGAGTCACAGCGCTGCAGCCTGATCCCTATTCCCAGCATGGTAAATATCCGCAGCATCAGTCTCCAGAAGATCAGGATAGCATTTTCCTGCATAGGAGCGATATAGCCCAGATACTGGGTGAGCAAAGTGTAATACTGTTTGGCTTCATGCGCGGGAATGATGATCCTGGCGCAAAGCTCGGCTCCCGCTTCAGCCGCAGCCCAGGTGGAGGTAGAGGCATAAGAGCTGAAATCCCTGCTCTGATTCAGCTCTTTGAGCAGATACAAACCGTCTTCTTTGGGCGCATAGAGCGTGAATTCATACTCTACAAAGCGCAGGATGGGTTCGGGCTTCTTGCGCCAGCCTTTGGCGATGATAGAAATTTGGGCTTTATCCCAGGCCAGCACTTTGAGGATCAGGCTGGTTTCGCTATAGGGGAAGATGCTTAGCACTATGCCTATGGCTTTGATCACTTTCCCAGTTCCCCCCGGATGCTTCTGAGGTCTTGAGGCGTGGCAAAAAAGGTTTTGTAATTTGTATAGGTTACGAATCCGGCGGCGCTGCCCTTGGGCTTGCGCACATAGCGAATCTGGGTGTAATCCACCGGAACGTTTGCCGAAAACTTAGCCTGAGAATACCAGGCGGCCAGGGCAGAGCAATGCTTTAGCAAATCCGGCGGAAGCTCCTGTTTTTTCAGGTTTCGCAGCAGCACATGCGCCCCGCGATAGATCCTGCTGTGAAACCACCAATCCTGAGCTTTGCCTATCTTGGTGGTCACAAAGTCGTTTTCTTTTGCCTTGCGGCCGATATAAATATGCCAATCGTCGCTGTATTTGAAGTGTAAGATCTTATCCAGCTGGCTGATCTTCTGGGTGATGGTTCCGGATTTATCTTTGATATCCAAATCCAGGTCTTCACCATCCTCCAGGCGTTTCCTCAGCTTTTTCACAGCCTCTATTTCCGCTTTGGTGCGGGAGATATTGATGCCGATGATGGCCAGACCGTTTTTGGCCTTCTGATATCTTTTGATATAGTAATTCAGGTTTTGATGAGGAGTCTTATCCACCAAAAGCGGCACACAGATTTCCTGCAAATCCGGATCAAGATAGTTTGTAGTTACGAGCTGCTCCTGGCCGGGCTTGATCTTGTGCATATTTGGCTTGATCGCCTCGGCGCAGGCATGAAAGTACTCCGCCCGTTCAGCATTGGCCAAATCCTGCCTTTGATATTCCAGCCGTTTTTTCAGGCGCTTGAGCTCTTTATCTATGATCTTGACCTTATGCTTTAGTTGCAGAGCCTTATCCTGCGGCTTCAGGATTTCCTGGTGACGGAGGCGGAAATATTCGTTGATAGAACTTGTCTCAAAGCCTGCGGGGATAGTGGCGACAGCTGCAGGATCGGGCTCAAAGCTGGTTTTAGGCGGATAGTATGGCTGATTTACCATCACCATGCGCATGGGATTGTCCGCCAGAGAGTATTTTATTAGGGCGTCCATGATGAGGTTTCTATCCTTTCTGATGATGATCACGTTGGGCTTGGGAGGCATGAGCTCACATACGAGCCGGTGGTCTTTGTCCTCACCATAGATATCCTGCAAATGCAGGTCCAGCTCCAGAATTCTATCATCATCCCGCATTCTCAGATTGCGCAGCTGGCTGTTACGCAGATTCCGCCAGATTTCGCGGGCTTCTTTGGGCATAGGGCACGCGCTTTGATGATATACAAAGCTATCCTTCATATTGAGGACAAAAACCAGGGCGTCGCCACCGATCAGCCCCAAATACAGGGCGTCCTGATGAAGCCAGACCTTATCCAAAGCTCCCTTAAAATTGGCGAATTCCCGAGTCCAGGCCGCCAGATATACATATTTCATAATTTATCCATTTCTTTAATTTGACTTGACACGAAATCAAGGTATCATAGGAATGACACTGAAATAAAAACCTAATTGGAGTCAAGTATGAAAAATATCCAAATCATAATCATAGTCCTGTTGGCAATCCTGGCCATAGTCTTTGGAGCCGTATGGATGAACGCTTCTAAGAATAATAAAGAGTTAAGGAAGAGCAATGAAGACCTCAAGACTCTTTATGAAAGTTCCACCGCTACCATCGGCGAGATTCAGAGCTCTTTAGAATCCCTGGATGAAGACCTTTCCGGACAGCTCTTTACTCAATCTGAAATTCCGGACTTGTCTCCTGAAGACCGTCACCAGCGCGTCGTAAGATCGATCGCCAATATGCGCGAACAGATCGAAGCCGACAAAAAGAAAATCGCCAAATTGGAAGCCCAACTGGCCGGCTCACGCACTCAGCTAAAAAGTGTGCAAGAGATTGTGGACCGTCTCAAAAGCTCTATAGCAGAAAAAGAGACTATTATGACCGAGCTGCAAGACCGCCTCGGCATAATGGGCGAGACTATCGAAGCAGAACGCCGCCTGGCTGAGCAAGAGATTGCCACCCGCGAGCAGACCATACAGGAAAAGAAAGACGCTCTTGAAGAGGCAGAATGGACAGCGAATACCATCTATTATACTATAGGTAAACGCAGCGAGCTTAGGGACCGGGGCGTGATAGACCGTAAAGGCGGAATCCTGGGTATAGGCAGAGTAACCCTGGTGGCCAAGACCCTTGAAACCGAAGATTTCAACGAAATCAACCTGCTGGAGACTACACAGATCAGATTCCCCGCCACCAAAAAGGGCTATAGCGTGCTTTCAAATCACGTAGCCACTACCTACAGCGTGGAAAAAGACGACGATGAATATGTCTTTACTATTACGGATCCGCAGAATTTCCGCAAACAGAAATTCCTCGTGATCGAGCTTTTGTAAGCTGCTTTTCTAAGCCTTATGACTTTGGCCCCAGAGACTCTCTCTGGGGCTTTGCACTTAAGATAGATAAAAGGATATCAGCATTGATCGCGACAGGGACTTGCCCGAAATTTGGACTTGATTCCGACTCGCGTTTAACTCGAACTGACTCGAGGCCTCGAGTGGACTCGAGTGAAAAACGAATCAAAACCAAATTGAAGGCTAAAGGTGAAAGGCAGGTTTGTTGTGCTGCAAAAAGACAATTTGTAAGTATCCAGTCTGCTATTTTAGCTGTATTAAGATCATAAGATTACAGATTTGAAAGCGGCTTGCAAGAAATCCCCAAAGCTTTATTTCGTTATATAGCAAGCAGGAAGCAGCTTTTTCCAACTTCCGGCATAAGATTTTCCTTGTCTTTTTTTCAATGTCCTAAATAAAGGGCACAAAGAGTAATTCGAAAAGGAACATGGTATGAACTTATCACTCAGAGCTCAGAATGTGCAGGCTTCCCCGATTCGGAAGCTAATGCCCTATGCCCTTGCTGCCAAAGCCAGAGGCATAAAAGTATATCATTTGAACATAGGACAGCCGGATATCCCCACTCCCCCTGAAATGATCAAGGTCTTTCATGATTTTTCAGACGAGGTTCTGGCCTATGGACCTTCACAAGGTTTGGAGGTTTATCAAAAAAGTTTAGTACGTTACTATGCCAAGCATGGTGTGGATTTGACTACAAATGACATCATAGTCACTACAGCCGGTAGTGAAGCCATTACTTTTGCCATGCTGGTGGTAGCAAATGAAGGCGATGAGATCATAGTTCCCGAGCCTTTTTATACAAATTACAATGGCTTTGCCACCATGACATCGGTAAATCTCAAACCCATTACCACCCATGCCAAAGATGGCTTTGCCCTGCCCGAAGCCGCCGCGTTTGAGAGCATGATAACCCCCAAAACCAAAGCGATCATGATCTGCAATCCCGGCAATCCCACCGGCACGGTTTATGCCAAAGAGGAATTGATGCGCCTGGCGGAAATCTGCAAAAAGCACAATCTCTTTCTGATCTCCGATGAAGTGTATCGGGAGTTTATCTACGACGGTTTGAAGCATAGCAGTGTGCTCTCTATTCCGGATTTTGAAGAGCATGCGATCATGGTAGATAGTGTGTCCAAACGCTATTCTGCCTGTGGAGCGCGGATTGGCTGCATAGTCTCTAAGAATCAGGAGTTGATGCAGGCTACCCTGAAATTTGCCCAGGCCCGGCTTTGCCCGCCCACTGTAGATCAATTGGCGGCAAACGCTTGTGTATATCTTACTGATGATTATTTTGAGCAGATGGTGAGTGAATATCAGTCCCGGCGCGATCTGGTCTTTGATGAGCTTTCATCTATCGAGGGAATCATCTGCAAAAAGCCGGCGGGAGCCTTTTATATCATAGCAAATCTTCCTATAGAAGACGCAGAAGACTTTGTATTGTGGATGCTCAACGATTTCCAGATTGATGGAGAAACTGTGATGGCGGCTCCGGCTGAAGGATTTTATGCCACTTCAGGGCTTGGCCGCAACGAACTCAGGCTGGCCTACATCCTGAACAAAGAAGACCTCAAAAAGGCCATGCATATTTTCCGTGAAGGCCTGAAGGAATATAAGAAAACACATTAAATTATGGATGATAAGATACTGGCACGCAATATTCTGGAAGGATTGGTTCACAACCTGAATAACCATCTTAATCTGATCCTGGGCTATGCTCAAAGGCTGAGCAACAGCCATCCGGAATTGAAAGAAACCAAGATAATCTACGCAGCCGGCATCGAAATTGACAAAACCCTTAAAGACCTTGCTCATCATTTGGAGGGCATAAGTTTTGCCTTTGAGCAAGATATCTGCTTGAATGACTGGCTGGATAAGGAGCTGGAATATCTGCAGCACAGTCTGTCTATCAAACATAAGATAGTCTTTACCCGCCAGGATCAGGTGAAGGGGCAAAATCTGAGCATATCGCCCCTGCACCTGGCTCTGTGGTATGAATCAAAGCTCCTGCGCCTTAGCTCATACGCTGACAGGCTGCAGATTCAAACCGGAGTCTGCGAACACGATGGCAAGCCGTGTTTGTATCTGCTTCCCCAGCTTGAACTAAAGCCGGGGCAAATCAAAGACCTCTGTAAAAGCCCCGAAAGTGAGCTGCTGCCAATGAAGCCATTCCCCATCAAGAGCCTATGGAACTACGAAGGAAAATCTATAATGGGTATTCGGATATGAGCGAAAAACAAAATATTCTGATCGTGGATGATTCTCAGGATAGCTTGGACTTGATAGGCTCTCAGCTGGAAGATGATTATAATGTAACTGCAGTCACCAGCGTGCATGCAGCCATGCAAAAGCTGGAATCTCACCGCTATCACATCGCGATAGTAGATCTGGTCTTGCCCGGAGAAAACGGTTTGGACTTGATCAGTGATATCTCTACCAAATTTACTTATACCGCAGTAATTGCAGTTAGCGGCCAGGCCTCTATAGAGACCGCTGTGCAAGCCATGAAGCTGGGGGCCAGTGAATTTATCGAAAAGCCTATCCGCAATCTGGATTTGATCAATATCCTGGTGGAAAAGACCCTACAGGCGCAATGGCTGATAGCTGAAAACGAACGTTTGAACGCTATGATTCACAAGGAGATTGAGACCAACCTGGTTATCGGCAATAGCCCTGCGATCCAGGTCTTGATTCAAAAGCTCAAGAAGATAGCCGCTCTGGATACATTGGCACTTATCACCGGAGAGACCGGAGTGGGGAAGACCGTCTTTGCGGAATTGATCCATCGCAACAGCCTCCGCCGGCACAAGAAATTCGTGACGGTAAATTGTGGGAGCCTCACCGAGACTCTTTTGGAAAGCCTGCTTTTTGGCCACAAGAAAGGTGCGTTTACGGATGCCCATCGCGATAAAATCGGCTACTTTCAGGAAGCCAACGGCGGAACCCTGTTCTTGGATGAGATAGCTGAGACTTCGCTGGCCTTTCAGGTGAAATTGCTCAAGGTGCTGGATAGCGGAGTATTTCGGGCTGTGGGCTCAGACAGCGATCTGATGAGCGATACCCGCATTATAGCCGCTACAAATAAAGACATCAAAGCCCTGGTGAAAGACGGCAGTTTTCGCGAAGACCTTTATTACCGGCTCAATGTAATCAATCTGCATATTCCTCCGCTCAGGGAAAGGCGCGATGACATCCGCATTCTGGCCAGTTCTTTTGTTCAGGAGTTTTGCCGGAAATACAAGAAAGATGAGCTAAAAATATCTCCCGGAGTGATGTCTATGATCCTGCATCATGAATGGAAGGGCAATATCCGGGAATTGCGCAATGCTTTGGAGCACGCCGTAATTTTGGCCGAAAACATGGTGATTCAACCGGAGGATTTGCCGGAAAACATTGCTGGAGTTCCGGCAGAAGACCAGATCTTGCCAGAGCTTGACAAGACAAGCTGGGCCTTTGCCAAAGAGACCTTTAGTAAACACTATGTACACAGTCTGCTTTTGAAGACCGGGGGCAATATCATGCGCGCTGCGGCGATCGCAGAGATTACCCGGGAGAATTTCTATAAAAAATGTACAACGCTGGGCATAGATTGGCGGCAGTACCGCAAGGCCGGCGAATACAAAAATGGAGGTGAGTAGTGAAAACAAAGTGGAAGATTTCTCCATACCTTTATCTTTTACCTGCCTTGGTGATAGTTACAGCATTTCGCCTGGTACCGATAGTGATGAGCTTCATCTTATCCTTTTACGAATGGTCTATACAGGGCACCGGCAAGTTCATCGGACTGGCAAATTATGCTGCCATGTTCAAGGACCCGGTGTTTTGGCAATCCATGGGCAATACTTTTTGGCTGGTGATCATTCAGGTGCCGGCTTCTATAGTCTTTTCGCTGTTTTTTGCCGTGCTGCTAAATAAGATCAAGTATCTTAAGAGCCTGTTCAGGATAGTGTATTTCATGCCCTTTGTCACCTCGCTGGTGGCGGTATCGATAGTCTGGAAACTGATATTCAACGAACAGACCGGGCTGATGAATACCTTTCTGGGTTATGTGGGCATCTCTCCCCAAGGCTGGCTGTCGGAATCCCGCGGGATATTTCTGATGATGTTTCAGGATATGGGGATCACGCTCAATCTGCCCCGCTTTTTTCATGGACCTTCACAGGCCCTTTTTGGCATCATTATCATGACGGTGTGGAAAGGCTTGGGCTATAATACCATCATCTATCTTGCCGGCTTGCAGAATATATCCAAGGTGTATTATGAAGCGGCCGAAATCGATGGCGCCAGTAAAAGGCGGCAGTTTTGGAATATCACAGTTCCCTTGATCTCGCCAACCACCTTTTATGTATTGATTATGACTACTATAGTCAGCTTCCAGACCTTTGCTCAGATCTATCTGATGACGGACAAAGGCGGGCCGCTGAATACCACCAAACTCATAGTCTATTACATCTATGAAAAGGGCTTTGACCTCTTGGAGATGGGCTACGCTTCGGCGATTGCGCTCACCCTTTTCGTCCTCATCCTGGCACTCACTATCTTCCAGCGCAGAATGGAAAAGCACGTTAACTATTAAGGAGGGAT
>Ga0172382_10007149_pt1 | contig 15950 bp, 12 predicted proteins | sample Leawel138RmetaG_FD_122245 | JGI IMG/M metagenome (GOLD analysis project Ga0172382, IMG submission 122245) | Leachate microbial communities from a municipal landfill in Southern Ontario, Canada - Leachate well 138R metaG | ecosystem: Engineered > Solid waste > Landfill > Unclassified | place...
ACAGGTAACCTGCCCCAATTCATCGAGGAAATGCTCAAGAATATTGAGCCGCATCCAGCGCATTAATTTATAGATCCTTTGTAAATCTTCGCGGATATCGGAATTTTAAACCATAAACGGCAAGTGATGGGGACTTAAGAGTGGTTGGAAAATATCTGAAAATTGGCATTGAAGCACGTGCAATAATTCACGAAACTCGAGGGATCGGACGATTTACATTTGAGATTTTGACTGCTTTGAATCAAGTAGCACCTGAAAACGAATATTATTTATTTACAGACAAACATATAGTAGTGCCAACGGGGCTGCAATGCAAAAATATATTAGTTGAAAGAAGATACACTCCCTGGACTCATTGGGATCTTTACTTTATGGCCAAAAAGATGAATGTTGACTTGATGTTCTTCCCTGCGAATACCTGTTGGTTTAATCCAGCTTGTCCTACGGTAGTCACCCTGCACGATATGGCCCCTTACATCTACAGGGATAAGTTCTATATCGATCGAAAAACTGCCGCTTATTATGGTCTTAATCATTTTAACATCAAAAGAGTTTCTAACCGAATAGTCACGGTTTCGGAATATTCTAAAAAGGATATTGTAAAATACCTAAAAATAGCAGGTCATAAAATAGATGTCATATATGATGCTGTAAGTAAGAATTTCAGGCCCTTAGCTAATAAAGAACAAGCCTTAAAGGATCTTCAAAATAAGTACAAAATACCCGCCACCTTTTTTTTATTTGTGGGTGGTTTAGATTTCAGAAAAAATATCAACAAATTAATAGACGCATTTATCTTACTTAAACAAAGGAAGAACATAAATCATGGGTTAGTGCTAGTGGGGCCATCCGAGATTGGTTTGGAGTCGTTGTATCCTTCTTATAGGGAAATCATTAAGCAGAACAATCTTGAGGCTGATATAATTATACCTGGCCGCATAACAGACGATGACCTTATAAAATTTTATAATTGTGCGGACGTTTTCGTTTTTCCATCTTTTATGGAAGGATTTGGAATACCACCACTGGAGGCGATGTCCTGTGGATGTCCTGTAGTTGCGTCAAAAGCAACCTCAATTCCAGAAGTTGTGGGAGATGCAGCCGTATTGGTAGACCCACATGATGTGCAAGATATTGCCAATGGGATTGAAAACATTTTATATGACTTGAACCTTAGAAAAACATTGATTGATAGTGGCTTCGCAAGAGTCAATCTGTTTTCATGGGAGAGAGCCGCCAAACTTCTCCTTGGTACTTTTTATAGGACTATTGATGAGGTGATGTTATAAAAGTTGTGAAATTAATAAATGGCCAGCACAAAAAGATATTCTGTCGTTTTTAACAAGAGGAGAGATTAAAAAATGTTCGAAAGCCACATCCTGAAAATAACATATGCTTGCTTACGATTGGCTTTGAATTTCCTAGGACGCGACACGTGATCCAGGTGTTTCTGCCTATTATAGCTTGACTAAGGGTTGGGGCGCTCCATATCCAGAAACAGCAGGATACATTATACCAATTATGTTTTGAAAAGCTGAATTATTTAAGGATAATAGAGCGTATAATCGCGCAATTGCGATGGTGAATTGGGAAAGAATATGCGGTTCAAGGGGAATCCATAGAGCTTGATCCACATCCTGCTGTTTAGTACAGTTGGATCGCAGCATATAAAAAAACCAAGGATTTACAATATATACGTTCAGCACAAAAGGGCAGCAGATTGGCTAATAAACAGTTCAAGACGTCGATGGTGCTTGGCGTCACAATTTGTCCCCGTCAAACAGGGTCCTACATGCACATATAATGTGCGAACCGCTTGGGCCTTGATAAAATTAGGACAGTTTATTGGTGAACGCATTTTTGTCGAATTCGCAAAACGTAATTTGGAATTGTGTTTAAGGCAGCAGAATATAAATGGATGGTTGCTAAAAAGACATTTTACCCAAGGAGATCCAGTTATTACAAACCATTGGGTATGTGCTCGAAGGACCCCTTGAGGCCGGCACCTTGTTAAACAATGGAGTTTTATATTAAAGCGGTTAGAAATGCTGCCCACCTCCTTCTTGAAAGATTGCATGCGGATCAGTGCCTTTATGCGCGTTATGACGAGAATTGGGCTAAGCCGGTACGCTGGCGTTGCCTCGTCGGTCAGGCCCAGATAGCCTTAACTTGTGCGCCTTTATGAAATAACTAGTGAATCTGATTTTCGTGCAACAGACAAGTAATGAGCCTACAAGAGACAAATATAGGAAGCCGGGAAGTTTTGGCGCTTTCCTATTCTAATTGGACAGCGAAATTGTTTATTGATAGTCTAAGCTTCAATTTACGCTTTCGAAAGGAATCCATTAGAGGTTCTATAATGCATATTAATAAATACTACATTTATCATAGGTTTCATGGATGATGTTAATGCGCGATATCCTTGAATCAAGAATGGGAACCGGGAGAGTTGTTAAAGTGTTCCAGACACTTGCTTTAATAGGTATAATACTCCCCCTTTTTTGGTTAGACGCGCGCGTTGAATATGATGATGCTTGGTTTATCATATCGGGATATGAATGGGTCGTCAACGGCTTGCCGAAGATTCCAGCCTTTATTGATAGCCCCGGTGGTGATGACCAACTCCATCTTTTATGGTTAAGTGTTTCTGGCGTTGCCGCCATCGGCATTAAGCTACTGTCAGGTTTTATGTCTATGATATCATCGGCAAGACTTCCTATGGTTATAGCTTCTGCTATCGCTATTATTATGCTTGGCGTTCGCGGTTCCAGGATCCTTGGTCCGGTCCCGGCGTGGTGCGGCGCTGCATTTCTATCCCTTGATTCTATTGTGTTTCTAAATGCCAGAACTGTGCGCCCTGAAGCTCTACTCCTGCCGATATTTGTTTGGGTAATATTGCAATTAATGGCAATAATAAACGAGAAGGCGTTACCAAAGAATATTTTTCTTGCTAGTATAGTTTTGGGGTCCGCAACTCTCGCACTACATCCAAATGCACTAGTTATTCCGAGTTGCTTAATGATATCAGCCCTTTTCAGCGTGCCCAAGAAAATTATCGTTATAAAAACCGCTATATGGTGCTCTATTGGAATAATTTTGGGCATTATTCTTTACAGTTCATTTGTAAGCTATGTATTCAGTGACTTCAATAACATTAACAAATATCTCATTGGTGATCTGTTATTTAGAACTAATAATTCGATAATAAATGGACATAATTATCTTCATGATGCAATTTCCTTACTGAGCAGATGGTCCGTATTCCCTTACAGAGCTATTATTTTTATTTGCATTGTATTTTCAATAATTGCCGTACGAAAAGAATCTACGCTTCAATTTCTAGTTATATCCGCTTTCTTGTTTCTCATTCTGTATACTTTTCTGCGGGGTTCAGGAAATGTAAGATACATGGCATTTGCTGGATTGTTGCTATCTCCCGTTATCGGAACCGCATTCTTTAAGAGACATAAAATATTTAATCCCTTATGGGCGAATGTATTTATGCTAATATTATTTATTACTTTATTATCCGGATTTGGTAACATCATCGAGACGTTTCGCACTAATTCGAATACGAAGATTATAAAATCAGTTTTAAAGAATGATATCCCTTACAATGGTATAATAATAAGCAGCTTATGGATAGGTGGTATTGCACCTGACAGAAGAGTCATACTTGATCTGTATGCAGCAAAATACCTAAGGAAGGGTGGTAACATTAACAAAGATGAAAAATATTACTATGTTGAAGATGGACTGAATGGTGATCCTTGGAAAATAAAAAGCATATTCAGAGAAAATGGTTTTAATATGAGAATTATTTCGAATCATAATATGTTGCCTCGCTTGGAATATCTGCGTGTTATTTATTTAACCAAACATTCGCAATAATTGTTTCTATCTCGGATAATACAATATGATTCATGCGAAGTTTCTTAAGGGTTCGGCTCGTAAATAATGAAATTGGATAAAACGGTGAACGCTCGGCAACATTTAAGCACTAACGAAGTAATGCTTATTTTACTGTTACTTATTCAAACCTTTGTGTATGAGGGACATGAGGGCAGTACTTCAATCTGGGGTTTTGTAACAGGCGCTATTTTTGTTTTCATAGCAATCAATTCTATATTAAAACCACACCAATTAAGCTCGGGTTATTTATTATTAATAAAACGGATTTTTATATTATTTATGTTAATAACTTTTTGGGGTGTCATCAATGGGATAATGCATAACTATGATTCTTTAGATATTATAAAAGATGCCATGAAATATTGTTTCATTTTTTTAATATTTTTTCTTGTTGGTGATTTTAAGGAAAAATCAAAAAAAGTAATTGTTATTTTTTCCATCGTAGTAATTTACATACCCATAGTTATTTATGTGTTATCTGTATTCGTTTCTTTACCAGCATTAGCGTATGATTCGGTACATGTTGATATCGGCGCACAATCTATACCAACTGTTTTATTCTGTTTATCATCGGCTATTTTTACCAACTCTGGTAAAAAGAAATACTTCTTAATAATGTTAATTCCCCTTTTTTCTATAATTATCAATGGTACGCGTACATACTGGTTGAGTATATTCATCGGTTTTGTAGTGATCATGCTTCTTGATTATTTAAGTAATCGCTCAAGAAGATTGTTCCAACTTATTGTAATATTCATCCTGCTGACGAGTACCATTGTTTATTTTGTATATTTTGTACGCCATTCTGACATTGTTACGGAAAGATTTTCCAGAAGTTATGATTCTGTTACAGAATTTAATCCGGAGTCGGATCTCTCCATGATAGCGAGAAAAGATGAAAATAATCGAATAATTGCATCTATTGATAATTTAATGTTCGGTGAAGGTCTTGGTAAAAATATAATAATTATAAGTGAACCTTATGCTGCCGCACGACATTGGATATTTATACCGACAACTTGGTTTCATAATGCATATCTATTTTTTCTCTTAAAGTTAGGAATCGTTGGTTTATTAATCTTTATATTTCTCTTATATTTGCTTTTTCGACTAGGCTTTGAATCATGGAGGAATTCCGAAGGTTTCGTGAGGATTATATCGGCTACATTTTTATCATATTTAGTATCAATATCAGTGATGTCGATTACAACGGGGAATTTCGAATCACCTAGGAATTTATTGCTTCTTGCTGTCTTAGGAAGTATATCGATATCTGCGAACCTCAGAATGAATGAGAACTTAGAAAGCAGTATTATTCAAGGCGAAGGTGGCAATGAATTGCTTCATTTCAATAAACATAATCTAGATATGTGTGCGATTAAAGAAAACCCACGTGACGATTTTCAAAAACGAAAGGATGATTTAGATTGATGCCATCCATTTAGGGAATCTCCGAATGTGTATTTATTAATAGGACTGTGATATAGAAGCAAGCTTTTCTACGTCAGTATGTTTAGGAAATATCGGATCATCCCGATACCACACAATCGGCCTACCTCCGGCTCAATCATCAGTGAGTGAATTGCCCGTGATTCTTAAGAAAAGAATGGCCTCTATAGCGATGTAATACTAATATCAGCAGCATCATATTGGAATAAAAGTATCTGGAGTCCTGTAAATGGAAAAAGTATATCTCTCAACTGTAATTCCGGTCTACCAAGGCGGCCCGTATTTGGAGAGTTTGGTAAAGGAACTGTTGACTGTTAAAGCCAGCCTTGACTATGAAGAAGGTCCCCTGCAGCTTATTGAGGCAATTTTTGTAGACGATTCTTCCATTGACGATTCGTCGGAGATACTTTCGGGGTTGCAGGCCAAACATCCATGGGTAAGAATTCTGCCGCTTTCAAGAAATTTCGGTCAGCATCCGGCTTCAGTTGCGGGTATTCTGCATTCATCGGGTGACTGGGTTGCCACGCTCGATGAAGACCTTCAACATCACCCTCAATTTTTGATACCCTTGCTTATGTATGCAATTGCGAATCGTCAGGATGTTGTCTATGCGAACCCGAAAGATCCGGTCCACAATTCGTTGTTCAGGGATCTGTCTTCAAGGCTTTACAAGGTGCTGATTAGCAAACTGAGCAACAACCCGCATGTGCCCTATTTCAATAGTTTCCGAATGATGCGAGGGAGCGTAGCCCGGGCCGCTGCGAGCGTGTCGAGCCCTACTACCTATTTTGATATTGCTTTGTGCTGGTTTACAAGCCGATTTGGACAGCTCAAACTTCCACTCAGGGACCAACGTTCCGGGTGCAGGAGCGGTTACAATCTGGGCGCTCTGATCCAGCATAGTTGGCGGATGTTAGTTTCATCAGAGATCAAAGTTTTGAAGGTCGCCGCTATATCCGGTTTTGCCGCAGTCGTGGTAAGTCTGGGCGCGGCGCTATACACGCTTATACAGAAACTCTTTTATCCCGAGGCAATCCGGCTTATTGGTTGGACATCTCTCATTATCATGACCTTTTTCTTTGGCGGTTTGCTTTGTTTCCTGTTGGGGATAGTGCTTGAATTCATGTCGGTGCTTGTCCTTCAAGCCCAGGGCAAACCGACCTTTTTTGTTGTTGACAGGACCAAGGACAAATTGCTCTCTCCCTTGGTCGAAAAGTACAGACAATCATGGTCTTGTTAGAAACAGCCAACCCTTCGTCAGGACGACCGCTAACCGTCGCAATCTTTGGGGCAGGTTTGATAGGCTCCGCCATTGTAAGCCGTTTGGAAGCTTCCGCTTCCCTGCGCAAGGAAGAGTTGCCATTCAACTGGACCGACTCCTCCATTCAGCTTGGACAGCTGCAAGACGTGGAAACGAGAATTCTCACTGGTCTAGGCCCAAACACGAAACAGTTGTTAAGTTGTTCAAAGCTAGGTGCTGCCCAGCGATTGCTGCGCATAGTCTGGAGCGCAGGCAGCGCCGGCTTTGGCGCGAGCCATGATGAAACAGAACGGGAACTTCACGTTTTTCGGATGGTATTGGACATGGCTGAGCGGCTTGCCGTGCAATACCCCGGCGACCCGGTTTCATTTTATCTCATGAGTTCTGCCGGCGGTTTATTCGAAGGCCAGCGTCATGTAGATCAAAACTCGCGTCCAACCCCGCCCAGGAGACCCTACGGTCTGCTGAAACAGTGCCAGGAAGAGTTCGTGATGGCTGCGCACCATACCATTGTAAAAAAAATATACCGTCTCACATCCGTTTATGGTTTCATACGTACGCGTCATCGAAGGGGACTGGTGCCAACGATGATCCTGAACGGTGCGCGCCGGCAAGCTACGCACATCATCGGCGGTATGGATACTTTAAGAGACTTTATCTGGGTCGAAGATGTCGCTGGATTCATTGCCCGCCAATTGCTTGATGACAGCGAAGCTTCGACGGAATCACCATACACTCTTGCATCCGGGAAGCCGTGTTCAATTCACGAGATCCAGAAAATTGTGGAGTCAACGATCGGTCGGAAAACCTACATGACTTATTCACTTGACCGGTCCAACAGCGAAGATATAACCTTTTCAAATAGCCTCCACCCAAAAGGATGGTTTTCTTCTGACTTGCGATTAGGCAGCATACGAATTTATAATGACCTGGTTCATTCCGGCATACTCTTCAACAGGGTATAACTTGCGTGGGTTTATGAATTTATGAACGAGGTGAAAGCTAATCTGAGGTCGACTCATGCACCCCCCTCCTGAGTTTGATAAGTTCGCTGAGAAATACCAGCGTATGCATGGGGCCGCTATCCGCTCATCTGGCGAGGAGCCGGAATTCTTTTCTGAATATAAAGTTGTCGACACTGCCAGACTGGTGCGGAAATATAGAATCGGAGAGGACTTAAAAATACTTGATTTTGGGTCCGGAACTGGTAATTCCGCACCCTTTTTTGCAAAGCATTTTCCCCGTGCCCGGCTTACCTGTGTGGATGTATCGGAGCGAAGCATGGAAGTCAGCAAGGAACGTTTCCCCGGCATGGCTGAATATAGATCGTTCGATGGGGGACATCTGCCATTTGCTGATGGATCGTTTGATCTTGTTTTTACAGCGTGTGTATTCCACCACATCCCGGAGGATAGACATGAGGGGCTTTTCAGAGAAATACTTCGTGTTCTCACAATTGGTGGATTGCTTATCGTTTTTGAACATAATCCGCGTAATCCCCTGACAGTTCGTGCGGTCAATTCCTGCCCGTTTGATGAGAATGCTATTCTAATAGATGCGGGTACACTGACGAAGCGGCTAAAATCTGCCGGTTTTAAAATGAGAAAATACAAGTATCGAATTTTTTTTTCGCATTTTCTCAGATGTTTTCGTTTCTTTGAGCCGATTATTGGCTGGCTTCCTTTTGGTGCACAATATTACGTTGTCGGTAGAAAAGATGAATCTGTTTGATTGAACAGCAATAATAAAGGACTTTATCTCAGTCCTCATGCTCTACAGGGATTATCCTCCCGAAAAGATCGAGGCTGTGGTGGCACTTGCCCTTGAGAACTCAATCTCGACGTGTGATGGCATAAAGCACATGCTTATATACTCGGGGACCGGAGGAGAAGTTTACCGCTCTTGCCGGCTGGCCGGTAAGACTCATCTTGCGACAGCCCCGGGGCTCGAGGTCTGCCGTAAGGGTATCCGGACCCCGTTCGTGACAGGGGGGGGCTGGTCAACGAGCTCATCGAGGTCCGTATGAACGAATACGCGATGTAGCCCCGGGTCAGGAGATACATGCGGTCCTTGATAACCTAAGGACCTATAAACCGAAGCATGACCGGTGGCTTGCCCGCCACAGAAACATAACTTTTCACACACGTCGGCACATGCTTCATGGCTGAATCAGGTGGAGATATGATTCAGCATCTTTAAGGCGTGAATCTTACAATCAAACCGCTCAGCCATTTGAATGGCGTAAGGTTAACGTGAGGAACAAAAAGCTTGAAAGCAAGTTCTCGAACTTATGCAACTAGGTACTAGTTATCTGCATTCGAGAAAAGGAGGCTGAAAAGTCATGGATTTTGTTTGCTTTGGTTCCGGCGATGTGTGGGGTAAGACCCCAACATCGCGCTATCACCTGATTTCCAGGCTTTCAGAAAATCACAGATTCCTGTATGTAGAATCCATAGGCATTCGGCGGCCGCAGGCGCGAAATAAAGACATCAAAAAGATTTTTCAAAAACTGAAATCATTTTTCAAAGGTGCGCGCATCATCAACAGGAACCTGTGGGTTATCACGCCCATAATCATCCCCCTTCATGGCAACAAGTGCGTAGTCAAGTTAAACGAGCTGCTCCTTTCAGCAAGTATCCGTTATTATATGACGCGCATGAATATGACGCGACCGTGCTTATGGGCCAACATCCCGTCAGTCGTGTGTTTGTTTACACGCTGGTCTAGTCCAATGAAGTTGTACTACTGCCCCGATCGTTTTGCCGAGTTCCCGGGCGTAGACAAACACCTCATCGAGTCTTGGGAATGCGACATTGTACGGGCATCGGATGCTGTGGTCGCCTCAGCGCAGTCGTTGGTCGACTATCTAAAAAGTTATGGCAAGGACGTGCATTACATTCCGCATGGCGTTGATTATAGCCAATTTGCTGGTGCGCTCACACCAGGAAACAAGCCTTTCGATCTCCTCGACGTTCCCGGAAAAATTGTGCTTTATTATGGAATGGTTGAGGACTGGTTCGATTTCGAATCAGTGTGCCTATTTGCTTCTCGGAACCCCGAGGTGTCGGTTGTCATTCTCGGAAAAATAGCAACGGACATTTCTTCAGCCGCGCCGTACGAGAACATCAGGTTTTTGGGATTTAAAGACTATAAGCAATTGCCCGACTACCTGCGATTCTCGGACTGTTGCATTCTTCCATTTAAAATGGACGAGTTGATCAATAATGTCAATCCGCTCAAAGTTCGGGAGTACCTGGCGGCCGGCAGACCTGTGGTGGCGAGCCCGCTTAAGGAAATTAAACGGTATGCCGAGCATGTGTTGTTTTACCGTTCACCCGAAGACTTCAACAACTGCGTGCTAAAGCAGTTATCTGATAGTGGAAAAACCAGATGGACTCGAATTTCAGAATCGGTGAAGAATGAATCGTGGGATTCAAAAGCCAGACAACTTGAACAGATTTTCATGATGACTCTCGCAGCTCAACAAAAGGATAACTATACTCGACAATGAATATGCTTCAGGACATTTCCGTCATTCTCGTGACCTATAACTCGTCGGGGTACTTGGACGGTTGCCTAGGCGATCTGTATTGTTCGATTGAACGCGGATTTGAGATAATCCTCATAGATAACGCATCGACCGATGAGACCGTTAAAATCGTAAGAGAACGGTTCCCCAAACTTTGCCTGATCGAATCATCCGTGAATTTAGGGTTTGCCCGCGCTGTGAACAAAGCAGTGGAATTAAGTACGCGGAAGTATATTCTACTGTTGAATCCAGACACAATTGTCGGTGCAAAGACCATAGAGCGTTTGATTGAGATATTCAAAACAAAGCCCAGCATTGGCGTTCTCGGTCCTCAACTCAGGGGTGAAGATGACGCAATTCAACACTCCTGTATCACATTTCCGAAACCATGGGAGGTTTGGGTTGTTCATGCGTTCCCGTTCTTCAAACCCTATTTCAGGCAGCGTATTTATGAGTTTTTCGACTGCCGATCGGATCTCGAATGCGATGCGGTAAGCGGCGCATGCTTTCTGACTACGCGGGAGATTTACGCCAAGGCCGGAGGTCTTGATCCTCGTTTTTTCATGCATGCAGAGGAAATGGATTTCTGTTGTCGTATTAGAAAGATGGGGTACTCGGTTTATTTTACCGCCAATGTCTGGATACGGCATTTTATCGCAAAAAGTACCCAGCACAACCCATCGTTGGGAATGATTTATTACCATAGGAGTCAGCTTCTGTATTATCAGAAGCATTTTGGTAGAATCGCTCGTGTTTTTTCCGGTTTGGGTCTGTTCACCGGAGCGGTTCTACGTTGTGCTGCATACTCGGTCTTTAACCGTAAGAAAGCGCCTACTTTCCAAGGTTTGTTCGTATGGTATCTTAAACGAATTGTCGATTCTAGAGGCATATGGAATTATGTGTGGAATAACCGGTAAAATTACATCAAGCAACACTGATCCGCAAGTGCTTGAACGGGAACTCAATACCTCTCTTGATCTTATCATTCACAGGGGTCCGGACAACTTCGGGACCTATTTCAATGCCGGAGTGGCACTTGGCATGCGTCGTCTGAGTATAATAGATGTCACAGGCGGAAACCAGCCGTTCTACAACAGGGAGAAAACAGTTTGTGCTTTCCTCAACGGCGAGATCTACAATTACCGAGAGATTCGGGCTGACCTTCAAAAGAAGGGATATTTGTTTGCGACTGATTCCGATACCGAAGTTATCCCACACTTGTATGACGAATATGGACTCAGCTTCATCAATTCATTGAACGGCATGTTTGCCATCGCGCTTTACGATCGGAAGCGCCAAACACTTGTTTTGGTGCGCGACAGGTTTGGCATCAAGCCGCTTTACTATTACTATGGCGAAAACACTTTCTGCTACAGTTCGGAGATTAAAGGCATACGACCCTATTTGGGTGTTAAGTCCGCCATTGACATCGGGTCAGTTTGGCAATATTTGCGGTATGGGTATTCATTGAATGAGTCGACCATGATGAAGGGCATTAAGCGCCTTCCGCCCGGGAATCTATTGGTTTACAAGACGGCATGCTGTCCCGAAATCAAGCCATACTGGGTTCCTGAGGCTTACGCGAAAGCCGAAAAAGGAAGCAATACTGATCCATTGGCGCTCCTGGATAGACAACTGGCCAAGGCAGTTAAGTACCAGCTCATTTCTGACGTTCCGCTTGGTGTACTCTTAAGTGGTGGTCTTGATTCGTCAATGATAACGGCTTACGTTCGGCAGATTTTGGGACCGAGGGGTAATATACAAACCTTTACCGTGGGTGTCAACGAACCAGGCTATATTGACGAGCGTCCATACGCACGCATGGTTTCTCGCCGACTCAATACAGAGCATTTCGAATACATTTTAACGAGAAAAGGCTTCATTGATTCGATTCCTTTAATACTCGACCACCTTGACGATCCGACCTCAGATTACGCGCTGGCTCCATTATTCCACATCGTTAAAGAAGCTAAGAGGCACGTGACCGTGTTACTCTCAGGCGAGGGAAGCGACGAAATCTTTGGCGGTTACAAATATTATTCGTACACTATGCTGCTCGAGCGGCTCAAAGCGTTATTTCCCTTCTTCAAACATCCTGGGAAATTTATCACCCAGTTATCCGGCAAGTCGAAAGCAATACGCTACATAGAAAAGCTCGGGATGCCGCTTGAAACCAGTTTCACCGGCCAGTCCGAGCCGTTCAGCCACGTGGAACTGATGCGCTTGCTCAAGACACCAGCGGAGTATCTCCATTTCAAATGGGGCCAGATATTAAATGATCCCGACATTTCCCTGATAAACCGTCTACTGCTCGTTGATATAGGAAACTATCTACCCAATGATTTGCTCAACAAAGCAGACCGGATGAGTATGGCGCATTCGTTGGAACTGCGGGTTCCATTTCTCGATCACAACTTATTCGAATCTGTTTTTGCGATGCCCGAAGACCTCAAGATAAGTGGGTTCAAACGAAAGATACTGCTCAAGAAACTAGCAGAAAAATATCTTCCGCATGAAGTGATCTATCGGAGGAAAAGAGGGTTCGAAATGCCAGTAAAATTATGGTTCACTTCTGGACTGTCTACTTATTTACAGCACGAATTGCTTGAAAAGCCCTGTGAATTGTTCAAGGAGTATTTTAACATGGGGGAGGTCGCAGATATTCTCAACGGGTATCTGTTAGGCAAAAATGACGAGACTCAAAAGATCTGGGCGTTACTTTTGCTTAACCACTGGATAAGAAGGAATTCCTCTTGACCTAAGAAAGATCTCGGTGTTCAGGCGATGGCTTGATATAGATAGTTTTTGACACAATGATAGAAAATTAAACAACGTCTTTAATAGATCAAAAATACGCGCAATACAATTGATAATTACATCTCTAGCGTTCTGTCCCAAGATTATCCAGTTGAATTTGTATTTGTTGACGGCTGTTCTACAAATGGAACATTGTATATGACTGCCAACCGAACGATTGATTGGCGTAAAACCCAGATTTTCTCAATTCTTCACACGCGCATCAATCTGGGCCGATGGTAAACAGGTACCTCCTATGCCCGAGGAAATGAATGCATGAAAGAATAAATGATTTTTCTTCAGGAGATTGACATGAAGTTGAATTTTCCGACAACATTTTCCCCCTGCATCCTTACATACCGAACCCATATCCGGATTCACCGTCAGATCACTTTGTCGATGTTGGCTGTATGGACGGTAATCAAGAAAGAGTTGTTGAAATGATGAAGATTATCCTCGTGGCGGGCGCCCGGCCCAATTTCATGAAGGTTGCTCCTATTGTGAGGGAGTTAAGAGCCAGGAGCTTGGAGTATAGACCAGACAACCCAACACCGACCACTAATAACTCAATGCTAAGCTGGAAGTTGGTTCATACAGGCCAACACTACGACTACGATATGTCAGGTTCCTTCTTCGAGGACCTTGAAATACCCGAGCCGGACCATCATCTTGAAGCAGGATCGGGGACCCATGCGGAACAGACGGCAAAGATCATGGTAGAATTCGAAAAAGTCTGCGCCGCAGAGATGCCCGATATAGTTGTAGTGGTAGGGGACGTCAACTCTACACTTGCTTGTTCCGTTACGGCAAAAAAGATGGGTATCAGGGTAGCTCATGTGGAGGCGGGTTTGCGGAGCAATGACTTAGCGATGCCCGAAGAGGTAAATCGGCTGGTGACGGATTCAATTTCCGACTATCTGTTTGTTACGGAAAATAGTGGCCAAGAGAATTTACTGAGGGAAGGAAAGCGGCCAGACAGAATTTTCTTCGTGGGACATGTCATGGTGGACAACCTGTTTTATGTCAGACAAAAGCTGAATGAGGAAAAGCTGGGGAATTCGGAGGTCGGGAAATTGAAGCAACGCCTTGGTGACTATGCATTTCTGACAATGCACCGGCCTTCCAATGTAGATGATCCCAAAACTTTCGGAGGCATCATTGATGCTCTCAATGAAATCTCCCGCGAAGTTCCTATTGTTTTTCCTGTCCACCCACGCACGCGGCATCAACTGAATATAAATTCTTTTTGGTTTTCAGATTCGGTTGTGCTGTTTCCTCCTTTGCCCTTCAAAGAGTCTCTTTATCTCTGGAAAGATGCCCTTTTTGTACTTACGGACAGCGGTGGACTTCAGGAAGAGACGACGGCACTCGGTGTTCCCTGTTTTACCATTCGAGAGAATACCGAGAGGCCTGTAACGATAGAAGACGGTACAAATAGGCTCGTCGGAACATCTCCCGAAGGTATTCTTGCCGCCTATCGCGACTTTCGCAACGGTATAACAAAAAAGGGCAGAGTGCCAGCCTTATGGGATGGTCATGCTGCCGAGCGCATCATCGAGATTATCATCGCGGAACTTCTTCCATAGTAACCCATGTTCTACGTTACCATGATCACATTTGCTGCATTCCTCGCAACCTTCTTGCTAGGTTTCCTGTTGACCCTGATCGCAACGAGGCTAACAAACGTTTAGTGTAAATTAGGCTTTCTTGAACCCGGCCTGATTGCCCGCCAAATACGAGCTAACTTTAAATCAAGTGAGAGTAAACCGTCGTGATGTATCAAAAATCTGAAATAATACTATCGATAAATGGCCCTAAAAGTCTGTCTGTGGTCCTTGGATAAGGAGGCACTATTTTGAAAGTATCTATTATTACTGCCGTATTAAATAGCGGAAAAACAGTCGCAGATTGCATAGCAAGCGTTCAAAATCAGAATTCCAACCAAGAGCATATCATCATTGATGGCCAATCCTCCGATGGCTCCATTGAAATCATCAAGCAACATATAGGTAAGAGTACCGTTTTTTTATCCGAGCAGGATAAAGGCTTCTATGATGCTGTCAACAAGGGGATTCAAATGGCATCAGGCGACGTCATTGGAATATTGAATGCCGACGATGTATATGCCCATGATCGCGTTCTAAAAAAAGTATCTGAATGTCTTTCCGATGAATCAGTTGAATCTTGTTACGGTGATCTGGTCTATGTTGATTCCGCTGATAACAAACAGATTCAGCGTTACTGGCAATCGGGGCATTACCATAGGAAGCGTTTTTTTCACGGTTGGATGCCGCCGCATCCCACCTTTTTTGTCCGGCGTGAAGTTTACGAGAGATATGGACCATACAGGCTAGACCGTGGTTCGGCTTCCGATTACGAGTTTATGTTAAGGGTTCTTCTCAAACACAAGATATCCAGCAGGTATATTCCGGAAGTGCTGGTTAAAATGCGCGTGGGCGGCCAGAGTAATGCGTCAATAAAAAACCGCCTCGAAGCACACCGTATGGACCGGAAGGCTTGGGATGTAAATAGCTTGAAACCTTACCCTTGGACATTGCCGATGAAGCCGCTAAGAAAAATCGGGCAATGGATAAAGCCTCATTTCGTGAACGGCAGTGAACTCGGATTTGAATCTCCCGAACTGGATTCAGAATAATCCATGTTGCATACTATCTTCATTCCATTCGCCGCATTCCTGATCGCACTTTTGCTCGGTTTTCTCGTTACCCCGATCGCAGGTAAAGTGGGCAGCCGTTTCGGCGCCCTCGACCGGCCAAATGCCCGGAAGGTCCATACAGGCACCATACCGAGAAGCGGCGGGTTGGCCATCATCGCCGCCTTTGCTTTAGGTCATCTTTTTCTCCTCCTGGCAGGGTCAGCCTTAGACCGCTTTACCCTGAACTGGGCTTTCTTCAGCATCTTTTGGACGGGCGCTCTTTTCGCCGCAGGCATTGGTATTATCGATGATTTCAAAAGGGTTCCCTCTTCAATAAAATTGCTCAT
>Ga0172382_10007151_pt1 | contig 15945 bp, 20 predicted proteins | sample Leawel138RmetaG_FD_122245 | JGI IMG/M metagenome (GOLD analysis project Ga0172382, IMG submission 122245) | Leachate microbial communities from a municipal landfill in Southern Ontario, Canada - Leachate well 138R metaG | ecosystem: Engineered > Solid waste > Landfill > Unclassified | place...
CCTCCCTGTAGGTCGGGTTTTAACCCGACACCGCGCGGTTTCGACGGGCGCCGCTGTCGGACTGAAGTCCGACCTACAATTCCGCGCCCTCCCTGTAGGTCGGGTTTTAACCCGACACCGCGCTGTTTCGACGGGCGCCGCTGTCGGACTGAAGTCCGACCTACAATTCCGCGCCCTCCCTGTAGGTCGGGTTTTAACCCGACACCGCGCGGCTTCGACGGGCGCCGCTGTCGGACTAAAGTCCGACCTACAATTCCGCGCCCTCCCTGTAGGTCGGGTTTTAACCCGACACCGCGCGGCTTCGATGGGCGCCGCTGTTGGGCTGAAGTCCGACCTACATTGTTGCGGGCTATTTGTGGGCTGGGCTTTAGTCCGATATGTGCGGTTTCGTTGGTCGCCGTTGTCGGGCTGAAACCCGACCTACAGAGGCCGTGGTTTGGCTTCGATGTCGGCCGATGGTTGTCGGCATCATGCATCCTGCCAAATATGCTCCATCCCCAACCAACAAAAAATCGGTCGGCAATGCGGTCAGTTATCGGGAAATTGGTGCTGAAACTTCTCGAAATCGGTGGCGGTGAGCGGTTTTGCGTAGCGATAGCCTTGCAGTTTGCTGCAGCCTATTTGGGTCAGGAATTTTTCCTGTTCGATGGTTTCAACGCCTTCGGCGACGGTTTCCATGCCGAGGTTGCGGGCCATGCCGATGATGGCCTCGGCGATGGCGCAGTCGTTGGTGTCGCCGGGGATGTCGCGTACGAAGGATCGATCGATCTTGAGGTCGTCGATGGGCAGTTGCTTGAGGTAGGCGAGGGATGAATAGCCTGTGCCGAAGTCGTCGATGGCAATACGGATGCCGTGATCGCGCAGTCGGTCGAGGACGTGGCGGCAGGAGTTGATGTCTCGCATCAGTACATTTTCGGTCAGTTCCACCTGCAGCTGTCGGCCGTCGACGTTGTGCGTGCCCAGCAGCTCAAACAGCATGTCGGCAAAGCCGGGATGGAATAGCTGCATGCCCGATGCATTGATGGAGATGTAGTCCGGTGCGATGCCTTGCGTGCGCCAGCGGACGAACTGGGTGATGGCCTCGCGGGCCACCCAGGCACCCAGCGGCAGGATCAGTTTGGTTTCCTCGGCCAGTGGAATGAACTGATCGGGCGGGACCATGCCGCGTTCCGGGTGGGGCCAGCGTGCCAATGCCTCGACGGCGATAATGCGTTGTTGGCGCAGGTCGATGATCGGCTGGTAATGCAGTGTCAAATCACCATCGCGTACGGCAAGACGCAGGGCATTCTCCAACAGAAGTTTTTCATCGGCCGCTTCCGATAACTCCGGGCTGAACTTGCGATAGCCGTCACGGCCGCTGTCCTTCACACCGTACATGGCGGCGTCGGCGTTCTTGAGCAGGGTAACGGCATCCGTGCCATCTTCCGGGTAGAGCGTGATGCCGATGCTGGAGCCAATATGCAGCTCGGTGTCATTGAGTATGAAAGGCTGGCGCATCGCCAGAACGATCTTGTTGGCCAGGGTGGTCGCCTCGCCCGGAATATGCAGCCGCTCCAGCAGCACTACGAATTCATCACCCCCCAGGCGGGCGATGGAGTCGGCCCTGCGCACCAGGCCGCGCAGGCGCTTGGCCACTTCAATGAGCAGGCGGTCGCCGAACTGGTGGCCAAGACTGTCGTTGATGGTTTTGAAGCGATCCAGGTCGATGAACAGCAGGCCGAAGATGTCGTCGTCGCGCATGGCCCGCTCGATGGCGTGTTCCAGGCGTGCCATGAACAGCAGGCGGTTGGGCAGTTCGGTCAGTGGATCGTGATGGGCGAGAAAGTCGAGGCGGGTCTGGGTTTCCTTGAGCGAGGTGATGTCGGTAATGATGGTGATGTAGTGGCTCAGCTTGCCGTGTGCATCGTACACCGCGTTGATGGCCAGCAGGAGCGGGATGATGCGCCCGTCCTTGGCACGGTCGAGTATCTCGCCCTGCCAGTATCCGTAATGATCCAGCGAATGACGGAGCGCGGCGTAGAACGCCGGATCATGGCGACCGGACTGGAGTATTTTCGGCGTCTTGCCGAGCAGTTCCTCTGCGTTGTAACCGGTAATGCGACAAAAGGCTTCGTTGACCTCAAGATAGTGCGCCGCGCCATCGGTGATGGCGATGCCTTCGGTGGTGTTGGAAAACACCTTGGCATAGAGCTGCAAACTGGCCTCGGTATTCTTTTGTCGGGTGATATCGAAGCAGATGAAGACCTTTTTCAGCCGATGCTGCTGCTGATCGTGGATGTCGGATGCCACCACTTGCAGATGGCGGCCGTTGAATTTGAATTCCTGCTCCTGCATCGTCGCTGAAAGTATGTCGGATTGCATGCTGTCGCTACAAACGCATGCCGTGGCAAAAGGTTGCCCGATGAGTGTGGCGTAGTCCTGGTTGTGGAACAGCCATTCGCGTGCCTGGCGGTTGCAGTCATCAATGGTGCCGTCGTCGTTCAATACCACCACGGCTGCATCCATTGAATCGAAGATGGTGCGGATCTCCTGTTTTGCCAGGTCGAGTTGCTGGTTGGTGTCGTTGAGGTGGGCCAGTACCTGGCCGAACGATTCGGCCACGATGCCGATGGGGTCCAGGTCGATGAGGTTTTTATCGTCCAGTTCTTCGGGGCGCAGCGGCAGTGTGCCGATCAGCGTCAGCATCTGATCGACTTTGGCGCGGATGTAGTGTATCGCCTTGAGATATTCCGCCTGATAGTCCACGTCGTATTCCCGTTCCACCTCAGCGCTTGGCGCAGACGCGGATACGGTAGCCCGCATCCGCTCGGGTGACTTCTGCCGCATAGCCCATCTTGCCCACCGCATCGGGGATCGTCGCCGTGGCCTGGCGGTCGTCGGTGGTGACCACGATCTCGGTTTGCCCGGCGCGCACGGCCGCGGCGTGCTGGTTGAGCTCCTTCAGCGTCAGCAGCAGGCAGGAGGGGCAGATCTGGCCGCTGATGTCGAGGTGGATGCTGGTTACCGACTCCATGGTTCTCTCCTAGCGCACGACATAACGGACGAGCAGTCTGCTGCCGAGCCAGGCACCGGGCAGGATGCCGAGCAGGAACAGCAGGCTTTGCACTGCCAGGATCGGCACACCTCCCCACAGGTGCCATATGTTGCAGCCGGGCACCATGCGCGCCGCTGCACCGAGCAGCAGGCCGCCGAGCAGGGCGGAGGCGTAGTGGCGCGGCGGAATACGCCAGTGCAGGCGCCACTCTTTGACCAGCAGCGCCGACAGGGCTGCGCCGAGGATGATGCCGACGATGAGCGGATACTGGATGGCGGCGATGGCGTCCAGCTGCGGGCCGGCGCCGCCGCTCACCGGGCCTGCGGCGAAGGGCGGCGTGTAGTTGAGTCCCTGCGCCTGAAAATACGCCAGGCCGGCCACATGCCCGGGCCAGAACAGGGACTCCACCGTGGCTCCCAGCTTGGCGTAGGAGGTGGTGATGCCCAGCGGCATGCCGATCAGCAGCCAGGAGACGAAACCTACCGCACTGAGTGTCAGCGCCGTCTGCCAGGGCGGGATATGGCCGGCGGCATAGCCGGGCCGGGTGAGCAGGCCGCGGCGCTGGCTGCGGTAGAGGTAGACGGCGCCGAGGGCGGCCAGCGGCAGGATCAGCAGGGCCGGGGCGATGTCGAAGGCCTGCGGCAGGGTGATGGCCGGGCCGAAACGGGTGGCCTGGGCGAAGGCGCTCCACCACGGATGCCACTCGGCGTACAGGGCGGAACCGGCCAGCAGGCCGAGGAAGGCGACGGCACTGACCACACTGCCGGCCCCCAGCTTGTACAGCGTGCCGACCACGCAGCCGCCGGCCAGCACCATGCCGATACCGAACAATACGCCGCCGATGAGGGTGGCCAGCGAGCCGGGGCCGAGCAGGGGGAAGGGATAGGGGCCGAGCAGGCCGCCGGCGCGGCCCAGTTCAAAGGCCAGCATGCTCACCACCACCAGCAGCACCAGCATGCGCAGCAGGAAGAAGTCGCGCACCAGGAACAGGTCGCGGAACATGGCGGTGACGCAGAAATCGGAGCGATGCATCACGAACCCGGCGACCAGGCCGGCCACGGCGGAGGTGACAGCAATCAGCGGGAAGGGGGATTCACCCATCAATTTATAGTTATGTCGTGGCTGATGAGGGACTGTAATACGCGGTTACTGCGCCGGGCAAGTACACATTGGAGGCATAGGGTGGCCTGGCGCCCGATCGTTCCCACGTTCTGCGCGGGAGCGATCGGTGGAAATAAAACAGCCCCCGACGGTCGTGTGACCGGCGGGGGCTGCAGCAGCGGATGTGGGTATGACGGCTGCTGAAGAAGGTCAGGCGGCGTAGCGTGCCTTGGCCTCCTGGGCCTGCTTGGCCTCGTCCGTATTATAGGCTGCTCCGGACCAAAGCATCTCGTAGGCGATCTCCTCGTTGCCGTTTTCGCACAGTTCCAGCACCTCCTTGAACAGCGGCTGGAAGGTGGGCGACTTGTGCGATTCCTCGTGCTCGGCGAAGGAGCGCCAGAAGGTGATGATCAGCGCCTCCTTGCCCTTGAGCGGGCTTTCCACCGCCTGGCCCACGGTGGAACCCTCGTTGGAGACCGCCCCGCTGTTGAGGGCGACGAAGCCGCCGACGAAGCCGGTGGTGGAGTGATAGGTTTTGACGTTCTCGCACAGCAGGGCGACGCGCTCCTGCAGGTCGTCGACGGAATATCCGGGCTTGAGGATCACGCGGTTGATGGTGACCACGCCATCGTGGGGGAAATTGTTGATCAGGCTACCGGCCATGATGCACCTCCTATCAGGTTGAATGGTGTGTAGGCATTTAATAACCTACTTAAATGCTAATATATATGCCATATAAAATTAATCAAGTAATAGATAGAAATTACTTGGTCAAGTTGGGCTTGACCTCAATCAATTGATTTGAAGGGGAAATGCGTCAGGATGCTGGCTCTGTGGACAGCTGAAGAGGGCAATAATGACCGCTCTCAAGCGGCACTCCGGGGCGCTTGAGGTGGATGCTGTTGGTACTGTGCCGGCCGTCAAGAACTAAGGGGGAAACAATCATCATGGCCGTCGTGCGTCTGCTATTCGTGCTGGTACTTGGTCTGTGGGGTGTCGGCGCCGCTGCCGATGGCGGAGAACAGGTGGCGGTCGGCTTTCCCAAACCCGGGACCCGGCTGGTGTTCGACAAGACCAGCGGTGACAGGACCGAGCGGCTGGCCTGGACGGTGGTGGATGAGACGGCGCACCGCGAGCGTCTGGTGGTGCGCCTGATCAGCAACGCCGGCTTCGAGTTCTATGACCTCGAAACCAAGAGCTGGATGGCCACCATGCTGCGCGGCAAGATGCAGGAGGTGTTTCCCCACAATGGCCAGCTGTCCTCGCCGCTGTGGCTGGGCAAGTCGTGGCCCGCCACGTTTCTCTATACGCGGCGCGACGGCAGCCAGGCCGAGCAGAACCGCATCTGGACCGTCGAGGCGCGCGAGACCATCCGCGTGCCCGCCGGGAGCTTCGATACCTTCCGCATCCGCTCCGTGGGCGACAATCTGACCATCACCCTGTGGTACGCGCCGGAGCTGCAGTTTTTCGTCCGGCGCGTGACCGAGGGCATGGTGCAGGTGGAGCAGGTGCTGGTGGAATATCGCCTGCCGTAATGCCCGTGGCGAGGCCGCCCCGCGGGGCGGCACTCAGCGCCGAGCGAGCCAGGCCTCGATCAAGGCATGCCCCGCCGCCGTGATTTCCCCCTCCGTGCTGGCCAGTCCCAGCGACAGCCGCACAGCGCCGCGGGCGCGCGCCGCATCCACCCCCATCGCTGCCAGCACGCCGCTCACCGCATCGCCCTCTTCGTGACAGGCCGAACCCACCGAGGCGGCGATCTGCGGCGCGCGGGCCAGCAGGTCGCGGCTGCTGACGCCGGGAAAGGAAATGTTCAGTGTGTTGGGCAGGCGCTCGTCCGAATGGCCGTTGAGCTGTAGGCCGGGGATGACGGTGTTCAATTGCGCGTGCAGGGCATCGCGCAGGCTGCGCAGTTGTTCCGTCGCCTGCGGCAGGCGTGCGTGGGCCAGGCGCGCCGCCGCACCGAGGGCGACGAGGTGCGGCACGTTTTCCGTGCCGGGACGCAGACCGTGCTCCTGCCCGGCGCCGACCAGCACCGGGTCGAGGGGCGTGCCGCGGCGCACATACAGCGCGCCGACGCCCTTGGGGGCATAGAACTTGTGCCCGGCCAGCGTCAGCAGGTCGACGCCGAGCTCGTGCACGTCCACGCTCACCTTGCCGATGGACTGCGCCGCGTCGGTGTGGAACAGCACGCCGGCGGCGTGCGCCAGGCGCGAAAGTTCGCCGATGGGCTGCAGCGTGCCCACCTCGTTGTTGGCGTGCATCACCGACACCAGCACAGTGTCGCTGCGCAGCGCGGCGGCCAGCTGTTGCGGCGCCACGCGCCCGCATCCATCCACCGGCAGCACCGTCACCTCCCAGCCCTCGGCGCGCAGGCGCTCCGCCGGCGCCTGCACCGAGGGATGTTCCACCGCCGAGATGATCAGGTGACGCCCCTTGTGGCGCAGGGCGCGCGCCACGCCGCGCAGGGCCAGATTGTTGGCCTCGGTGGCGCAGCCGGTGAAGATGACTTCCTCCGCCTGTGCGTTGAGCAGCACGGCGACTTCATCGCGCGCCTGCACCACCGCCTCCGCCGCACGACGGCCGTAGGGATGGGACGAGGAGGGATTGCCGAAGCATTCGCGCAGAAACGGCACCATCGCCTCGAACACCTCGGCGGCGATGGGGGTGGTGGCGTTGTAGTCGAGGTAGATCGGGTGCGGTGTGGTCGGTGTCGTCATACGGTCTTTTAACCCCATTCCTGCATGCATTGTTCCAGAATCTCTTCCAGGATCGCCTCCAGCCTGGGCGCGCCGGGATGAAACTCATCCAGCACACGGCCCAGGTCCTGCGGCGAGATGATCACGCCGTCGGCCGGCGCCACTGGCCGGCCGTTGATGAGTATGGCCGGGGCGCGTAGCTCCGGTCGTGCCGGAAGTCTGCCGAACACTTCAGCGCAATGCGCGGCGGCATGTTCGGAAAGCGCTGCGCCGTAGGCCTGGTACAGGCGGCAGCGGCCACCGGGCGGGGCGTTGAACAGCAGGGTGATCTCCATGGGCGGGCCTCACAGGAAGTTGTTGAGCAGGATGTAACTGGCGACGAACAGCAGGAATACGGCGAAGCCTTTCTTCAGTGCCTCCCCTGAGACGCGGCCGGCGAAATGCGTACCGGCGAAGCTACCGGCGACGGCCACGGCGGTGAACACCGCCATCAGGCTGTAGTCGATGGGCACCGCACCGGCATAGCCGGCAAAGCCGGCGTAGGACTTCACCGCCACGATGGCCAGCGAGGTGCCGACGGCCTGCTTCATGGACAGGCCGGATAGCAGCACCAGCGTCGGGACGATCAAAAATCCGCCGCCCACGCCCACCAGCCCCGTCAGCACACCCACCAGGATGCCGTGCAGGGCTACATGGCTCAGGCCGCGGGGCGAGGAACAGCCCTCGCTAAGCTCGGCCACCGCCGCGCCCACCGAGCGGTGCGGCCGCGCCGGCCTGAGCATCTTCCAGGCGGCGGCGTACATCACCAGGGCGAACAGGGTGAGCTGGACCACCACCGGCGTGATCACCCCGAGGCGGGCGCCGGCGTAGGTGCCGAAGATGCCGAACAGGCCGAATATCGCCGTTACCGTCAGGTTCACGTTGCCGTTGCGCCAGTGCTGCAGGGCGGTGATGGTGGCGGTCACCGCCACGATTCCCATACTCATGGCGATGGCCGACTTGGGCTCGACGTGCAGCAGATACAGCAGTGCCGGGGTGGTGATGATGGAGCCGCCGCTGCCGAAGATGCCGAGCACGATGCCGGTGGCGAGGCCGGCCAGAATGGCGCTGAGAGTCATGATGAAATTCCCCATCGATGAATGTATTATTCATTCAATAGATCAATTGAATATTAGTCAAGAGGCCGGGGAGATATCTTTTTGGGTAGGTCCGGAGTCGAGGCCGGTGGCGTGCAGCCCCATGGCGGCGTAGCTGCGGGCGAAGTGGCCGCTGCCGCTGCCCACATCGAGCGGGGTGGCGCCGGGTGGCATCGGCAGCAGGCGCCACAGCAGGTCAAATTCGCGTTGCGCGATCCAGGCGCCGCGCGGGGTGTGGTACCAGGCTTCGTAGTCGGCGGGGGCGGGCATGGGTGCGTGCCTCGGGTAGACAGGATTCAAAGTGTGGCTTCGGCGTGTCGGGTTAAAGGCTTCGCCTAATCCGACCTACAGATGCTCGACAAGATCAAATCCTCCGACCTTTTGAAAGAACTCTGCACAACGCGTTGCATCAGAAATCGACTCGCAAACAAACCCGAACATGGTGATGAGGGGCTTCGCGTCGGTCAGTTCCCAAACGCGCACACCCCAAATGCGGCTTTGGTCGGCTTGGGCGAGATAAGGGGGGCCGCTCTTTATCCAGCTTGGAGGCCAGGGGAATACCTCACCCTCTTGCTGAAGAGTGTCCACGTCCACTTCACCAGAAACCGATCCGAAAGTTTCGGTGGGTGAGTAAAACAAGGGCAAGTCAATCCTAACTCGGACCATGATTTGTGGCTTAACCTGTCAGCAGCAACAGCCGGCTGCATCATCCGATGCGCTGCCGCCGTCGAACGGCAGGCCACCGCCGCAGCCGGGGAACAGGCCGTAGTGGCGGCTGAAGTCGCCGAAGAAGTCGAAGTGGCCGGCAAAGCGGGTGTCGTGCAGCATGCGCCAGGTGTTGCCGCACACCGGGAACAGGCGGCCGGTTTCGATGTGGCGGTGTTTGTCGAGCACCAGCTGGTGCGGATGGTGCGGCACGCTGCCGCGGTAGCGCACCGCCTGGCCGTAGTCCTCACAGTCCGGCTCCAGGCCGTCCAGTTTGAACAGGCGGCAGGTGGCGGAGTGGAAGCGGATGTTGCCGAGTTTCGCCTGCACTGCGTCGTTGGTGATGGCGAGCGGTCGGTCTTCCACCAGGCGCGGGTCGGTGAAGCCGGCCGCGCGGGCCAGGCGCAGGAAGTCGTTCCAGTACAGCGCACCGCCGAGACACTCGCCGTACAGCACCGGGTCGGCGGCCAGTTCCGCCGGCACGCGGCGGTCGGCGTAGACGTCGGAGAAATACAGCTCGCCACCGGGCTTGAGCAGGCGGCGCGCCTCGCGCAGCACGGCGGCCTTGTCCGGCACCAGGTTGATGACGCAGTTGGAGACGATGAGATCGAAGCTGGCATCGGCGAGGCCCAGCTCACCCAGGCGCTCGATGTAGCCGTGACGGAATTCCACGTTGGCGTAGCCGAAGCGTTCGGCGTGCCAGGCGCGGTGGCGCTCGGCCACGGCCAGCTGCTCGGCGGTCATGTCGACGCCGACCACGGAACCGTTCGGCCCCACCAGTTGCGCCAGCACGTAGCAGTCCTGGCCGGCGCCGCAGCCCAGATCAAGCACGCTCATGCCCTCCAGCAGCGGCGGCACCACCAGGCCGCAGCCGTAGTAGCGGCCGCGCACCTCCTCGTGCACCTCACCGAGCGCGGCGCGCAGGTGCGGCGGCGGTGCGGCCGCGGTGCAGCAGGCGTCGGTCTTGAGGTCGGCGCTGCCTTGCAGCACGTTGCCGTAATAGTGTTGTACCTGTTCGTGCATCGTTATTTCTCCACCGGGTAACCCAGCGCGTTCCACGCCGTCATGCCGTTTTTCACCACATGCACATCAGGATAGCCGTGTCGCGCCAGCAGCACCGCGGCCTGGGCCGAGCGCCGGTCGGTGCGGCACACCAGCATGATGGGGCGGTCACGGCTGACCTCGTCCAGCCGCGCGGCCAACTCTTCCAGCGGGATGTTGAGGGCACCGGCGATGTGGCCCTGTTCGCCGGTGAAATCGGCGGCGGGGCGAACGTCGAGCAGCAGCACCGCATTGTCATCGAGCCGGCGCCTGAGCTCATCCACGCCGGGCATGGGTTTGGCCCGTACCCGCTTGATGACGCGCGGTAGGAACATCGCCAGGGCCAGCAGGGCCAGGGCCAGCAGCGCCTTCTGGATCAGTCCCTCGCCGCCGGCCACCGCCTCGCGTCCGGCGTAGCCGAGATAGGTGTAGGCGATGGCGCCGGGCAGCATGCAGAGGTAGCTGGTGAGCACGTAGTGCCACAGGCGGATGCGCGTCAGGCCCAGCGCGTAGTTCAGCGCATTGAAGGGAAACAGCGGCACCAGGCGCACGAAGGCGACGAAGCGCCAGCCTTCGTCTTCCACGCCCTGCTTGATCTGCTTGATGCGTCCGCCGCTGTGGCGTTCGGCCCAGTCGGCGGCCAGGTAGCGGGCGACGAGAAAGGCCAGGGTGGCGCCGGTGGTGGCGCCGGTGAGGTTGTAGAAGGTGCCCCACACCGGCCCGAACAGGGCGCCGCCGGTGAGGGTCAGCACCGAACCGGGCAGGAACAGCACGGTGCCGAGGGCGTAGATGGCCATGAATACCAGCGGGCCGGCGAGACCGAAGCCGCCGACCCATTCCTCCAGTGCCGCGGCACTGAGATGTTCGCGGTAGATCACCGCCAGGGCGATGCCGCCGAGCAGCAGCGCGGCGAGGGCGAGGCGCCACACATTTTTTTTCATATGAATTTCTCCTCCGTGCACCGCCCGGTGCCGGGCAGCCGCACCGTTTTGTGGGTCGGACTTCAGTCCGACATACGCGACTTCGACGGGCGCCCTTGTCGGAAGGCTCCCGGCATCCTGCCTTTCGCCAAATACCGCCCATCCCTGGGCATAAGTCCGACCCACAGGTCAGTTGGTTTCGTCCGGCTGGCTCCAGCGACGGGTGTTGATGGCGTATTCGCTCACCTTGCCCTTGAACGGCAGCGTCAGCATACCCGGCAGCCAGCTGACCTCTCTGGTGCTGCGGTATTTGTGGATGCCGATGGTCATGCCCTCGTGGCCGGCGCGCGGCTGGTCGCGGTAGGTGCCGAACAGGCGATCCCACCAGGGCAGGTTGAAGCCAAAGTTGCTGTTGGCCTCGTCGTCCTCCACCGAGTGGTGCACGCGGTGCATGTCCGGCGTCACCACTAGCAGGCGCAGCACGCGATCCAGGCCCAGCGGCAGGCGCAGGTTGCCATGGTTGAACATGGCGGTGGCATTCAGCACCACCTCGAAGATCACCACCGCCAGCACCGGCGCACCGAGCACGATGATGGTGGCGAACTTGATCAGCATGGAGAGGATGATCTCGACGGGATGGAAGCGCGCCCCGGTGGTGACGTCGAAGTCGAGGTCGGCGTGGTGCATGCGGTGCAGGCGCCACAGCAGCGGCACGGCATGCACCATCACGTGTTGCAGGTAGATGATGAAGTCCATCGCCACCACCGAGACGGTCACCGCCACGGCATAGGGCACCTGGAAATGGTTGAAGATGCCCCAGCCGTGTTGCGCGGCGAAGGCCGCCATGCCCACGGCGGCGGCGGGGAACAGCAGGCGCAGCAGGACGCTGTTGAGGAACACCAGGCCCAGGTTGTTGGTCCAGCGCAGCGCCTTGGACACGGTGAGGGCGCGGCGCGGCGCCAGCACCTCCCACAACGCGACCAGCAGCAGCGCGCCGAAGAAAAAGCCCAGGCGAATGGGCACTTCATGGCCCAGGATCCAGTCGTTCAATGCCATTACGTACTCCTCCGGTGGTGGAAGCTTTGATGCTTCTCTGTTATTCAATAGAACAGTTGAATATTAGGCGGCGTCTTCTGCGTTTTGTCAAGAAATCGCCGTGAGGTGGGGGCGAGTGGTATTCGCGACCGGGAGTTGTGCCGCCTGGTGGTCGGTCGCGAATACGATTCGCTTCTACCGGGCGCGGCCTGATTTACAGACAGCCCGCGCGGATGCCCCGTTGCAGGCAGTCCATGTCCTGGCAGCGGTTGATGTCTGCAGCGGACAGACACACCCGCACCCCGGCCTCGTCTTCCCGCAGCACGGCGGGGAGGTCGATGTCCAGCGCGGGGAAGCGCTCCTGCAACTGGTTGCGATGGAGGAATTCGCACTCGGCCCCCAGCCCGGCGATGAAATCCTTCCACGGCCCGCGCACGGCGAAGTAGTCGTGGGTGAGGGCGCACAGATTGCAGGCGTAGGTCTGCGGCGAAAAGATCTTGTGGGCGATGTCGGTGACGGTGTTGAACAGACCGCTGTCGGCGTTGTAGACGAAGATCAGCTTGCTGGCCATGGTGCTTACCTCACGGTCGGTGTTTTACCGTGAGTATGGTCTTGCCTGCCAGCAATGCCACCGGCGCGCCGTGCATCAGCAGGTCGAAGATGTCGATGAGGCGCGTAAGCTCACCCGCTGCCAGCATCTTCAGCTTTTCCCACAGATGCGGCTCCGGCACGAAGGGAGCGAGGCCGAGCAGCACGGCAGCGAGTATCACGGGCATCCAGGGCAATTGGCGCAGCCAGTTCATGGCGGGAGCTCCTTGGGCAGATGAATGAGGTCGGTGGGGGTGTCGATATCGTGGTGCGTCGGCAGTTCCTGCCAGCGCAGGCCGGCAGCATGCAGGCGTTGGCGGGTCCGCGCCAGTACCGCGTCCGTGCCCCAGGGCATGTCCCGAAACAGCTCGGCCAGCGGCCGGCGCAGGCCGATGAGGTAATAGCCGCCGTCGGCCGCCGGGCCGAGCACGGCATCGTGATCAGCATTGAGAGCGGCGGCAGCCGCGCACAGATCTTGTGCCGAGAGCGCGGGGCAATCGGTGCCGATGAGCAGGGCGGGAGCGTCCGCCGTGACGAAGGCATGGTGCATGCGCTCGCCCAGGTCCGCGCCCTGCTGGCTGCGGAGTTCAACCGTAACCTCTCCGGCGCAGGCGGCAAAAAACGGCTGCGCACAGTCGGGATGGCACCACAGTTCGGTGGCCAGCCCGGACTGTGCCGCGGTGGCCAGGGTGCGGCGGATCAGCCTCTGCTGCAGGGCGGCGGCGCCGGCCGCGCCCAGGGCCGGGATCAGCCGCGTCTTGGCCAGCCCCGGCAGCGGTGCCTTGGCGAAGATGAGGAGGCGGGGGGAGTGCATGCCGAGGGGGCGCGAATTACGCGGCGTGGAAGTTTTCCGGCGGCTTGATCAGGCTTTCGGCGGGGATGCCCAGTTCCTTGTGCAGGCGCCAGATCATCTTCAGTGTCAGCGGGCGCTTGTGGTTGAGGATTTCGTAGACACGATTCAGGCGGCCGATCATCGGTTGCAGATCCTTCGGTGCGAGTCCCAGTTGCTCCATGCGGAATTTGATCGCCTCAACGGGATCGGGCAGATCGAGCGGATACCGCTGACGTTCATAGGCTTCCACCAGGGTCACCAGCACATCCAGCCGTTCGCCCGCGGCGCTGTCGGGTGCCGCGTCCATCAGTGTTTCGATTTCACGCAGGGCGGCGCGGTAGTCCGCTTCGGTCTTGATCGGTTTGATGTCCATGGTTGTCGTGCTCTCAAATCGTCTGCGCATCGATGGCGTCGTATTGCGCATGGGTGCCGATGAAGCGGATGTACACCACGCGGTAGGGGTAGTTGATCCACACCACCAGGCGATACTTGTTGCCTGCGATGTTGAACACCACGCGTCCGTCGCGCAGGACGCTGGCGTTGCGGAAATCCTGTTTCACTTCGGCCGGTGTCGCCCAATCGGCGTGCAGCACATGGCGGTACCACGCCAGTGCCTGTTCCCTGGCGTCGCCGTGAGCCGGGTTTCCGTCCCAGAAACCCTTGAGTGTCGACAGGGCGATGACGCGCATGGTCACAGCTTAGTCCCATATTGGGACTGTCGCAAGTCCGACAGGCTGCTAGCGGTACAGCCGCGCCAGGCGTGCCGGGTCGGCGCCCAGGGCGTAGAGCAGGCGCAGGCGCCACATCAGCAGGATGGTGCGCAGGATGCCGCGGCTCTCCCAGCGCCGGCTGGAGGTGACGAGCGGTGGGCGCAGGCAGACGGGTTTGCCGATCTGTTTCAGCCGCGTGCTGAGGGCAATGTCCTCCATCAGCGGCTGGTCGGGAAAGCCGCCGACGGCGTCGAATGCCGCACGGCGTACGAAGATGCCTTGATCACCGGTGGCAATGCCGCTGAGGCAGGAGCGCAGGTTCATCTGGCGCTCCACCACGCGCAGCAGCGGCTGGCGGCCGGACAGGCGCACGTCGAAGCGGCCCCACGCGGCGTGTTTGTCTTCCAGTGCCGCGAGCAGCAGGCGGTCGGCATCCGGCGGCGCCAGGGTGTCGGCGTGGAGAAACCACAGCACCGTGCCGCGCGCCGCCTGTGCCCCGGCATTCATCTGGCGGGCGCGGCCGGGTGCGCTGGAGAGAACTGCATCGGCCAGCGGCTGCGCCTGCACCACGGTGCTGTCCGTGCTGCCACCGTCCACCACGATCAGCTCGTGGCCGCGCTGGCGCAAGGGTTGCAAAGGGGCGAGGGTGGCGGCGATGTGTCCCGCCTCGTTGCGCGCGGGGATGACGACGCTGATCACGTCAGCGCGCCGCCGCAGCTGGAGCCCTGCCCGGCGGTACAGCCGTAGCAGTGGTCTGCCACGACGATGGGATTGCCGGCAAGGTCGCGGCCGAGGAATTCGCTGATGTGCAGCCGCGGCCGGTCGGTGGTGCGCAGCGGCAGGCCCAGCATCTGGTTGAAGTCGCAGTCGTACAGCCAGCCCCGCCAGTCCACGCTGATGAGGGCGCGGCACATGACGCGTTCCAGGTTGGCGGGCTGGTAGGCCTCGCGCAGCAGGGTCATGTAACTGTCGAACTGGCCGCTGGACAGCAGGGTGCTGCCGAAGCGCTGGATGGGCAGGTTGGTCAGGGTGAGCAGCCGGCTGAACACCACGCCGTGGCGCTCGCCCAGCATGCGGCGGTAGTCCTGCTCCAGCTGCTGCTGCGGCGGCGGCAGGAACGGGCCGGTGGGGTTGTAGACCAGGTTGAGGACGAGGCCGCTGCCGTCCCGGCCGTAACCTAGGGCATTGAGCCGCTGCAGGCCGCGCAGGCTGGCGGCGAACACGCCCTGGCCACGCTGGCCGTCGACGTTTTCCTCCAGGTAGCAGGGCAGGGAGGCGACGATCTCGACACCCTCCGCGGCGAGGAACTCCGCCAACCCCTCCTGACCCGGCTCCTCCAGCACGGTGAGATTGCAGCGGTCGACGACGCGCAGGCCGAGGGCGCGGGCGGCGCTGACCAGGCGGCGGAATTCAGGGTTGAGTTCCGGTGCGCCGCCGGTGAGGTCGAGGGTGTCGAGGCCGCCCCGGCGCAAGACCTCGATGACCTGGCCGGCGGTCTCCGCCGTCATCTGCTCCGTGCGCTTCGGCCCCGCGCCCACATGGCAGTGCAGGCAGGATTGGTTGCAGCGGTAGCCGAGATTGACCTGCAGGGTGCGCGTCGTGCCGCGGGTCAGGGCGGGAAAGGTGTGGCTTTGCAGATGGGGCAGGGTGGCGAGCATGGTTTATGTCGGCGTTTGAAAACGATCAGGAGTCCGCGAATGAACGCGAATATACGCAAATGTAGTAAAGCGGTGGTTTGAAAGCACTGCCGCGCCGGAGAGGTTGAGCCGGTTATTTGCGTGTATTCGCGCCCATTGGGGGGTAGGAATTGTCAGCGCAGTTTCAGCACCGGCGCCAGTAGTTGCGGGTCATCCCACTCGCGCCCGCCGATGGCGCGGTAGGCGATGCGGCCTTCGCTGTCGACCACGAAGGTGGCCGGCAGGCCCTGCACCGGCCACTGGCCGAGCACGCTGCTGTCCAGGTCGAGCAGCAGGGGGAAGTCCACCGGGTAGTTGGCAGTGAACTGGAACACGGTGTCGGCGCTTTCGCCGACGTTGACCGCCAGCATCATCACGCCCTCGGCCTGCAACTGTTCCCAGGCGCGCTGCATGGAGGGCATCTCCTCGCGGCAGGGCGGGCACCAGGTGGCCCAGAAGTTGACGATCACC
>Ga0172382_10007153_pt1 | contig 15945 bp, 8 predicted proteins | sample Leawel138RmetaG_FD_122245 | JGI IMG/M metagenome (GOLD analysis project Ga0172382, IMG submission 122245) | Leachate microbial communities from a municipal landfill in Southern Ontario, Canada - Leachate well 138R metaG | ecosystem: Engineered > Solid waste > Landfill > Unclassified | place...
ACTAAAGAACACCTACACCTCATTCAAGAGGCAACTCTCCGCTCCCCGAGTGCTGGTAATATGATGTTTTACTCAGTGATTGATGTTCAAGATCAGTCAATAAAAGAACAACTTGCCGTTTTGTGTGATAACCAACTAATGATTGGTACAGCTCCTCTTGTATGGGTCTTTCTAGCAGATGTCCGTAAATGGGAGAACTACTACCACCAAAGTGGCTCAGTTGCACACGGAGAGTCGATAGGGGTCTCTTATCGTCGTCCTGGAGCTGGGGACCTTTTATTAGCATATAACGATGCTCTTATTGCAGCTCAATCTGCTGTGGTTGCAGCTGATTCTTTAGGCATTGGATCGTGTTACATAGGTGATATCCTAGAAAACTTTGAACAAGTGAGTCAGCTACTAGAACTTCCTCAATATACAGCTGTTGCTACTATGCTTATTTTTGGTTATCCAAAGAACCCAAATCCACTACCACAGCCCTCTCTTCGTTGCCCCTCTGATGCCATATTTATGAAAGACAAGTATAAAGAACCAACTCTGAGTGATGTAGAGTATGCCTTTAAAGAGCAAGAGCAACGCCTACGAGACCAACAAAGACTCCCTTTTGAAAACAGTGGAACAATAAGTGATTATTACTACTTCAGAAAACATACCAGCGATTTCATGCGTGAGATGAATCGCTCTGCTCAAAAGATAATCGAATTTTGGACCGAAGTATAACAAAGGCCGCCTTTAAGGCGGCCTTTGACTAAGATCTAGATTTGTTATTAGTTCATTACTTCACCAACATTTTTGTAGAACTCTAAGCGACGTTTTGCGTCGATTTCGGCTCTCTCAAACAGCTCATCAGCTTGTGTTGGGTTTGTTTTGTAAAGAGATGAGTATCTTCTCTCTGCTTTAATAAACTCTTGGTAATCACCTTTAAGGGCTTTTGTATCCCATGAGAAACGACTTCCCTCTTCAAGAGATGGGTTGAATCTAAACATGGGCCAGTATCCTGCTTCAACAGCCTCTTTCATGATTACTTGGCTCTTCATCATATTAATACCGTGGTTAATACATGGAGCATAAGCGAAGATGATTGAAGGTCCATCATACGCAATTGCCTCTTGGATTGCTTTTTGAACATGAAGTCTATTAGCACCCATTGAGACAGAAGCGACGTAGACGTTTCCGTAACTCATCATCATGATACCCATGTTCTTTTTACCCATCTGCATACCAGCATTTGCAAACTTCGCTACTGCTGCAATCGGAGTAGCTTTAGAAGCTTGTCCACCGGTGTTGGAGTATACTTCGGTATCTAACACAAGGATGTTCACATTTTTCCCTGTTGAGACAACGTGGTCGAGTCCACCAAAGCCGATATCATATGCCCAACCGTCTCCTCCAATGATCCACACGTGTTTCTCACTGAAGTAATCTTTCAGTTCGACAATTCGTCGTAATGCTGCTTTAGCTTCATCAGAAGTAGCTGCTTTTACTGCATCGTCCAAGAGAGCTTGAGTCTCATTTTGTGCATCAATTGACGCATCAGTGAGGTCTTCCCACAACTCAATATTTTTGGCTAATGCGGCAGCAAGAGCGTCAGTAGTACCAGCTTTAAGAAGTCTATCGATATTCGATCGAAGTTGTCTTCGGTTAGAATCGACAGCTAATCTCATTCCTAGGCCATACTCGGCGTTATCTTCAAAGAGGGAGTTTCCCCATGCAGGTCCACGACCATCCTCTCGTTTAGCATATGGAGTGGTTGGGAATGTTCCACCATAAATGGATGAACAACCTGTTGCGTTTGCAGCAATCATTCTCTCACCACTTACTTGGGTTACGAGTTTAATATAAGGAGTTTCTCCACAACCGGCACATGCACCAGAGAACTCAAAGAGAGGTTTTTTGAACTGCATACCCTTAAGTGTATTCACAGATACTCCGTCAATAACATCATAGGGAAGAGCTTCAAAGAACTCTGAATTTCGAGTTTCACCAGCATCTCGCTCAACTTGAATTGGGCTAAAGACAAGTGATTTATCTTTGGTAGGACATGTTTCGATACAGACTCCACAGCCCTGACAATCTTCGGGGTAGACTTGAATCTTAAAGCGGAGCTCTCGATCGTTTTTGGTATTGGATTTGAGTGTAACAAACCCTTCAGGAGCATCAACAAGATCTTTTGGATCAATTTGTTTGGCTCGGATAGCAGCGTGAGGACATGATTGTACACACTGGTTACATTGGATACACACCTCGCTCTTCCATTTTGGAATGAAAGGAGCAACTCCTCGCTTCTCTAAGCGAGCAGTGTTTGTTGGAAGTGATCCATCAAAAGACATCTTCGAAACAGGAATATCATTCCCTTTAAGGTGCATAATGGGTTGGATGATCTCTTTTGCATAGGCATCTTCATTCTCTCCGATAAGAGGTTTTGGAACATAAGCGTTACCTACAGCTTTAGGAATAGTAACTTCAATAAGAGCGTCACTTGCTCCATCAACTGCTGCCCAGTTCATCTTAACAATATCTTCACCTTTGGTTCCAAAGGTATCTTTAATGGCACCTTTGATCAGTTCAATAGCTTCTTTCTCAGGGAAAATACCACTAATTTTAAAGAATGCAGCTTGCATGACTGTATTAATGCGTGTCCCTAAACCAACTCTCTCACTGATTTCTAAAGCGTTAATGTTGTAAAAACGGATCTTTTTATCAATGATGGTTTGTTGCTCTTCAGCTGTAAGGTGTTCAAATACTTCATCTGAAGGAATTTGTGAGTTCAGTAAGAACACACCACCCTCTTTCAGTGGAGCAAGCATGTCATAACGACCAATGTAAGCTGGGTTGTGACAAGCAACAAAATCGGCACTATCAACAAGCCATGGCATATTTACCGAACTCTTTCCAAATCTTAGGTGACTGATTGTAATTCCACCCGACTTTTTAGAGTCGTATGAGAAATATGCTTGAGCATTCATGTCGGTGTTTTCACCGATAATCTTAATGGAGTCTTTGTTCGCTCCAACAGTTCCATCAGAACCTAAGCCCCAGAACATACAAGCAACAACACCTTCAGGTGCTACGTCGATTTGTTCTTTCACAGGGATACTCAACTTTGTTACATCATCGTTGATACCAACGGTGAAGTTGTGCCAAGCACCTTCATTGAGGTGGTCAAACACAGCTTTTGCATGAGTTGGAGTGAAATCTTTACTGGAGAGCCCATAGCGTCCACCAATAACGGTGATATCACTTCGGCCCATTAGGTTAAGAGCTGAAACAACGTCCAAATAGAGAGGCTCACCAATTGAACCAGGCTCTTTTGTTCGGTCTAAAACGGCAATTTTTTTCACACTTGCAGGAATAGCATCAACAAAGTGTTTTGCGCTAAAGGGTCTGTACAGTCTTACTTTAAGAACACCAACTTTCTCACCTTGTTTGTTCAAGTAGTCAGTTACCCACTCAAATGTATCAAGAGCGCTTCCCATTGCAATGACAATACGATCTGCATCGGGAGCTCCAACGTAGTCAAATAAGTGGTATTGACGACCGGTGAGTTTTGCAACTTTGTCCATATACTCTTGGACAATCTCAGGAACTGCATCGTAATACTTATTGACGGTCTCTCTTCCTTGGAAGTAGACGTCTTCGTTTTGTGCAGCAACTTTGAGCATCGGTTTTTCAGGTCGTTGTGCTCGGTTTCTAAAACGCTCGATATACTCAGGCTCTAATAAAGAGGCCATCTCTTCCATTGAGATATCTTTTACTTTTTGAATCTCATGGCTTGTTCTAAATCCATCAAAGAATGAGAGGAAAGGAACTTGGCTTTTAAGGGTTGCAAGGTGTGCAACTAATGCTAAATCCATGGTCTCTTGAATCGATGTAGCAGCCGTCATGGCAAAGCCTGTGTTTCTACAACTCATTACATCAGAGTGGTCACCGAATATTGAGAGTGATTGTGCTGCTAGTGAACGAGCGGAGACGTGAAACACTGTAGGAATCATCTCTCCTGCGATCTTATGCATGTTGGGAATCATTAAAAGTAATCCCTGACTAGCGGTAAATGTCGTGGTCAATGCTCCTGCAGCTAATGAACCGTGAACTGCTCCAGCAGCGCCAGCCTCTGATTGCATTTCCATGATGTCGACACGTTCGCCAAACAGGTTGGTTCTACCTGTACTAGCCCATGAATCGGCGTACTCACCCATTGGGGATGAGGGGGTAATCGGATAAATAGCAGCAACATCACTAAACGCATACGCTACGTGAGCGGCCGCCGTGTTTCCGTCGATAGTAACCATATTCTTGTTACTCATTTTGACTCTCCATTGTAAATATATTTGAATGTGAACTCGTAGTAGATCACAACCATTTGCACACAAAAAGGCTCCGTGTTTTAGGTCGGAGTCTTATGCTTTACTATACAGCAAAATTATGTCGGTTGCAACCAAAGACTTAGGGTAGAGATGGGAAATAATTCCCCATCTCACCTTTTTCTTAGCATTCACTATGTCCGCAGGAGAAGCATTTTTTACACCCTTCAATTAACATAAAAGTGACATTTCCACATACCGGACACATGTCGGCTGAAACTGTACTTTTTACTTCAGGGAGAATTTCTAAGTCGGGTTGTTTTAATAGGACTTCATCGTCCTCTTCATCGGGAAGTTGAGGATATTCAACTCCATTTGCTTCGATTCCAAGGTGCTCTTCTAACACTTGAGCTACAGCATCAGGAAGACTCATCACTCGATTCTTCCCAAAGCCCATAGGGCGACCACTTCCAATGCCACGAAGTTGTGCAATAACAGTTTGAGCTCTTTGTCGTGGAGTAAGTGGAGAGGGAGAGCGAAGAATGAGACTAATAAGACGACCAAGTCCTTCGGCATCGGCTGAGACGTCACTTCCTACTTTAGCGACGTTGATAAACACTTCAAACGGTTCGCCGTAAGGGCCCCCATCACTGTTCACTGTGATATATGCTGTTCCGATAGGAGTTGCTTTACGATAGGTAGTTCCGTGTAAGACAGTAGAGCGAACTCGAGCTTTAGGCTCTTCAGGGACAAAAAGAGTTTCGTCTTCATCAGTCTCTTTTTTAGCAATTAAGACTTGAGAATCTCTTGAGCCATCACGGTAGGTTGTTCCACCCTTACATCCAAGGTCATACAGTAGCTCATAGAGTTTTCCTGTTTGTTCCACCGTATACTCATTGGGAGTGTTTCCTGTTTTAGAAATACTGGAGTCGACCCATCTTTGAATGGCTGCTTGAACATGTACGTGTCCTTCAGGAGCAAGGTCCATGGCAGTGACAAAGTAATCGGGTTTCTCTTTCCCTGGGTTTTGTTGTACCCACTGATCATAAACTGCAACTCGTTCAATATTTGAGCCCATTCGTCCAACTCGTTCCCACTCCCAAAAATAGTAAGGTTCAATACCAGTGCTTGTCCCTACCATAGTTCCTGTTGTCCCGGTCGGAGCTTGAGTGAGGAGTGTGACGTTACGAATCCCCTTCTCTCGGATCAAAGAGCGGACCTCTTCGGGCATCTCTAACATAAAACCGCTATTTAAGAACTTCTTGGCATCAAATAAAGAGAAAGAGCCTTTCTCTTCTGCAATCAAAGCACTTGCGGTGTACGCTTCGACACTAATAAACTTATATAGTTCATCGATAAATGTTAAAGACTTCTCACTTCCGTATGCTAATTCCATCTTGATAAGCATATCGGCAAGACCCATGGTTCCAAGCCCTACTCTTCTTTCAGCTTGTTGAAGTTCTTTGTTTTCATTATAGAAGTAAGGGGTATCATCAATGACGTTGTCTAAGAATCGAATTGAAGCTCGCACTGTACGACCAAGATCATCCCACAGAACTTTCTTGTCTTTCACGAATTGAGATAAATTGATAGACCCTAAGTTACACACTCCCCAAGGAGGAAGACCTTGTTCTCCACAAGGGTTTGTACACTGAATGGTTGTGTAGTAGTAACTGTTCGCCATTTTATTGTATTGGTCGATGAAAAAGACCCCAGGTTCTGCACTGAACCAGGCACTTTCAACAATGGCATTCCAGATCTCTTTAGCAGAGTGGCGTTGGTACTCAATAACTTTTTTGCCAAGAGATTGCCATTTTTCGAGGTTTCCGTCCCACAACTCATTGTAATCGGGATCTGAAGTATCTGGGAAATAGGTGACCCACTCTTTATCTGCTCGGACGGCTTCCATAAAGGCATCTGAAACACCAACACTAATATTTGCATTGGTGATTTTATCCATATCACGTTTACTATTAATAAAATCGAGGATATCGGGGTGCCAAACATTGAGCACTAACATTAATGCTCCACGGCGAGAACCACCTTGTTCAATCAAACCGGTGACAAAGCTAAACAATCCTCCCCACGATACTGAACCACTGGAGCGCCCATTTACCCCTTTCACATAGGCGTGTCGAGGTCGTAATGAAGAGAGGTTAATTCCAACACCTCCACCACGGCTCATGATTTCAGTCATGTGCCCTAAGCTCGTAATAATACCACCGCGGCTATCTTTTGGTGATGGGATAACATAACAGTTAAAATAGGTGAGATTTTGATCGGTTCCTGCCCCAGCAAGGATTCTTCCGCCAGGGACAAATTTCCAATCTTCTAAAATCCAATTAAACTCTTTTTCCCACTCTTTTTGTTTAGCAGGTTTCTCTTGAGCTGCGATTCCTTTTGCTACACGGTTTAACATCTGAGAAGGATCGGTCTCAATTGGTTTATCCACCCCTTCACGAGTAGATTCAATAAGCGAACCATCTTCTAAGGTGACGGTAATGTCATCTTTGTCGAGACGGGTAATGTTTCCGATTTCTCTTTGACCAGTTTCAATATTACTTACGACGACAACAAGGTCGCCAACTTGTAAGGTATCTTTTTTTGCATCTTTTTGGGCATAGCGATCCAAAAATATTTTACGCCCTAATGGAGAGAGCGCATTTTTTGTTGTACTCACAGCACAATACCCCCACATATAGTGTTACCCGCTTACGCGGGCCCTACAAACAATAACATATATATATACTCAGCACAATACAGAAACACCAATAGGTGGTGTATTCTTTTTTAGACACCACTATATATAGTGTATATATATAACTTTGATGGTAATGTAATATGAGAGGAGATTTAGTGTTTTTCCCCTATATCTTGTGATACTGCAAGTAATAGTTTTACCAATTGCTCGTAATCATACAGTGTAATCATACTGTTATGACTATGGGCATATCGGACAGGAACTCCTACCACAACGGTGGGAATCCCCCCTTCACTGAGGGCGATTTCCATAGCATCAGTTCCTCCGCCTGAGCGGATTGCTTCTTGAATAGAGATGCCGTGTGTTTCAGCACTATGACGAATACAATCTAACAAAAAAGGATTACCAATATGGGTGGGATCAAAAATACGCACATGTGCCCCTTTGCCTAATTTGGTTTGACTGATATGTGCTCTATGTGGCATATCATCAGCTGGAGCCCCTTCAACTACAAAGGCATAATCACTTTTAATTGATCGAGCAAGCACCTTTGCTCCTCGTGTGCCAACCTCTTCTTGGACAGTAAAAGCAAAAATCATCGTGCTTAAGGGCTTGTTTTTTGCCATTTGATGTGCAACTTCAATCAATGCAGCTACCCCAACTCGATCATCAAACGCTTTTGAGGTGAGCGTGTTTGTCCTCTTTTGATGCATCCAGTGGGTGTAAGGGACTGCCACATCTCCGATTTTGATACCAAAGTCGTTGATACTCTGCTCTTTGGAGCGAGAGCCGATATCTATAAAAAGAGAATCAATTTCTGGAATTTCAGCCTTTGCCCCTTTGGGAAGAAAATGGGGAGGAAGTTGTCCAATGACCCCCTTTATAAGAGAGCCAGAACTGGTGTTAATCAAGAGAGTCGAAGATGAGAGAGTAAGAGGGTTCCACCCTCCAATGGGGACAAATGAGAGAAATCCATCTTCTAAGATGTTGTTTATCATAAACCCAATTTCATCTTGATGGGCTGCGAACAGTAGAGTCGGAGCTTGTGGATTACTTCCTGTTATTGTACAGGTAATATTACCAATGCGATCGACTTTAATTTCACCAACTCCGTTGAGATGGGTGAGGATAATCTCTCTTATGTCATCTTCATATCCGCTAGGACCGAAAGCCAAAGAGAGCTCTTCTAACAACTGTAATGATGTGTTCATAATCATAATATACGAAGAAGACCGCCTCTTACACAAGAGACGGCCTTGATACATAACCTACCCTTTCAGGGATGGAATTTAATTAATAACCGAGTTGAATCATTGCATCGGCAACTTTCTTAAAGCCGGCAATATTCGCCCCTTTCACATAGTTGATATATCCATCACTTTGTTTGCCTTCACGAATACAAGCTTCATGAATGTCTTTCATAATAACGTGAAGTTTTTCATCAACTTCTTCTGCTTGCCATCCAAGTTTGAGTGCGTTTTGGCTCATCTCTAAACCACTGACTGCAACTCCACCGGCATTAGCTGCTTTTCCAGGTGCAAAGCGAACTTTATTCTTGATGAAGAAGTTCATTGCTTCTGCAGTACAACCCATGTTGGAAGTTTCAATAACGTATTTGACACCGTTCTTTAAGAGAGCTTGTGCATCATCTAAGTTAAGTTCATTTTGAATTGCACAGGGGAATGCCATATCTACTGGAACTTCCCAAGGTTTTTTATTAGCAACGAATTTTGCACCAAACTTTTGAGCATAAGGGGCAACTACGTCGTTATTAGAGGCTCTAAGTTGTACCATGTAGTCCCATTTCTCTGGAGTATTGATTCCATTCTCATCAAGAATGTATCCGTCTGGACCACTGATTGTAACAACTTTAGCTCCAAGTTCAGAAGCTTTCATGACTGCTCCCCAAGCAACGTTACCGAAACCGGAGATAGCAACTCTTTTACCTTTGAGTGTATCGCCATATGCTTTTGCCATCTCTTCAGCAAAGTACATTGTGCCAAAACCTGTAGCTTCTGGACGTAAGATTGATCCGCCCCAGAGTCTCCCTTTTCCGGTAAGAACACCTGTGTTCTCATCTCTGAGTCGTTTGTATTGACCATACATATAACCAATTTCACGAGCACCAACACCAATGTCTCCTGCAGGAACGTCAGTCTCTGGACCGATATACTTTTGTAATTCAGTCATGTAAGAGCGACAGAATCGAAGAATTTCGTTGTCAGACTTTCCTCTTGGATTAAAGTCGGCTCCACCTTTTCCACCACCCATAGGGAGTGTGGTAAGGCTGTTTTTGAATGTTTGTTCAAAAGCTAAGAACTTGAGGCTTCCGAGTGTTACACTTGGGTGGAATCTGATTCCCCCTTTGTAAGGCCCTAATGTGTTATTAAATTGTACACGGTAACCACGGTTTACTTGTACATTTCCGTGATCGTCTTCCCACTCAACTTTGAATGTGAATACGCGATCTGGTTCGGTAATTCTTTCAAGGATATTCCCGTTTACGTAGGTTGGGTTATCGTTTACAACGTCAATAATAGACTCAATAACCTCGGTTGCAGCCTGAATAAACTCGGGCTCCCCTGGATTTCGGCGTTCTAGTTCGGCCATGAAATCTTCTAATTTATACATAATTTCCCCCTTTTAATATAAACAGATAACTTGTGTGTCAATTGAGTTTGCACCACATTATTGTAAACCCGTTCAATTCACCTGTCAATTAAAAAATCAACGGTTTCATTAATTATAAGCGAGTTAATTTCTAAATACAGTAGATTGTTTGATAAACTTTTATCTTATGAGAAATAATTTAAAGAAAATATATATTTACCTCGTGTGAGAACCAGCGACACTATTGAAATAATCCCACACTGGATCACGAGGTGGTGGAGCTATCACCGTAATCTCTTTTTGTTGCACTGGATGGAGAAAAGAGACCATTCGAGCATGAAGATGAATTCCTTGATCTTCATTTGCCCTTTTAAACCCATACTTAACATCTCCTTTGATGTGAGATCCTACAGCAGCGAGTTGTGCACGTATTTGGTGGTGGCGACCTGTGTGAAGTTCTACTTCCAAAAGAAAGTAGTTTTGTGAGGCAGCAACAACGGTATAAGAGAGACGCCCCTCTTTAGACCCCTTCTTAGGAGATGCAAAGGCAGTCGACTTGTTTTTTTGACCATTACGGACAAGGTGGTGAACCACTACTCCTTCTGGGCATTGAGGCAAAGCATCCACTACTGCCCAGTAGGTCTTTTTTACTTGTTGAGCTTTACTAAAAAGGGCATTCATTCGACTCAGTGCTTTCTCTGTTTTTGCGTAGATAACAATTCCACTGGTGGGTCGATCGAGGCGATGTATCACCCCGAGGTAGACATTTCCAGGTTTATTGTATTTTTGTTTGAGATACTCTTTAAGATTATCGACAAGGGTACGATCCCCGCTTTGATCACCTTGGGTGAGTTCTCCAACTTCTTTGTTGATTATAATAAGGTGGTTATCTTCATATAACACCCTTTTTGCGAGACTACTCATCATCTACCTCATCATCAAATGGGTCGATTCCTTTAAAGAGCGAAAGCTCCTCTTTTTCGGCATCTCGAGGATCTTGTTCTCTTTTAATGCGGATAGTTTGTGCCTCTTTTGTACTGAGACGTACCCCTTGAGCTCGAACCCCTTTGATAAGGAAGCGGGAGAAATAGGTTCGATCTTCTAAGTTTTTGTACCCTTTCCCTTTTTTATAGGAGATGGTGATGCGAGCATCATCGTATGTAGATAGTGAGTGGAGTTTAAAATCTCCTTTGGGGAGTAACTCATATGTTCTATTGAGAATATATTGGGTAATACTACACCTTTTTATAAAGAGGTATTTAAGATTCTTCTCTTGATAAATAATCGTAAAGACTATCTTTTCTAACTCCTCTTTGTCGGCAATGCTACAATGGCGCATCTGCTTTCCTACAAATAGCCGCTCAGGGGCATCGGTGACGTAGTACGTCCCCTCTTTTTGAATAATGAGAATTCGATCGAGAGTCGATACCATAGTAACGGTTGTTCCAGTTCTCACTCCGTAGCCTAAATATCCTGTTGAGCCATCATACTTTAAGCTAAGGTTCCGTGAAACGACTTCGCGTAGATCTATTTTCTCAAATGAGTCAATTGTTGTTCTCCGTTTACTCATCGAAGAGGGAGCTATTTTTTTGAGTTCCTTAATAAAGGTAAGAGCATATTCGACAATATGAGAGAGGTGGTGTTCGATCTCTTTAAGGCGAGTGAGAATAGATTCAATCTCTTCTTTGTTTTTTTCGATGTCAAACAAACTAATTCTTCGAATAGGAATTCGAAGTAATCGCTCAATATCATCTTGTTCGATAGGACGAAGCAATTCTTCAGAAAACGGTTCAAAGCCGGTAAGAACGGCATTGTATACCTCTTTTTCGCTTCTCTTATTTTCTATCCTTTTATAAATTCTTTGTTCAACAAATATTCGTTCAAGTGTTCGTGCATGAAGACGATCATAAAGATGCCCTTTTTCTACCTCTAACTCTTGTCGTAATACTGAAACGAGTTGTTGGGAGTGGTGAGCTATCATTTCACTAACACTCATAACTTGAGGAAGCCCATCGTTAATAATCAAAGGGTTGACCGTAATCGACTGTTCACACAGGGTAAATCCGTACAGAGCATCGACTACCTCATCTGAGTAGGTGTTCCGAGCTAAGGTAATCTCGATGTGTGCTTGTTCAGCCGTAAAATCATTAATTGATGCAATTTTCAACTTCCCTTTACGAGTCGCATCCTCAAGAGATTTAATCATCCTCTCAGTTGTCACACCATATGGAAGTTCAGTAATGACAATTCTTTTGGGATCTTTAGTGTCGAGTTGAGCCCGAATGAGGACCTTCCCTTTCCCATCCTCATATTGAGAGACATCTATTAATCCGCCAGTAGCAAAGTCGGGATAGAGTTCAACTTTGTCCCCTTTGAGTGAAGCTGCAACGGCATCCATCACTTCAAAGAGGTTGTGAGGTAAAATCCGAGTCGACATTCCAACGGCAATCCCTTCTGTTCCTTGAACAAGGACTACAGGTAATTTTGCAGGAAAGGTGACAGGTTCTTTATTTCTCCCATCGTAGGAGTCGACATACTGTGTAAGTTCAGGGTTGTATAATACTTTTTTAGCAAATGGGAGAATTCTACACTCAATGTATCGAGGGGCAGCTGCGGGGTCGCCTGTGATGTTGTTTCCAAAGTTCCCTTGGCGATCGATAAACAATTCCATGTTTGCCAGATTCACCAGCGCATCCCCAATGGAGGCATCCCCGTGGGGGTGATACCGCATTGAGTGGCCAACTACGTTAGCCACTTTGTGGAATTTTCCATCATCCATCTCAAAAAGAGTGTGGATAATTCTCCGTTGTACCGGCTTAAATCCATCATCAATATGGGGAATCGCCCGATCTTTGATGACGTATGAAGCATATTCTAAAAAATTCTCTTTAAATACAGATTCAGCGTGTGCCATTAAACGAGATTCTCCATGATGAATTCTCTCCGCTCGGGAGTATTATCCCCCATGTAGAATTTCATTGTTTTGTGCATATCTTTAGATGAGAAAATTGAGACGGGGATTAATCGCATGTTCTCTCCAATAAATTGTTTAAACTCAGATGGGTTGATCTCTCCCAAGCCTTTAAAACGGGTTACTTCAGCATGTGTAATCTCTAAAACCGCTTCATCACGTTGAGCTTCGTTAAAACAATAGATGGTTTTTTTCTTGTTTCGTACTCTAAATAAAGGAGTCTCTAAAATAAAGAGGCGTCCTGAGAGTGCTAGTTCTTCAAAGTAGGTGAGAAAATAGGTCATCAAGAGGTTTCTAATATGATATCCATCGGTATCGGCATCGGTTGCAATAATCACTTTTCCGTAGCGTAGTCCCTCAATGCCATTTTCTAAGCCTAGAGCAATCATCAGGTTATAGAGTTCTTCATTTTTATAAATTTCAGTTTTCTTTTTATTAAAGACGTTTAATACTTTTCCGCGTAAGCTAAATATTGCCTGGGTTTGTACATCACGAACACTCACAAGAGAACCCGAGGCAGAATCTCCTTCGGTGAGGAAGATCATCGACTCTTCCCCTTTTTGTTTGTGTTGGTTTAAGTGATATTTACAATCTTTTAACTTAGGAATATTGAGTGAGACTTTTCTTGCAGCTTCTCGAGCAGCCCCTTTTACAGCAGCAAGCTCTTTTCGAAGTTTTTCGTTATTAGCAATCTTCTCCGATACTTTAGTCGCTTCATCGGGGTTTTTCATTAAAAAGTCGATAATCTGCTCTTTTACTTCGTTACTAATCCACGTACGGACATCAGTATTCCCGAGTTTGTTTTTTGTTTGACTTTCGAATATGGGGTCTTGGAGCTTAATGGAAATGGCCCCTACTAACCCCTCACGGATATCGGGAGCTGCATACGACTTTTTATAAAACTCGTTAATCCCTTTTAAAATCCCCTCTTTAAAAGCAGAGAGGTGGGTTCCCCCATCACTGGTATGTTGACCATTGACGTACGAGAAATAACTCTCTCCATAATTTTGGGTATGGGTAAAGGCAAATTCTAATTTCTCTTTCCGAGCATGAATCGTACTATACAAAGCCTCTCCACCAACTTGTTTATCAAGAAGATCTAAAAGGCCTTTACGACTATGAAATGTTTTACCGTTATACTCTAAAGTGAGTCCTGTATTCAAATAGGCATAGTTCCATAACCGCTCTTCAATAAATTCATCGCGAAAAGCATACTCTCCAAAGATGGAGGAGTCGGCATCGGGGATAAATTCGATGAGCGTTCCGTCTCGCTCACTAGTTTTGCCCCCTTTTTGATCAACAATCTCCCCTTGTTGGAAGATTGCTTCACTTTTTTTCCCATCTCTAAACGAGGCAACTCTAAAATAGGAAGAGAGCGCATTGACCGCTTTAGTTCCCACTCCATTAAGGCCAACAGAGAACTGAAACACATCGTCGTTGAATTTCCCTCCGGTATTAATTACCGATACACATTGGACAACCTTTCCCAAAGGAATCCCTCGGCCATAATCACGCACAGAGACTTTGTTTTCATCGATTGCAATGACAATCCTTGTTCCATGGTTCATGATGAATTCATCGATACTGTTATCGATAATCTCTTTTAACAGAACATAAATACCATCTTCAAAGTGGGAGCCGTCACTAAGCCGTCCAATATACATCCCTGGACGTAAGCGAATGTGCTCAAGTGCACTGAGGGTTTGAATTTTGCTCTCATCATAAGCTGCTGAGCCTGTAGGGGGTTTCTTCTTTGCCATTGGCCCCATTATAAACAGTTTAGCTCTGCTTGGAAAGTGTATCTCCCACTGCCACTCTATTAAGCCTATGTCTTTTTGCTACCTTGCATTAGAGAAGTGTGTTGTGTATATTATATCCCTATGGAAAACCCATTACTTGGATTAGCAATATTTGGAGAAGTGATGTGAGTCTCCACCTTATAGTCATTATCCTTTTACTCGTTCTTTCAGCCTTTTTCAGCGCCTCTGAGACCGCCTTTACCAGTCTCTCTTTTCTGCAGATAAAGATGTTGGAATCGGAGGGCAAAAGAGGGGGCAAACTAGCCGCAACTCTTGCAAAAAATTCTGATACTCTGTTAACAGGGATTCTGATTGGAAACAATATTGTCAATCTTAGTGCCTCTGCTTTAACAACCACATTTACTATCCGTTTATGGGGAAGTGGGGCAATTGGGATTGCAACCGGAGTTCTAACCTTTATTATCTTAGTGTTTGGGGAGATAACTCCCAAACACTTAGCAATAAATCACAACACCACCTTGGTAAGGTTTGTTGCCTACCCAATTAGGGGGTTTCTCACCCTTATCTATCCCTTAATCAGAGTGATTTTATACCTAAGCTCTCGAATTACCCACCTATTTTCAAAAGAGAGGAGCAACACCATCTCTTTTGAGGGGTTGATGCACGTTGTCGATGTTGCCGAGGATGAGGGGATTGTTGATGAACACGAAACCAGTTTGGTTCAAAGAGTTCTCCATTTTAGGGAGGCTCCTGTCAAATCGGTAATGACTCACAGAACCGAAGTTTTCAGCCTCTCAGACACTTTGACCCTAAAAGAGGCCTTCCCCTCCATTGTTGCCAGTGGCTACTCTCGCATTCCTGTCTATCATGAGAGTGGTGAAAATATTGTTGGAATCCTTCTACTCAGAGATCTTCTTGAAGCTAAGGTAAAAGGGGAGACAGAGCAAACTCTTGATCTACTTCTTCACCCCCCCATCTTTGTCTCAGAGACACGCAAACTCGATGCGATGTTCACCCTCTTTCAACAAGAGAAACTCCAAATCGCTGTTGTTCTTGATGAGTATGGGGGTTTATCGGGAGTAGTTACCATGGAGGATGTTGTTGAACAGCTCTTTGGTGAAATTTATGATGAGCATGAGAGTGGCGATTATCATAGGATAAGAGCTGAGGGGGATGGCTCTTTCATTATTAAAGCCGATACGACGATGCAACAAGTCAAAGATGAGCTCGACTTAGTTATTGAGTCTCAAGAGCTCTCTCGAACCCTTGCCGCCTACCTTATTGAAGAGTTGGGCTCTATTCCCACTATCGGGGAGACCCTCTCTCTCTCTTTTGGAACTTTTTCCATTGTCTCAATGAAGGGTAAGCGAGTTGAGTCGGTTCGGTTAACTCTTTCTCCGGTTGAGAAAGAGGAGCTGCATTGACACCCTTTCGATAGGAAATGTATGATGCGCTCATGAGTACCTATCCATTTAACGACATTGAGACAAAATGGCAAGCTTATTGGGAAAAACACGACAGCTTCGCCGTACATGAAGACCCCTCTTTTCCTCAAGAAAAGAGAAAGTATGTGTTAGATATGTTTCCTTATCCTTCGGGGGA
>Ga0172382_10007154_pt1 | contig 15942 bp, 11 predicted proteins | sample Leawel138RmetaG_FD_122245 | JGI IMG/M metagenome (GOLD analysis project Ga0172382, IMG submission 122245) | Leachate microbial communities from a municipal landfill in Southern Ontario, Canada - Leachate well 138R metaG | ecosystem: Engineered > Solid waste > Landfill > Unclassified | place...
GGTGGCCTGGAGCGGCTCGTCGCCGCCCTTGCGGGTGATGAAATTGACCACGCCACCCAGGGCCCTGGGTGGCGTGGTCAATTTCATCACCCGCAAGGGCGGCGACGAGCCGCTCCAGGCCACCCTCTCCAGCGGCTACCAATCCGCCACCGACGGCACCCAGTACCTGGCCACTGTGTATGGCAGCCACCGGGATTTTGCCTACCGGGCGGCGGTCACCGCCTCGCAGGACAGGGAGCGGGAGACACCCGCCGGCACCATCCCCAACACCAGGGCCGAGACCGACAGCCAGTCTCTCTACCTCGCCAGGCAACTCGGCGACCACCGGCTGGCCCTGCGCTGGGATGACCACGACGCCTACTCCGAGGTGTTTGTCGAGGACCGGGTGCGGTTCGCCTTTCCCTTCAGCGAATTCGAAATATTCATTCCCCAGCGGGATCGCAGAAAACTCGGCGTGTTCTACGACTGGTCCGACATCTCCGCCAACCTCGACAAATTTCACGTCGATGTCTATCGCCAGGTCAGCGACCGCCAGTTCGACACCCACTGGGAGCAAGCCGCCTTTGGCCAGGAGAACTCCACCTTTTCCAATTCCCAGCTGGTGACCAGCGGTGGCCTGGCGCAATTCGACTGGCAATTCGCCGACGCCCACACCCTGGTTACCGGCATTCAGTATGTGCTCGACGAGGAGGATCAAGACCGCCGCGAGGTGCTGACCATGAGCCTCCCCAGCCCGCGCACCACCACCAACCTGGTGGTGGACGATGCCCGCCTGGAGACATTCTCGGTTTTTGCCCAGAACGACTGGCGGATCCGCGAAAACCTCAGCCTGGTGGCCGGTATCCGCCAGTATTGGGTGGAGAGCGAATTGCGGCACACCAGCAGGGCGGGATTGGCGCCACCGGACGGCGACGACAGCGAAAACATTCTCACCTTCGCCGGCCTTTGGGACGTCACCCCCAATACGGTGGCGCGCCTCAGCTACTCCCAGGGCTACATGTACCCCACCCTGCTGCAGCTCTCCATCGGCGGGGTGGATCGCACCTTCGTCAACCCCAACCCGGACCTGTTGCCGGAAACCTCCGACACCTGGGAACTCGGCCTGCGCTACAACAGCCCCAGCCTGCAGGCGGATTTCACGGTGTTTTACAGCGAGGCGGAAAACTATATCGACCAGGTCACCTGCACCCTCGCCAGCTGTATCGGCGGCACCGCGAGGGTGCCCTCCGCCATCTATGTCAACATCGGAGAGGCGGAGACACTGGGATTCGAGGGCTTTGCCGAATACAGCATCAGCGAAAACCTGGCCACCTACGGCTCACTGACCCTGATGGAGCGCAGAAACATCTTCACCACCTTCAGCACCCGCAAGACGGGAATTCCCCCGCTGAGCGGCACCGCGGGGGTCAAATACAGCGCGCCCCTGATGGCCGGGATCACCTATTGGCTCGACGGCTACCTGCGGGGTGAGCAGGGGGCGGACGAGATCGAAAACAACGGCAATCGCCTCGACAATGCCGGCTGGGTAACCTGGAACCTGGAGGCCGGGGTCGTCGCCGGCCCAGATGAGCGAGTGCGCATCAGCCTCGGTCTCTACAACCTCGGCGACAAGCTGTACAGCTACGCCACCGAGAATCTCTTCGCCCCGGGCAGATCGGTGGAGGCAAAAGTAACCCTGAATTTTTGACGCGGAAGCTTAAAAATAAGTCAGATTTGAAGGCTACTCTCTGGCACTAGTGTTGAAATTCGTTTATTGCGAAACATCACGATGGCAACGTCAAGCAAGCGTCATTCAACCTCAGTCCTGGCCAAACAGGTAGATCACCAGCAGCAGGGTGAAAAACCAGAATCCCGACAGCAGCTTCCAGAAAACAAGCTGGCTGGCGCTTTTTTCCACCACGGGATCCTCCCGGAGAAAATTTGGGTTGGGCTGGGTGAGGTCCTGCATCAACTCATCGATGGTGTGGTATCTGTACTCCAGGTCGAAGGATACGCCCCGCTCCAGGGCGCCGTCGAACCACAGGGGAATCAGGGGATTGGCCTTTGCCGCCGGGTGGTAGCGGAGCTTGTCGAAATCCGCCGGGGTGCGGCATTCCTCGATATCACTGCCGTAGGGCAAATGGCCGGTAAAGAGTTCGTAGACGATGGTGGCCAGGGAATAGACATCCCCCTGGATGCCCGGATTGCGGCCGGTGAGGTAGAGGGGGTCCGAGTAGCTGGCGGTGCCCAGCGCCCCCTCGTGGACCAGGGGTCGCTGCAGTTCGGCGAGGCCGGCCACATACACCGAGCCAAAATCCAGGATCACCGCCCTGCCCTCCGGCGTCACCTTGATATTCGCCGGCTTGAGATCCTGGTGGATCGCCTCGTTGGCGTGAAAGGCCTTGAGACCTTCGGCGATCTGGCGCACCAGGGCGATGGTCTGCTTCGGGCTCGGCGGCTGGTGACTGGCAATCCACTGGTCGAGGCCCACCCCCTCCACATACTCCATCAGGTAATAGAGACAGGAGCGCGGCCGATCCAGGGGCACCACCTGCGCCACCTGGGGACTGGCGATGCGGCTGCCGATCCACTCCTCCTGAACGAAGCGGTCGATGTAGGCGATGTCCCCCTCGAAATTCCGCGACGGGGTCTTCATGGCGTACCGGCGGCCGCTGGCCTCGTCGGTGACCAGATACAATTGGCTGCGGCTGGAGGCGAACAACACCAGCTCCACCCGGTAGCCATCGAGCTTCATACCGGGCTCCAGGTCCGGCGGAAACGGCAGTCGGGTCAGTTCGGCACTGTAATCCTCGAGCTTTTCCTCCGGCAGAGTCAGAATGCGGGCGATCAGTGCCGAGCAGTTGTCGGTGGAGCCGGCGGCCATGGCCTGGGCAAACAGCTCCCCGGCCAGGGTTTCAACCTCGCCGCCGCCGGCGAGGAGTGCCCCCAGGCGGTCGTGTCCCAGGACGTCGTGAACGCCGTCGGTGGTGAGCAGGATCAGGTCGCCGGGCTGCACTTCGAGGTGGCCGTAGTCGAGGTTCAGCCGGTTGTCCATGCCCAGCGACCTGGCCAGACAGGTTCGGTTCTCGGCGATGGTGGCCACGTGGTCCCGGGTCAGCAGGGTCAGCACACCCTGGCGCCAGTGGTAAATCCTGCTGTCCCCCACGTGGAAGAAATGGAGAGTGCGGCTCTTCACCACCGCGGCGCTGAAGGTGCACAGGAAGCCCTTACTCTCGTGGGTAAACTCGTGACTTTTGCGAAACAGGCGCAGGTTGATGGTGGACAGCACCAGTTCGCCGCTGTGGCTCACCGACCAGGTGTCCGGGGTTTGGTAGTACTCGTCGATAAAGCGGGTCACCGCAGTGTGGCTGGCCTCGCGGCCGGCCTCCGCAGTGGACACCCCGTCCGCCAGCGCCAGAGCAATACCCTTGCTTTTGCGCAAATGGCCACTGGCCGGCACCCAGTGGCTGGCACAGTCCTCGTTGATCGGCTTGATGCCGGGCTCGGAGAACCCGGCAATCTCCAGTTGCAACTCATCCATGACTGGAAATTCTAGCCCACATCGATCAGATGCACGGTGCCGTCGGGCAGGGTTTCGGCGATCTGGCCCCTGGGTTCATCCATAAACCAGACGATGGCGAACACCACCAGCGCCGAGGCGGAGATGATCAGGAAGAACGTGCTGTAATCCACAAAGGACAATATCGTCAGGTAGGTGACGGCGCCGACATTGCCGTAGGCCCCCGCCATACCGGCGATCTGGCCGGTCATGCGCCGCTTGATCAGGGGCACCATGGCGAACACCGCGCCCTCGCCGGCCTGGACGAAGAAGGAGCAGCACATGGTGGCGATCACCGCCAGGGCCACCCACCAGCTGCTGTTGATCTGGCCGAGGAGGAAATAGCCCGCCGCCAGGCCGCCGATCAGAATCAGCAAGGTCTTGCGGCGGCCGAAGCGGTCGGAAATCCAGCCGCCGCCGGGGCGCGCCGCCAGGTTCATAAAGGCGAAGCCCGAGGCCAGCAGACCGGCGGTCACCGGCGAGATGCCGGTGAAGGTTTCGAGAAAGAACAGGGGCAGCATGGACACCACCGCCAACTCCGAGCCAAAGGTGACGAAGTAGGCCCAGTCGAGAATGGCCACCTGCTTGAAGCGGTACTTGTCGTGCTCGGCAACCCCCTGGTCCAGGTGCTCCTTGTTGACTTCCCAGATATGCCAGGTCTGGTAGCCAAACAGGATCACCAAGCCACCCCACAGCACCTGGGTGGTGAGGTCGCTGAGCAGGCCGAGACCGGCGGGGGACAGCTTCCAGGCCAACACCGCCAGGGCGATGTACATGGGGGTATTCATGGCCAGGTAGAAGTACAAATCCCGATGGCTGGTGACCTCCAGGCCGCCCGCTTTCTTCGGCTTGAAGTAGGTGGAGCCCTTGGGGGTGTTGCGGGCGGTGCGGCGGTAGTAGATGCCGTAGAAGAAGGCCAGCACGCCGGTGGTGGCCAGGGCATAGCGCCAGCCATTGTCGCCGCCGTAGATCAGGGCCAGGGTGGGCAGTGTCATGGCGGCGGCGGCGGACCCGAAATTGCCCCAGCCCCCGTAGATGCCCTCGGCGACACCCACGGTCTTGTGGGGAAACCACTCCCCCACCATGCGGATACCGATCACGAAGCCGGCACCGACAAAGCCGAGGAGGAAGCGCATCAGGGCCAGCTGTTCGTAGGTTTGCGACAGGGAAAAGCCGATACAGAACAGGCCCGCCAGCATCAGCAGGCCACTGTAGACCTTGCGCGGACCAAATTTGTCCACCAGGGAGCCGACCACGATCCGCGCGGGAATGGTCAGCGCCACATTGAGGATCATCAGCGCCTTGACCTGCTGGTCACTGAGGGCGAAGGCCTCCTTCATAAAGGCCAGCAGGGGCGCGTGGTTGAACCACACCACGAAACTGAGAAAGAACGCAAACCAGGTGATGTGCAGGGTCTTGATCTTGGGATCCGACCACTTGAGCAGATTCAGCGAGTGGCTATCAGACATAACAACCTCGGCAAGAGCGTCAGCATTAGGGAATTTCCGGCTCCATGGTAGACCCGGGCGCTGCGCCGCCGTTGATGTAGGTCAACATCCGCCGCCAATTCCGCCACCCTACCCCCCCTGTGGTAGCGGCGCGGCCACAACCCTCACCCCGGGAAGGTCGCCACCTATCCCCCCGGTGATAGGCCGCCCCCCCGGGGTTGACACCAGGGGCGGCCCCTGTCAGCGTCACGCCACCCACCGCCCCAGGAGAGATCCCCCAATGCACACCGTTGACGAAGCCCTCAGCGAACTTCTGGCCGCCGCCGATCGCCACCACGCCAGGGTCCAGGTGATCACCACCGCCACCCTCGCCGCCCGCAACCTGGTGCTGGCGGCCGATATTCACTCACCGGTGGACGTGCCCCCGGCGGCCAACAGCGCCATGGATGGCTACGCCTACGCCCACCGCGACCTCGGCGGCGAGGACCGCTGGCTGCCCATCAGCCAGCGCATTCCCGCCGGCCGCGCCCCGGCGCCGCTGGACGCGGGCACCGCAGCGCGAATTTTCACCGGCTCGGAGATCCCCCCCGGCGCCGACACCGTGGCGATGCAGGAAAACTGCACCGCCGCCGACGGCCGGGTGCTGATCCAGGCGGCGAAGAACGGCCCGGGGGACAATATTCGCGGCCGTGGCCAGGATGTGCGCAGGGGCGACACCGTGCTGCAGCGGGGCGCCCGCCTGCGGCCCCAGGACCTCGGCCTGCTGGCTTCCCTGGGTCTCGCCGAGGTGGCGGTGTACCGGCCCCTGAGGGTCGGCGTGTTCGCCACCGGCGACGAATTGGTGCCCCCCGGCCAACCCCTGGCCCCAGGGCAGATCTACAACTCCAACCAGGCCACCCTCCGCGGACTGCTGTCCGCCTGGGGAGTGGAGATGGTGGACCTGGGGATCATCGGCGACGACCCCGCCGCCGTGGCCAGCGCCCTCGAGGGGTGTCTGCCAAACGTCGACGCCGTGGTTACCAGCGGCGGGGTATCCGTGGGGGAGGAGGACCACGTCAAGGGGGTGGTGGAGCGCCTTGGCCGCCTGGACCTGTGGAAAATCGCCATCAAGCCCGGCAAGCCCCTGGCCTTTGGCCAACTGGGGGATATTCCCTTCGTCGGCCTGCCGGGCAATCCGGGGTCCGTATTCGTCACCGCCCTGATCCTGCTGCGGCCATTCCTGCTGCGCTATCAGGGCCTTGGGGATACCGGGGCAACCCCATTCCCCGTGCCCGCCCTGTTCGCCCGCAAGGCGGGCACCCGCCAGGAATACCTCCGCGCCCGCCACAGCGAGCTTGGAGTGGAGGTGTACCCCAACCAGAGCAGCGGCATGTTGTCCTCCGCGAGCTGGGGCGATGGCCTGGTGGTGCAGCCCCCCGGGGTTGCCATCACCCCCGGCGACAGGGTGGCCTTCATTCCCTATTGCGCGCTGTTTTGAGTTCTGTGCACGGGCGTCCGCCGGCCCTGCCACAACACCCCTAATCCAGGTCGAGAAAATTGTGCTGACTCGCCTCCCGCAGGCGGTCGCGGAACCTGTCGGTCTTGTTGGCGAAGAACATTACGATCATGCACAGCGCCAGCACGCCGTAAAGCAACATGAAGCAGGCGCTGTAGATACCCAGCAGATCCACCGCCACGCCGAAGGCAATGGGCAGGGTGGCCCCACCGAGGGCGCCGAGGGCGGCGACAAAGCCGCCGACGGTGCCCATGTGCCTGGGATAGTAGTCGTGGATGATCTTGTAGACACTGGCGCGGCCAAACCCCTGGGCGATGCCGATCACCGTGATCAACAGGGTGAAGACCAGGGCATCGATGCGGATATTGATATGGACATCGCTGTGGACCCCGTGGATGGTCATGGTGGTGGGCGGGTAGGACAGAAAAAACAGGCACACCAGGCAGATCCAGAACACGCTCCAGTTCACCGCGCGGCCGCCGTAGCGGTCGGCGAACCAGCCCCCCAGTGCCCGCACCATACTGGACGACACCGCAAACACCAGGGTGTAGGCCATGGCCTTGTGGCTGGAGAAGCCGTAGACATTGACATAGTACTGGGGCAGCCACAGCAGCAGCGCCAGAAAGCTGCCAAACACAAAATAGTAGTAGAGACCAAAGCGCCAGATACGCAGCCGCATCAGCACCGGACGCCCCCCCCGCTCCGGCACCGGCGCACTGGTGCCTGGCGGCGACACCGGCGCCAGGGTGATGAACAGCAGCGCCACCGCCAGCAACCCCAGCCCGTAGGCCGGCCCCACCGCGGCCCAGCCCCAGTGCTCGACGATCGCCGGGGTCAGCGCCAGGGTGATGGCGGCGCCAGCGTTGCCGACGCCGAAAATGCCCATGGCGGTGCCCTGGTGGTTGCGCTCGAACCAGCTCACCACATAGGAGATGCCAAAGGTAAAGGAGGTGCCGCTGACACCTATCCACAGCCCCAGCAACAGGTATTCCCCCAGGCTGTCGGCGCGGGACAGCAGCAACAGGGCCGGCACCACCACCAGCATCTGCGCCGCGAACATGGGCCTGGGGTCGCCGCGGTCACACAACACCCCGGCGGGAATCCGCAACAGGGCACCGCTGACCATGGGTGTGGCAAACAGCAGACCGAGGCCGGTGGCGGAGAGGCCCAGGCTGTCCTGCAGTTGCAACGCCAGCACCGCATAGAGCACCCACACCGAGAAGTTGGCGGCAAACGCCAGGGTGGCGAGGGCCAGGGCCAGATGGGCGGGGCGCACGGCCCTCAGGGCCAGCACTGGTTCAGCCTCCGGTGGCGTTCATGAAACGCACCACGTCGATCCGCCCACTGTCCAGGTTGTGGCGTTCCGGCTTGCGACCCATGGCCGCGACGATGGCCTCCTTGAGGGGCTCCAGATTGCCGGGGTTGGCGCGCACCAGGCGCCGCAGGTCGAGGCTGCGATCCTCCCCCAGGCACAGCAGCAGCTGACCCTCGGCGGTTAGGCGCACCCGGTTGCAGTGGCTGCAGAAGTTCTGCGACATGGGCGAAATAAAGCCGATTTTGTTGGCGCTCCCCCGCACTCGGAAATAGCGCGCCGGCCCCCCGGTGGATTCCGCGCTGGGCAGCAATTCCCAGGTCCTGGCAAGGGCCTCGCGGATGCGCTCGCTGAAACACTGGGTGTCCCGGCGACGGTGGGAGTCGATGTGGCCCAGGGGCATTTCTTCGATAAAGGCGATATCCATGCCACCGTCGAGGGCAAAGCGGGCCAGATCCGCCACCTCGTGGTCATTGCTGCCGGCGAGCACCACCGCGTTGAGCTTGATGGCGGCAAAGCCCGCCCGCCGGGCCGCGGCAATACCCGCCAGGGCCTGGTGGAGGTCGCCGATTCTGGTCATCGCCCGGTAGCGGTCGGGATCCAGGGTATCCAGACTGATATTGAGGCGGCTAATGCCGGCTTCCCGGAGAGGTAGGGCAAACTTTGGCAACAGCAGGCCGTTGGTGGTCATCACCAGCTCCCGCAGGCCGCGCAGGGTGGCCAGCTCCGCAACCAGTGGCAGGATGCCGGCAAACACCAGGGGCTCGCCACCGGTGAGGCGGATCTTGCCGACCCCGAGTTCCGTAAAGGCGGTGGCGATGGCCGTCGTCTCCTCCACGGTGAGCACCTGCTGGCGGGGCAGAAATGTCATGTCCCCCGCCATGCAGTACACACAGCGCAGATTGCAGCGATCGGTTACCGACAGCCTGAGGTAGTTGATCTGGCGGCCAAAGGCATCGGTCAGCGGATGGTGGTGGTTTGTGTTCATGGCGTCCGCCGGCTGCGAGTCAGTGCCCACAGCCTAGCCTCCACCGGCCGCGGCGGCCATCGACAACGGATTCCTCTGTGATCGGTATCAATTCACACCCCGGATTTTTTCCCTGGGGAAAATTGTACTGCGCTGCCGGCCGGGGGGATTTACCCCTTAATAAATAGGTCTCTACGCACCTTTGTGGAGAGCAGGCACCCTCGCCCGTCACCGCTTGATCTGAATCATTGGCGATTTGTCGGGGCCGGTCTAACATCGATTTACCTTACAAATGTAAACCAAATCGAGCGACACCCGGTCGCCCTACACAGGGGTAAGGCAACGCGGCGTACCAGCTGCCACCCATGGGGCTGGTTGGCCACCGATAGACAGCACTCAGCGAGGTTATCGCCATGAGCAAGGCAAACGGCATTCCCAGAACCCATCCCCACAAATTGTTTTCCTGCGACACCCATGTGGAACACTGGCCGACGGTGTTGAAGGACCATATTCCCAGCCAACACCACCATATCTTCGACGAGGCCCCCTACCTGGCCAACCTGTGGGGCACCCAGGATTTGTTCGGCGACAAGGGGGTCGCAGTCAATGTCCTCGCCGGCGACGGCAAATTCCAAAACGTGCGCCAGGGCACCCTGGACGTGAAGAACGGCAAGATTCCCGGGGCCTCCGGCGGCGCCAAGGAGTATGTGGAATGGCTGGATATCGACGGTGTCACCACCGCCCTGCTCCACCCGGGGGCGGCGATCGGCGCCTGCATCGGCATGGCCAAGGGCACCAAGGACAGGGACACCTATCTGAGTTTTATCCGCGGCTACAACAACTGGCTGTCGGATTTCTGCAACCAATACCCGGACCGCCTCAAGGGTGCGGGCCTGATCCCGGTGACCAGCATTGAGGATGCCATCGCCGAGACCCGCCGCCTCAAGGATCTGCCGTGCATGATTTCGGTATCGCCGGCATCCTTCCCCAACGGCACCGCCTCCCCCAAACCCGAGGACGACAAGTACTGGGCGGCGGCCCTGGATATGGATATGCCCATCACCCTCCACGGCGGCATCTCGTCGCCGATGTCCGGCATGACATCGCCCCAGGATGCGGCGGCGTGGATCATCGGCCATGTGGAGATCACCACCGGCGGGCCCTTCTCCGCCACCCAGCTGATCCTCTCCGGCGTCTTCGACCGCTTCCCCGGCCTGAGCTTTATCGTCCTCGAGTGCGGCGCCGGCTGGCTGCCCTTCAGCATGCAGCAGATGGACCACTTCTACAGCCGCCAGCGCTACTGGGCGGGCATCGAGATTGCGAACCCGCCGAGCTGGTACTGCACCAGCGGCAACCTGATCTGGAATGTGATCTCCGACCGGGTGGCCATCGAGATGCGGGACCGCATCGGGGTTGCCAACCTCACCTGGTGCTCGGACTTCCCCCACGGCAACAGTGAATACCCCCACTCTGCCGTGAAGGCCCTGGAGCTCACCGCCGGCCTCACCGACCAGGAGCGCCACGATATCCTGTGGGCCAACGCGGCGCGGTTTTACGGCCTGGAATAAGTCCGGCTGACTGCCCACCCCGGCCAGTGGGCCGGGGCGCGGGCGGGTCAGTCCAGCCCGGCGTTGATGCGCTGGTTGAGGGCGTCGAGAATGCGGGCGGCCACCGCCGGATCCACCTCGATGCCAAAGGCGTCCAGGCGCTCGCGGAAATGGGCCTCGATAATGGGCTTCCAGTTGGGATGGGTGTAGATGTGGTAGCGGTTGTCGCACACCCCCTCCAGCACCAGATCGCCCACCGCGCAGGGGTCCATGCCCCCCTTCAGCAGGTCCCCCATCTCGCGGTCCAGGGCGGACTGGCCCAGCCCGGTGCTGGCCGCCACCAGGGCCGCCGAATTGCCGGTGAAGTCGGTGCGCACGGTTCCCGGATAGAGCACCGACAGCCCCACGCAAGTGCCCCGCAGTTCGCCCCGCAGGCTGTCGCTCATGCCCACCAGGCCGTGTTTGGAGGCGTCGTAGGCGGACATGCCGGGATTCGACCGCAAGCCGGAAAAGGATGCGGTATTGACGATATGGGCCGGCTGCCCCCGGGCCAGCATCCGCGGCAGCAGGGTGCGGCAGCCGTAAAAGGCGCCTATCAGATTGACCTCGATGATCATCTTCCAGCGCCGGGGCTCGTCCTCCGCCAGCTTGGCGCTGCCGCCGAGCCCGGCGTTGTTGCACAGCAGCGCCACCGGACCCAGCTGGTTCTCCACCGCGTCCACCGCCTGCTGCCAGGCAGCGTAGTCGGTGACGTCGAGGGTCACTGGCATGGCATCCACCCCCAGCGCCCGGATGGCGTCCACCGCCGGCGCCAAGCGCCCGGAGTCGACGTCGGCAAGGGCGAGGCTCATCCCCGCTTTGGCGAAGGCAATGGCCATGCCGAGGCCGATACCCCCGGCACCGCCGGTGATCAGCGCGGCTTTTCCTTGCAGTTTTTTCATAATAGGTTACCCCCTTGAGCCCGCCTGTGGCGGAGCACCGAGCATTTCAATGTAGTCCACCATGCCCTGCTCCATGGTCCATGGCGGACTTGAATCCCAACTCTTCAACAAGGGGTCGGGCGCTGAAAAATGGCGGTTGCCGCGACGGCGCCTCGCCAAAACTGAAGGTCGCCCGCGGACACCGCCGGCGCAGGAAGTCCACCGCCTCCGCCACCGGGCGGATATCGCCGGGCACATCGTAAATGTTGCGGGTCAGCCGTTCCCGGGGAACCCGGTAAAGATGGAGGAAGGCGGCGACACAGTCCTTCACATAACACCACTTGAGGAGGTGATCCGCCGGTGGTGTCACCAGGGTGCCGCCCGCCGCGGCCTGTTCCACCAGGGCGGCGTAGAGATCCCAGCTGCCGCCGCTGATGCCGCGGCGGGTGGCGCGGCCAAGGCCGTAGATGGAGGGCAGCCGCAAGGCCACAAGACTGATGTCATGACGCTGCCCGAGGATCCCGGCAATATGCTCGCCAAACAGCTTGGACACGCCATAGAAGGTGTCGGGCCTGGGGCACAGGTTGTCTCCGTCCACCAGCTCCAGGGTTGGCCCCGTGTCCCGCAGGCCGTGGACCGCAATGGAAGTGGCCCACAGAACCCGCTCGACACCGGCGAGGCGGGCGGCCTCGAATACCTGGTAGGTACCGAGCACATTGGCATGGACGATGGCGTCCGTGTTGATTTCCGGATAGAGGAGCACCGCCCCCAGATGGAATACACAGTCGACGGCGTTGTCCCGCAGCACCTGCAACAGCAGAAAGGTGTCGTTGATACTGCCCTGAACCACCTCCACCCGGTGGGCAATATCCGCAACCGCTTCTGGATTGACCAGAGTGTCGAAGAGAATCACTTTGCCCTCGCCGCTGGCCAGCAACAGGCGGGCCAAGTGGCTGCCGATGTAGCCAGTGCCTCCGGTTATGAGAACACTCATGGGGACTGCTCCTTCGACACACAGTAGGTCGAGCCTACCACGGCCGCGGGGGCTCCACCTTGACTGTGCGCAAGTCCGGCAAAGACGGGATGGGATACCATTGGAGCCAGTTACACGCAAATCGAATTCCCCGCTGGCGGGTTATTCTTGTTCCAGCCAGTGCTGTTTCAATTGGATTTTGGCAGGATCGGATTTGTGTAGGAGCCCGGTGCTCCGAGCGAAAAGCGGTGGGAAAGTCGCCCTATTCCCTTCGCATCACCACCATTCGCCCGGAGGAGAGCCTGCCCCACGAGCGGAGCGAGTGCCCTGGGTGCCGGGCTCCTACAGAAGAACCGGAACATACGGCAGTAGCAAATTGAAAAAGTACTAGCCCATCGATGATTCAAGTGCCTTGGAGGCGTCGCCATGACCAACACACCCCCAGTGTCCAACCTGCTGCTTGCGGCACTGCTCGCCGTGGCTGCGCCGCAGCCGGGCCTGGCAGCCTCCGCCAGTCACGATCACGGCGACCCTCACCACCGCGGCACCCTGGCCACCGGCGCCGCCGTCATGGCCACGGATATTCCGTTGCGGGAGGGCATGGATGGCATCCGTCAGCGGGCCCACGGCCTCCACAGCCCCGCGGTGGACACCCTCGACGTTGCCGCCGCCATCGAAGAGCATGTTGCCTTTATCGTCGACAATTGCCGGCTGCCGGCCGCAGCCGACGCCGCCCTCCATGTGATCCTGGCCCAGGTGCTCAACGGGGTGGAGCAGCTCAGGGCCGGCGAGGCGGAGGCGGCAGCCGCCACCCTGGAGCAGGCCCTCGGCGACTACGGCCGCCATTTCGACCACCCCGGCTGGCCCAGACACTGATCCAACACCCAGCGGAATCGGGCAGTGGCACAGCGCGACAGTTCACCGCGGCTGCCCTTGCCCGGCAACCGATAGCCGTCGTCGCCATGGAGGCTGTACACTGAGCACTCACCTCTGTATTGACCAGCGAGGATACCCGCCATGACCCACAGCCATGACACCCCCACCGTGCACCAAGTGCGGGAGGCCCTGAAATCCGTTATCGACCCCGAGGTAGGAGTGAATATTGTCGACCTCGGCCTGGTCTATGAGGTGGATGTCAGCGACGCCCGTATTACCGTGGAAATGACCATGACCACCCCGGCCTGCCCCATGGTGCCGATGATCATGGACGACGTGACTGCCACCCTGCGCAGCCTGGCCCCCGAGATGGAGCCCAATATCCTTATGGTGTGGGAGCCGGAGTGGCACCCCGGCATGATGTCCGACGAGGCCAAGCAACACTTTGGCTGGAAAATCTGAGATGAAGGATCTGGCCCCCTGGCAGCGGGCGCCGCTGCTGATTCTCGGCTTTGTCGGCCTGGTGCTCGGCATCCTCGCCGGCCTCGCCCGCCTCGCCTGGCCGGTGCCGGGAATCGCCCTCGGCCCACCCCACGGGGTACTGATGCTGTGCGCCTTCTTCGGCACCCTGATATCCCTGGAGCGGGCAGTGGCCCTGGGCCGCCTGTGGGCCTATCTCGCCCCCCTGGCGGGGGGTGTTGGCGGCCTGCTGGTGGTTGGCGGCCACCAGGGGCTCGGGGGTATCGCCTTTGTGGTCACCGGTATCGTCCTGGTGCTGGCGTCCCTCGCCGCCCAACGCCTGCAACCGGCCCTCCACGCCCGGGTATTGACCCTGGGGGCGGCGTGCTGGCTGGTGGGTGTGGCGGTGTGGCTGGGGACCGGCGCCATCGCCCTCGCCCAGTGGTGGTGGATCGCCTTTCTGGTGATCACCATCGCCGGCGAACGCCTGGAACTGTCCCGACTGGTGCAGGTGTCGCCGGCCATGACCCGGTTGTTCCTGGCCATCATGGCGGCCCTGGTGGCGGCCTGTCTGCTCACCCTGGTGGCCGGCAATCTCGGCCTGCGCCTGTACGGCGCCAGCCTGGCGGCCCTGGCCATCTGGCTGCTGCGCCAGGATGTGGCCCGGCGCACCGTGCGCGGCAAAGGCTTGACCCGCTATATCGCGGCAGCCCTGCTGGGTGGCTACCTGTGGTTGGCGGTGGCCGGTGCGGTGCTGGCGGTGCTGGCCCCCTCCCCCGGCGAGCCCGGCTGGGATACGGGCCTCCACGGCATCGTGCTGGGCTTTGTGTTCGCCATGGTGTTCGGCCACGCCCCCATCATCCTGCCGGCGGTGCTGCGGGTGAAGCTGCCCTACCAGCCGGGTCTCTATGTGCCCCTGGCGCTGCTGCACCTGAGCCTGATGCTGCGGGTGGCGGGGGATTTTGGCGGCCAGTTTCCGTGGCGCGCCTGGGGCGGCATGGGCAGTGCCCTGGCCATTGCCCTGTTCCTGGTGATGCAGGTGACGGCCATCGCCGTGGCCAATCGCCCCCAGCGGCAAGCGGCCAATTCTCGTGGCACCTGAGTTTCAGGTTTAACGGGGCAACAGCGCACTCAGGTTCTCGGGAGGGGTCGATTCCCCCTGACGCAGAACGCTTTGGCGATGCTGTGCCTGGTGCGCGGCTCCCTCGGGCTCGGTGCGCGCCCGCGCTTCTGGCTGATGGCTCCAAGCCGAGCCAAAAAATCCTGCGTATAAGTCTTGTCACACCCTGGCTGCCGCTAGTCGCATAAATTCGACCGCTGGTCCCCTGGCTTTGACAGGGTCGGCGACGGAATTTATGTTGCACTTATTATATAAAAATCCTGAATCGCAAGATTTTGGTTATATCGATACAGCTCCAGGTGCGGCAACCCACCCTGCAGCTCGGGTTGTGCTTTTAGGGCTGACGGTGGACCTGATGATTGACGGGCGCAAAGGAGTGATACCACAAATGGGCCTTGCCTTCAGGGTGGTTGGACTGCTGGCGGCCTTACTCGGGCTTTTCTGGCTGCTGAGTCCGTTTGTCACGCTGCCGGTAATCCCTCATTATCTGGTTTGGCACACAGCGCTGGAAATGATAGCCGTGGTGGTGTCGGCGATGATCTTTGCGTTGGGTTGGACCACCATCGTGATCCGCCCCGATCGCAAGGTGCTTTTCCTCGCCAGTGGCTTCCTCGGGGTGGCGGTGCTGGATTTCGCCCACGCCATGTCATTCGCGGGGATGCCGGATTATTTCACCGGCAATTCGGTGCTCAAGACTATAAATTTCTGGCTGATGGCCCGCTACCTGGCGGCGGTCACGCTGTTGCTGGTGATTGTTATACCCGACGCCGACACGGCACCCCAGGACAGTGGCTACCACACCTCCAGGCGGATACTTTCCCTGCTGCTGGTGGCGTTGCTGGTCACCATCAGCCATGTGGTCATTCTGTGGTACCCCCAGTGGCTTCCTGTAACCTATATTGAGGAGCAGGGGCTGACTGGAATCAAAAATGGCCTCGAGCTTGGGGTGATATCCCTTCACCTGGCGGCAGCGGCGTTCCTGCTACTCCGCTTAAGCCACCGCCATGTCTTCAATGCTCGCCACTTATTCAGCGCACTGTGCGTGATGGTATTGAGCGAAATCCTTTTTATGCTTTACCGGCATCCACAGGATTACTTTAATTTTTTTGGCCACATCTACAAGGTGTTGGCCTACCTGTTTTTGTGCTGGGCGGTTTTTGTTGAAACAGTCAGGCGGCCCTACGCTGGCCTCAAGGAATCAAAATCCCATTTGAGCGCCATGTTGGCCGCCATACCTGATACGGTTTTCGAGTTTGATGGTGATGGCCGCTATCTCAGGATACATCA
>Ga0172382_10007157_pt1 | contig 15937 bp, 14 predicted proteins | sample Leawel138RmetaG_FD_122245 | JGI IMG/M metagenome (GOLD analysis project Ga0172382, IMG submission 122245) | Leachate microbial communities from a municipal landfill in Southern Ontario, Canada - Leachate well 138R metaG | ecosystem: Engineered > Solid waste > Landfill > Unclassified | place...
CCGCGCATGAAAGCGGCGATCAAGGCCGACGAACGCGCTGCGCTCTCGCCAATCGCTGCGGCGGCCGTCGAACGCTTGTAGGCAGCGGCCTGGTCAGGGATCGACGAAGCGGGGCGGTCGGCCCGCCATCTGGCTCTCTACGGCCTCGATCTGGTTGCGCGAGCCGAGCAGGCCATGCTGTTCAAGGCTTTCGGCGAGCAGAACCTCATCGAGCGCAGCGCCTGTCGTACGATTGAACAGCGCCTTGGCTGCGCGCACCGCGTGCGGGCTCTTGCTGGCGATGTCTCGCGCCATCGCCATGGCGCGTGCCAATGGATCGGCATCGGCGATGGTGGCGAAGCCAAGGTCGACCGCTTCCGAGCCGGAAAATTCGACATGACGATAGGTCAGGTCGCGTAGCACATCCTCGCGCACGTGGCCGCGCCACAGGGCAAAGTGGCCCATGTCCGGCACGATGCCCCATTTCAGCTCCAGTACGCTCAGCCGCGCATCGGGGCTGACCACGCGCATGTCGGCCCCGCCGGCAATCTGCAATCCGCCGCCCATGCAGGCGCCATGGATCGCGGCGATGACCGGCACCGGCAGCTTGCGCCACTGGAGCGCCGCCTGCTGGAACAGGTTGGCATTGCCGTGGGTCCGTTCGGGCAGGCGGGGTGCATCCTCGCCATGCAGGGCCTGCATGACCGAGAGGTCGAGGCCCGCACAGAAAGCCTTGCCTTCGCCCGCCAGCACCACGCACCGCAAGCCCGAAAGCTCGAACAGCGCGTGGCCTGCCGCCAGCAAGGCATCAAACATCGCCATGTCGAGCGCATTGCGCTTTTCCGCGCGGATCATCGTGACGCGCGCGACGCCGTCTTCGTCCAGTTCCAGCCGGACACGGTCGTTTGTGGGAAAATCGTGTTTCATGGCGGCAATGGTATCAGCCCGGTTGGTTAAGGACAGGTGATTTCCCGCTTTCTGCTTATGGTATGAGCAGGAAACGTGGCGACGAGATATCCGCCTTGCGGCGCGGTCAGCACCAACCCGTCGTAACCGGCCAGCGCCAGTTTCCGCCGCAGGCGCGATACGTGGACCGCGATGCTGTTGGTTTCGGGTGCGTGCGCCAGCCGCCAGACTTCGGAGAGCAGTTCGTTCTTGGTGACCGGACACCCCGGCGTCTCGCACAGGCGCCACAATACGGCGAACTCGCGCGGGTGAAGGCCGATCCGTCGCCCCTCGGTAAAGGCATCGCGAGCGAACAGGTCCAGCATCAGGCCATCGACTTCGCGAAATCGCGGCAGCATGGCTGCGCGCCCGGCGATTCGCTCGCTACGCGCCTCGATTTCGACCAGACTGGCATCACCCGACACGACATCGCCAAAGCCAAGCCGCAACAGGCGCGCCCGCGGGGCGGCGCTGTTGATGCCGATCAGCAGTACTCGATGTTTCAGACGGCGATGATTGCCTGCCAGCAGGCTCAGCCAGTTATGCGCGCCCGATTGGCCGTGCGGCAACAGGATCGGGCAGTTTTCCTGCGGGGGCTGTGCGGACTGTTGCGGCAACAGGTTCCAGCCGCACTGACGCAAGTCGTATGCTGGTGGAATACCTGCGATCGACAGCCAGCGAAATGCGCGCACGGCTCCCTTTCCGATGCCCAAGCCCCCCGTCTTCGCAACATGAAGGGCGCGCGCATGGCAAGGTTTGTTTACGAATTCGGCGAAAGTTCAGGGCGAAAAAGCGGCGGGCGGCGGGGAATGGCCCGCCGCCCGCCGGCGAATCATGCAGCCGAAGTATTGACGCCCATGCTCGCAAGGTAGCGCTTGACGTTGCGCGCCGCCTGCCGGAGCCGCTGTTCATTTTCCACCATGGCGATGCGGACGAAGCCTTCGCCGTCCTCGCCATAACCGACGCCCGGCGCAACCGCGACTTCGGCATGGGTCAGCAACTGCTTGGCGAATTCCAGGCTGCCCATGTCCTTGAGCGCGGGCGGCAACGGCGCCCAGGCGAACATCGAAGCCCTGGGGCTGGGGATTTCCCAGCCTGCCCGGCCGAATGCCTCGACCATGACGTCGCGGCGCTTCTGGTACAGCTGGCGATTGGCTTCGACGATGTCTTGCGGGCCGTTGAGCGCGGCGCAGGCCGCCGCCTGGATGGGCGTGAAACCACCGTAATCGAGATAGCTCTTCACCCGCGTCAACGCCGCGATCAGCTTGCGGTTGCCGACCGCGAAGCCGATGCGCCAGCCTGCCATCGAATAGGTCTTCGACATCGAGGTGAATTCCACCGCCACGTCCTTGGCGCCGGGCACCTGCAGGATCGAGGGCGTGGGGTTGCCGTCGTAATAAAGCTCGGAATAGGCAAGGTCCGACAGGATCCAGACCTTGTTTTCCTTCGCCCAGGCGACCAGCCGTTCGTAAAAGGCCAGGTCGACGGTTTCGGCGGTCGGGTTGGAAGGATAGCCGCAGACCAGGATCGACGGACGCGGCACAGTGAAGGCCATGGCGCGGTCCAGCGATTCCCAATAGCGTTCGTCGGGCGTGGTCGGCACCGACCGGATCGTGGCCCCGGCAATGATGAAGCCGAAGGTATGGATCGGATAACTGGGATTGGGCGCCAGCACCACGTCACCCGGCGCGGTGATCGCGGTTGCCAGGCTGGAAAGCCCTTCCTTCGATCCCATCGTCACCACGATTTCGGTTTCGGGGTCGAGATCGACGCCGAAACGCTGGCCATAGTAATTCGCCTGGGCCTTGCGCAGGCCGGGAATGCCCTTCGATGCCGAATAGCCGTGCGCGTCGGGTTTTTGCGCCACTTCACACAGCTTGTCGATCACGTGCTGGGGCGGCGGCAGGTCGGGATTGCCCATGCCAAGGTCGATGATGTCCCGGCCCGCCGCGCGTGCTGCGGCCCGCATCGCGTTGACTTCGGCGATGACATAGGGTGGCAGGCGCTTGATGCGGTAGAACTCGTCTTCCATGACGTGGGATGATCCAGATGTTGGCGGCGAAATTGCCGCGCGGTGTCCTTAGGGGATAACTCGCCTCTGGCAAATGGGCGATTTGCACGCCAAGACCGGGAGTGACAACAAACAGACACGGAATTGTCGTACCCGATGGGTAAGCGTGGTGCTTCCACAATGGAGTCCCGAATGGCGAAGAAAGCAGGCACGGCTGGCGAGGCAAGCGGGACAGGTGAAGCGGGCAAGTCGGCGGGTGCAACCGGCAAGTCTGGCAAGACGGGTGCGGGCGCCAGCGCCGAAAAGTCCGCCGGTGAGGACTTTGCCGGACTGATTGCCAGCCAGTCGCAGGCCGCGCTGGAATTTCTGGGCAAGAGCCTGTCGGGCTTCATGCCGCATACGCCCGATGCCGCAGACGCCGGGCACTGGGCCGAAGTCGCTGCTCGCCTTCAGGCCATGTGGCTGGAATTCCAGACCGAACAGGCGCTCAAGGCCGCCAGTGATCCCCGCATCTTCACGGATCCTGCGCAATGGCTGACGATGGCGAGCGCATGGTATCGCCAGTTTCCGCTGGCCCGGCCCGAAACGCAGCAGAAATTGCTGCACGATGGCATGTCGCTGTGGGAATCGGTGCTTGGCCGTCATGGCTTCGGTCAGCAGGCAGACGCCGGTCAGACGGGCGATGCCGAACTGCCGCTGCGCGACCGTCGCTTTGCCGACGACGCATGGCGCGATCATCCGGTCTATGCGGTGATCCACCAGACGTACCTCATGCTCGCCGAACAGGTCTGCGCGATGGTCGAGACGCTGGACGGAATAGAGCCGGAGAAGCGCGACCAGTTGCGATTCGCCACGCGAGCGCTGATCGACGCCTTCAGTCCGGCCAACTTCCCGGTGACCAATCCGCAAGTCCTGGAACGCGCAGTGGAGACACGGGGGCAAAGCCTGATCCGGGGTATGGAACATCTGCTGGCCGATCTTCGGCGCGGCCAGTTGACCCATACCGATCCCGATGCGTTCCGGCTGGGCGAGAACATTGCGATCACGCCGGGCAAGGTGGTGCATGAATCGCGGTTGTTCGAACTGATCCAGTACACGCCGACCACGGACACGGTCTTGCGCACTCCGCTGGTGATCTTTCCGCCGTGGATCAACCGCTTCTACATTCTCGACCTCAATCCGAAGAAAAGCTTCATCCGCTGGGCGGTGGAACAAGGGATCACGGTCTTCATCGCTTCGTGGAAATCCGCAGACGCCACCATGGCCGACGTGACGTGGGACGATTATATCGCCGCGCAAGTGGAAGCCTTCGACGTGGCGCGCACGCGGCTGAAGGTGCCTGCCGTCCATGCCATCGGCTATTGCGTGGCCGGTACGACGCTGGCGGCGACGCTTGCCATACTCGCGGCCAGGGGCGAGGCGGACAAGGTCAAGTCTGCCACCTTCTTCACCGCGCAAGTCGATTTTACCGAGGCCGGCGACCTGCTGCATTTCGTCGATGACCAGCAGATCGAGACGATTCGCCGGATTTCGCCCGAAGGCTATCTCGACGGGCGCTACATGGCCGCGACGTTCAACCTGCTGCGGGGCAATGACCTGATCTGGTCCTACGTGGTCAACAACTACCTGATGGGCGACGACTATCCGGCGTTCGACCTGTTGCACTGGAACGGTGATGTCACCAATCTGCCGGTGAACTGGCACATCGCATATTTGCGCGACCTCTATCGCGACAACAAGCTGGCGGTGCCCGATGCGATGAGCGCCTGTGGCGAGAACATTGATCTCACCCGCATCGAAACCCCCTGCTATATCCAGGCGGGCCGCGAGGATCATATTGCGCCGCCGCAAAGCGTGTGGAAGCTGACGCATTACTTGCGCGGGCCCTACGAGTTCGTCCTCGCCGGCTCGGGACATATTGCGGGCGTGGTCAATCCGCCGGCTGCGGGCAAGTATCAGTACTGGACCAACAGCGAACCCGTGGAGACGCTCGATGCATTCGTCGCCGGCGCGACCGAGCATCCCGGCAGCTGGTGGCCGCATTGGGCGCAATGGCTCCGCGGCGTGGATTCGGCGGAAGTGCCGGCCATTGGCAAACGCATTCCCGGTGGCAGGGGCGACAAGGTTATCGCCGACGCGCCGGGCAGATTTGCCCGCCTGCGTTGATTTTCTTCGGTATTTGTCGTCCATATGACGATTATGCTGCACCGCACAAAAATCGTCTTGACTTCGCAGGTGCGTTCTCTATTTTGTGCGGTGCAACAAGGGTGACTGCTGCCAGTCGCCGGTACGAGGGAAACGACGGTCATGGCCGAAGCGACCGAAGACAAGTCTGAATCCGCAGCCGATCGCGCCTATGCCGCCGCGGCCGAGGCCATCCCCGTCAAATCCGATCCCGTCAAATCCGGCAAGCCTCTCTCCGGGCAGGTTCCGGCCACGGCAGCTGCGGTTGAACTCGTAAAGCCTGCCAAGGCTGAGCCGGCAAAGGTTGATGCAGTCGCGGTGGCAAAGCCCGTTGCTGCTGCTCCGGCGCCGGTCGCACCGCTGTCGCAAGACGCGGCTGCCCCGGTGGAGTTTCCCGGAAAGGCCAGTCGCGCCGCCAAAGTGCAGCCGACCGCACCCGAAGCTGCGGCGCCGGTCGCGGCAAAACCGGCCGCTGGCGTCAAGCCGACGGTTGCCGCCAAACCAGTCGTTACCCCCAAGCCGGTGGTTGCCGCCAAGGCTCCTGCCCGCAAGGTTTCGAAGCCCAAGACGCCGGCACCCGTGGTGCAGGCGCCCGACAAACCAGTTTCCCGGACTTCTCCGGCAAATCCCCCCCAAACCTCGATTTCGCAGCTGAAGGACAAGATCATGGCTACCAAGAAGACCACGGATTTCACCGAAGGCTTCCAGAACGTCGTTGCCGACGCCCAGGCGAAGGCCCAGGAAGTGTTCGAAAAGAGCTCCACCGCGTTCGGTGAAGCCAACGAATTCGCCAAGGGTAACGTTGAAGCCATCGTCGAATCGGGCAAGGTCCTTCAGGCCGCCCTGCAGGAAATGGGCACCGCCTATGTCGCGGAAGCCAAGGCTGCGTTCGAAACGATGAGCGCCGATGTCAAGGAATTCGCTTCGGCCAAGACCCCGGCTGACGTGTTCAAGCTGCAGAGCGAACTCGTGCGTCGCAACTTCGACTCGGCGGTTGCTCTGTCGTCGAAGAACAGCGAAGCCATGCTGAAGCTGGCCACCGACGTGTTCGCGCCGATCTCCAGCCGCGTCAGCGTCGCGGTGCAGAAGATCCGCACCGCAGCCTGATCGTCACGCGATCGGAGGCCTGCCGGCGCTCCTCTCCTCAGTTGGCAGGCCCCTTGCGCACGGGCCGGACAGATCCTGTCCGGCCCGTTTGCCGTTCTTCTCCCGCCATCGATCGGGGAATGGCTTGTCCCGCGCCATCGGAGTGCGGTATTCTCTCCGGATGATTCCCGTCTTGAACAGTGATTCCCTCTCGGTGACTTCCTTCCCCGTTCGTGCCGGCAAGGATGGCGATCCCGGTCGCGGTGATGAAGGCACGCAGGTCGGTATTGCCACCAAGGCGCGGGCGAAGCCGAAAAAACCAAGCCAGTTCAAAGTGCTGATGCTGAACGACGACTATACCCCGATGGAGTTCGTGGTCATGGTCCTCAAGCGGTTCTTTCACATGGATCTGGAACAGGCGACGCGGGTGATGCTTCATGTCCATCAACGTGGCGTCGGGGTCTGCGGCATCTTCCCTTACGAAATCGCCGAGACCAAGGTGAACCAGGTCATGGATTTCGCTCGGCAGAACCAGCACCCCCTGCAATGCACGCTGGAAAAGGCCTGAGCCGGCCAACGGATTGGCCAACGGGTTGGCTCACTGGCTGGAGTTGCCGAAAAGAATGTTCCTCGGCTTGAAGGCCCGCGGTCGAACGCCTAGGGGTTGTCCCTCCCACCGCAGCAGGGTTCGCTTTCGCTCGTGACCTTCATCACCGCCACTGATCGTTATATCTTCCGGCTGGTGATCATGCCGATGATGGCGGTGTTCGCCATCGCGGCATCGTTGCTCATTCTCGACAAGATGCGGCGACTGTTCGATTTCGTGGCGACCGAGGGTGGCCCGATCAGCATCGTGTTCAAGATGCTGGCCAACCTCTTGCCTGAATATGCCAGCCTCGCGATCCCGCTGGGGCTGATGATCGGCATCCTGCTGGCGTTCCGCAAACTGGCGACGACGAGCGAGCTCGATGTCATGCGCGCGGTGGGGCTGAGCTATACGCGCCTGCTGCGCGTGCCCTACATCATCACGATCGTGCTGGCGGGGGTGAACCTGCTGATCGTCGGCTACCTTCAGCCCTTGTCGCGCTATTATTACGAACAGCTCCAGTTCGAGCTGCGTTCGGGCGCGCTGGGCGCTTCGCTCAAGGTGGGCGAATTCAACACGCTCAAGGATCGCATGGCCCTGCGGATCGAGCAGAGCGAAGACAACGGCCGGCGCCTGATCGGCATTTTCGCGCGCGTATCGAATGCCAAGGGCCAGGTCCTCGCGATCTCGGCGCGCGAGGGCCGGTTCCTCGCCTTTCAGGAAAACCCCGATACGGTGATCCTGCGGCTCACCGATGGCCAGATCATCCAGGACATGCCGGGCGCGCGGCCCCGCGTGCTGGTGTTCTCGCGCCACGACCTGCCGATCGACCTGCCGCAGATCGAAAAATTCCGCGAACGGGGCGGCAAGGACCGGGAATATATCCTGCCCGAACTCCTGCGGATCGGCTGGAGCAAGGCATCCACTTCGGAAGACCGGGCCACCAGCCAGGCCAACTTCAATTACCGGATGGCCGAAGTGGTGATGATGCTGCTGTTGCCATTGCTCGCGGTCGCGCTGGCGGTGCCGCCGAAGCGGTCGACGTCTGCGCTCGGCCTGTTTGTCTCGATCGTCATGGTCGTCGCCTATCACAAGGTGAACGAATACGGCGAAAGCGTCGCGGCGCTGGGCAAGATCAATCCGGTGCTGGCGCTATGGGGCCCGTTCGTGATCTTCGCGGCGATCATTCTGTGGATGTACTGGCGGCTGGCTTACGTGCCCGGCGGCCAGCCGATCGGCGCGCTGGAACGCTTTGCCGATAATGCGGCGCGCAAGGTGCGCGGCATTCTTGCCCGTCGCCGTTCGCACCAGATGGCCTGAGGGCGGGAGCAGACGCATGCAGCTCGAATTCTTCCCGTCGCGCACGCTGACCCTCTATCTGGCGCGCCTGTTCGTCTCGCGCATTCTGGCAGTGCTGGTCATGCTGGTACTCGTGCTCCAGACGCTCGACCTGCTGGGCGAAAGCGGCAAGATTCTGGCTTATCCGGGTAACGGGCAGGCCCAGTTGTGGACTTATGTTTCCCTGCGCCTGCCGCAATTGCTGGCGTTTTTCCTGCCCTATTCGGTCCTGCTGGCAACCCTCATCACACTGGCGACGCTGAATCAGAACAGCGAAGTCATCGCCATGAAGGCGTCGGGCATGTCGGCGCATCAGGTGCTGGCGCCGCTGCTGCTGGCGGCACTGGTCGTCTCGCTGCTGCTGTTTGCCTTCAACGAGCGGGTTGTCACCCGATCCACGGCCACGCTGAAGGCTTGGGCCGCTGTCGAATATGGTCCGGTGCCGCGCGATTCGGGCGTGCGCAACAACGTCTATCTGCGCGACGGGCAGAACATCCTGATGGCCGGTTCGGTTGCCGAAGAGAATGGCCGCCAGCAATTGACCGGCGTGACCTGGTACCGGCGCGACGCGCGCGGCTCGATCATCGAACAAGTGCGCAGCCCGCGTGCGACCTGGGCCAATCCCGGCTGGCGGCTGGAACAGCCGGTTCGATTCGATGTCGGGTCGTTGAAATCGGAAACCATCGCGCCGATCGTGGTGGCAACCCAGCTGGGTCCGGACGAGATCGCGATCAGCAAGGTGGATGCCGATGCGCAGAACATCGTGCAACTGTCCCGCTCGATCGAACTGCTGAAGGCGGCGGGCCGTCGCACCAGCGAACTGGAAGCGGCATGGTGGCACAAGTTTTCCGCGCCCCTGTCCGCCGTGTTGATGCCGCTGCTGGGCGCAGTCGCGGCCTTTGGCCTCGCGCGTTCGGGTGCCTTGCTGGTCCGCACGATCATCGGCATGGCGCTGGGCTTTGCCTATTTCGTCGTCGACAACGCGGCGCTGGCGATGGGTGATTTTGGCGGTTACCCGCCGATCGTCGCGGCCTGGGCGCCGTTTTTCCTGTTCCTGCTGATCGGCGAGACGGTACTGGTCCGCACCGAGGAATAGCGGCTCGCCTCGCTCAGGCGGGTGTCAGCGCACCCGCATGGTGCTGCGCGCGAGACGACCGACCAGCGGCATGAGCCCCGGGTGATTAGCCTGATCGTAGGTCGATCCCTGGCCCAGATGCGCGCTCAACCGGCGATGCGCCTCGCCCAGCGCGTGGTAGGGCATGCTGGGCAGCAAGTGGTGCAGCGCATGATAACGCAAGCCGACCGGCGCCCAGAGCGGTGCGAGCGGTCCGGGCGGCGGAACATTGACCGAATCGAGATATTGCGCCGTCACCGTCATCGGCGCCCCGTCGTTTTCCCACAGATGGGCTACGAGCGTGCGGATCTGGTTCAGCACGGCGGCTGTCGCGACGACTGCCAGCGCGATCAGCAACGGTCGCCAGCCGAAGAACCAGACGCTGGCCAGCAGGGCGAACGACCAGAGAGTGGCGCCCAGTTCCTGCCAGAACACCATTTGGGCGAACTTGCCTTCGGGCGGACGGCGGCGGAACGCCGGGTTGATCGACAGGGCCGAGACGCGCTCCCACACCAGCGTGCGGATCGCTGGAAAGATCGCCCCCAGCGGCACCAGCACGGCGGAGCGCAACAGCAGGCCGGGCGGCAGCAGGATGGCGAGAACCGCGAAAGTCGGCAGCGAGGTCGGCTTCATCAGCGCCAACGGCAGGTATTCCGGGTCTTCCGCCGTGCCATAGCGGGTGCGGGCATGGTGCAGGGTATGCACCCCTTCGTACATGAACGAGGGCATCAGCAGCGGAATGCCGACCAGCAGGTTCCACGCGAAGCGGAAGCCGGGGAGCGCGTCCTTGTGGATGTGCGTGAGTTCATGGATGAACAGCAAGGCGCGATAGAGCGCCAGCGCGCCGACCAGTCCTGATGCCGCTGCCGCCCATGGATTGCCGAGCAGGATGGCGCCGGCAATCCCGGCGTAACCCACGGCTGCCGACAGCAGCATGTCGGGCCAGTAGATTTCCGGGCGGGCAGTGGAGATATCGCGCGTCAGGTCGACCGCCGCGCGCAGCATGGCCATGTCATCGGGGATACCCGCGCCCCGGTCTGCCCGGGTTCCTGCAACTTCGATGGCTTCGTGAGCAGTCATGCAATCGTTCCAGTGCGACCTTGCCGGCTTTGGCGCGGGTCGATTTTCAGTTGTGGTTTGCCTGCGACGCTTGGCAATGCCAGTCGCAGGTACCATAGGAAGGGCCCGCTAATCCCCAACAAAGGCAAGATCGTGGCTCAAGCCGAGATAATCATCACGCCGGTAACCTCCAAGCCCGATCGCGAGGCTTTCGTCGACTTTGGTTTCCGGATCAATGCCGGCGATCCGGTTCATGTGCCCCAGTTGCGGAGCGAGGAAATCGAGCGGTACACTCCGGGCCGCAATCCGTTCTTCGAACATGCGCGGGTCCAACTGTTCCTGGCCCGGCGCGGCGGAGAAGTGGTGGGGCGCATATCGGCCCACATCGATGAACTGGCGCTGACCCAGCCGGCCGAGCAGGGCATGGGACCTGGAACCGGAAACTGGGGCGCGCTGGAAACCGCGGACGAAGACGTTGCCCGCGTGCTGATCGCCACTGCGGAAGACTGGCTGCGCCAGCAGGGCATGGTCCGCGCCCTGGCGCCGATGACGCTTTCCGTCTGGGAGGAGCCGGGCCTGCTGGTCAAGGGGCACGATCAGTCGCCAATGGTGATGATGGGCCATCAGTCGCCGCGCTATCAGCCATGGGTGGAGGGGCAGGGCTATTCTGTCGCCAAGGTCCTCTACACATACGAGCTGGACGTGCGGATTCCGTTCCCGCCGCTGATCCAGCGCATTGTCGCATCGGGTGAAAAGAACCCGCGCATCCACATTCGCGGCGTGGATCTCAAGCGCTTCGACCGTGATGCCGCGATCATCTGCGAAATCCTCAACGATGCCTGGTCGGATAACTGGGGCTTCGTGCCGCTCACCCCGGCCGAAATCGCCCATACCGCGAAGAAGATGAAGCCGCTGGTCCGGTCGGACCTGATCCGCATCGCCGAGTTGGAGGGCGAACCGGTGGCTTTCATGATGACGCTGCCGGATCTCAACAAGGTATTCAAGCAGGTGGTCCGCCGCAACGGCAAGCCGTCGTTGCTGGGCTGGCTCAAGCTGGCGCTCTGGCTGCGCAAGCCCAAGGATGCCGACATGCGCGTGCCGCTGATGGGTGTGCGCAAGTCGCTGCAGGCCTCGCGCCTCGCCAGCCAGCTGGCCTTCATGATGATCGAATATATCCGCCGCTCGGCGGTGGCCGAATATGGTGCGGTGCGCGGCGAGATCGGCTGGATCCTCGATGACAACCAGGGCATGAATGCGATTGCCGAGGCCATCGATAGCCACGTCAACAAGCAGTACAACATCTACGAAAAGGCGCTTTGATCCCGGCTTGAACTGTCGTCGTCCGCATCGTTGGTGGCGGCTGCCCGTGCATGCCGGTCGACAGTGGCCGCGACGGCGACGTCCATGGTGACGTTGCCGAGCGTGCGCATCAGGTCGGGCAACATTTCCACCGCGACCAGCAAGGCCAGCGGGCCGACCGGTGCGCCCATGGCCAGCGCAATCGGCGCAATCGACGTGACGAAGCTGATCGTTCCGGGCAGCGAAGGCGCGCCGAGCGTGGTGAGGGCGGCCGCCGCCACGCCCGCCGCCAGCGTCATCGGGGTGAGCGGTACGCCGGTCAGGCTCGCCACATAGATCGCCACGGCCAGGTTCATTGCCGGGCCAGTGGCGCGGAACAGCGCGACGGCAAGCGGCAGGACGAAATCGGCGTGCCGCTCCGCCACGCCCAATCTGCGGCAGGCGGCCAGCATGGCGGGCAGGCAGGCCAGCGAGGATTGGGTGGAAATGGCCATGGCTTGCGCCGGCCCCACCGCGCGCGCGAAGGCGATCAGCGGCAGGCGCGCGCCGAGCACCGCCAGCCCATAGCCCGCCAGCAGCACCATGGCGCCGATCGCACTCACCGTCGCGATGTAATGGCCCAGCGCGGCGACCGCTGCCGTGCCGCTGTTGGCGGCCAGCGCAAAGCCCAGCGCGAAGACGCCGACCGGAGCGATCCGCAACACCCAGCCGATCATTACCATCATGGTGGCGGCCAGGCCTGCGAACAGATCTGCCATCACCGCGCGTTGGCGCGGGGGCAGTCGGGTGACGGCGAGCGCGAACAGCGCGAAAAAGACGATCAGCGGCAGCATCGCGTCATCAGCGGCGGCGGCGACGATGTTGGACGGAACCAGCGATGACAGGAAATCGCCCAGTCCCGGCAGCGCAGCCCCGCCTTCGGACGCGAGATTGGCCTGCAAGGCGCGAACCGCGCTGGCGGGAATGGGAAAGGCGTCGAGCAATGCCGGCATGACCAGCGCGGCCATCGCCGCACCCGATGCCAGCAGGACGGCAAACAGGCCCAGCGTCCGGCGCGCCATGGTCCCGGCTTCTGCCGCTGCCACGGTGCGCACCACGCCGGTCACCAGCAGGGCCACGACCAGCGGCACGATCGTCATCTGCAGGGCGCGCAACCACAGTCCGCCAAGCGGTTGCAGGACTTCGAGCGCCAGGGACCGCGCTCCCGGTGCCTGCACGACGAGGCCAAGCGCGATTCCCGCCACCAGGCCGGTGAACGTCCATCCGGCCGGCACCCGAATATCGGGCAGGCCGGGGTCGCTGGCGGTATCCACGGGTGGCACGTGCTGCTTGTCCTTCGGCCTGTCGCGGGTAATACTCATGCTGTCTCCGCCGTCGTGACTTTCGTTCATCATACTTTAGCGGCTGCGCGGTACAGCGAAATTCGATCAGGGGCACGCGATCCTATTATGGGCAATGCACGAAGCTATTTCGGCACGGATGGCATCCGGGGCCGTACCAACGCGGGCGTGATGACCGCGGAAATCGCGATGAAGGTCGGCCAGGCCGCCGGAACGCACTTCCTGCGCGGCAGCCACCGTCACCGCGTGGTGATCGGCAAGGACACGCGGCTATCCGGTTACATGCTGGAAAACGCGCTGGTGGCGGGCTTTACCAGCGTGGGCATGGACGTGGTGCTGCTGGGGCCGCTGCCGACCCCCGCCATCGCCTTGTTGACGCGGGAACTGCGCGCGGACGTCGGGGTGATGATCTCGGCCAGCCACAACCCCTATGAAGATAACGGGATCAAGCTGTTCGGTCCGGATGGCTTCAAGTTGTCCGATGAAGACGAACTGGCGATCGAATCGATGCTGGGCATGACCCTGCCGCTGGCCGACGCCCCTGACATCGGACGTGCGCGGCGAATCGACGACGCGCCGGGCCGCTATATCCACGCGGTCAAAAGCTCGCTGCCCGACAATATCCGTCTCGACGGGTTGAAGATCGTCCTCGATTGCGCCCATGGTGCGGCCTATCAGGTGGCGCCGGCGGCGCTGTGGGAACTGGGCGCCGACGTCGTTTCCATCGGGGTTGCGCCCAATGGCAAGAACATCAACGACAAGTGCGGCTCCACTCACGTCGACCTGCTCAAGGAAACGGTTGTCGCGTCGGGTGCCGATGTCGGCATCGCGCTCGATGGCGATGCGGACCGGCTGATCGTCGTCGACGAAAACGGCCGCACGGTCGATGGCGATCAGATCATGGCGCTGATCGGCTGCCGGTGGGCGCGGGCCGGCCGGTTGCGGGGCAATGGCGTGGTTGCCACGGTCATGTCGAATCTGGGACTTGAACGTTACCTGCGCGGCCATGGGCTGGACCTGATTCGCACCAAGGTGGGCGACCGGCATGTGCTCGAAGCGATGCGCGCCGGCGGCTACAACGTGGGCGGCGAGCAATCGGGCCACATGATCATGCTGGATTATGCCACCACCGGCGATGGCACGGTTGCGGCGCTGCAGGTGCTGGCCGCGATGATCCAGTCGGGCAAGCGGGCGAGTGAGGAATTCCACTTGTTCGATCCGGTGCCGCAACTGCTGAAAAACGTGCGCTTCGCCGGCGGCAAGCCGTTGGACGATGCCAGGGTCAAGGCCGTGATTGCCGAGGCGGAGGCCCAGCTCAATGGCCGCGGACGGCTGGTGATCCGGCCATCGGGCACCGAACCGGTGATCCGCGTCATGGCGGAAGGCGACGATGCCGCCCAGGTGGAAACGGTGGTCGATGCGGTGTGCGATGCGGTTCAGGCCGTGGCGGCCTGAGGCGCGATCATGCTGGAAATGCGCCCCGATTGCGAACATTGCGGCACGCTGCTTCCCGCCGAAGCGCCGGGCGCGTTTATCTGCAGCCTGGAATGCACCTTCTGCGCGGAATGTTCCGAAGACCTTGATGATCTTTGCCCGAATTGCGGCGGCGAACTGATGGATCGCCCGACCCGCGCGAAAAAGCTGCACGCCCAGTATCCGCCCGCCGGCGAGCGCCGTTTCAAGGGATGAGCACGGCACGCATTCTGATCATCGCGGGCTCCGATTCAGGCGGCGGTGCCGGCATCCAGGCCGATATCAAGACCGTTACCATGCTGGGCGGTCACGCGATGACGGCGATTACCGCGATCACCGCGCAGAATACCCGCGAAGTGCGCGAGGTGCTGGCCCTGCCGCCGGCCCTTGTGGCGGCGCAGGCGCGCGCGGTGATCGAGGATATCGGCGTTGATGCGGTCAAGATCGGCATGTTGGGCAGTGCCGCACTGGCCGATGTCGTTCATGCGATCCTGACGGATCTGCCGGGCATTCCAGTGGTTTTCGATCCGGTGATGGTGGCGACCAGCGGTGGGGCATTAAGCGATGCCGACACGGTGGCGGCGATGGCGCGCCTCTTGCCGTTGGCAACGCTGGTGACGCCCAACCTGCCGGAACTGGCGGCGCTTGGCGGTGAAGCGGCGGTGCTGGCGCAGGCGCCGGCCTTGCTGGAAAAGGGCGGGCATGGCGACGGCGCGGTGCTGGTCGATCGGCTGGTTACCCGCAGCGGCGAAGTGGCGCGCTGGGCCGATCCGCGGATCGAGACCACCAGCACACATGGCACCGGCTGTACGCTGGCCAGTGCCATCGCTACCGGGCTGGGGCAGGGAATGACGCTGGTCGATGCAGTCTCGCGTGCGCGCCTGTTCGTGCGGGCCGCACTCGAAGCCGCGCCTGGCCTTGGTGGCGGGCACGGCCCGATGGGACATCAGGCCGTGCGTATGGACGATCAGCCGCAGGGCAGATCATAGAACCGGACGATTTCGGCCCAGGCTTCCTCTGCGGTTTCGACCGGCTTGAACAACCGGATGTCTTCCGGATTGATCACGCCTTCGGCGGCCATTTCATCGAAATTGATGATCCGGTTCCAGAAATCCGCGCCGAACAGCAGCACCGGAATGGGCTTCATCTTGCCAGTCTGGATCAGGGTGAGCAGTTCGAGGAATTCGTCGAGCGTGCCATAGCCGCCGGGGAACACCGCAACGGCCCGTGCCCGGAGCAGAAAGTGCATCTTGCGCAGAGCGAAATAGTGGAACTGGAACGACAGGCGCGGCGTCACGTGCAGGTTGGGAGCCTGTTCATGCGGCAGGACGATGTTGAGCCCGATTGATTCCGCCCCGGCGTCGGCCGCGCCCAAATTGGCCGCTTCCATGATCGACGGACCGCCGCCCGAGCAGACGACAAACTGACGCATGCCTTTTTCCACGATGGCACATTCGCTGGCGATGCGCGCCAGTTCGTGTGCCTGGACGTAATACTTCGCCTTGGCGGCCAGCCGTTCGGCC
>Ga0172382_10007158_pt1 | contig 15935 bp, 13 predicted proteins | sample Leawel138RmetaG_FD_122245 | JGI IMG/M metagenome (GOLD analysis project Ga0172382, IMG submission 122245) | Leachate microbial communities from a municipal landfill in Southern Ontario, Canada - Leachate well 138R metaG | ecosystem: Engineered > Solid waste > Landfill > Unclassified | place...
AATGATAGCCGCTACTGAAACAGCCAAAATTATAGAAGATGCAGAAACAACAAAGGCCCAATCATAGCCTAAGGATATAACAATAACAGTTGTTAAATAAGCTAGCACTACGCCCATTATCAAACCAATAAAACCACCAACTAAAGTTAAGGCCACTGACTCAAATAAAAATTGAAATCTAATTTGACGCTTCGTTGCCCCTAAAGCCTTACGCAATCCTATTTCCCTTGTTCTTTCGGTAACACCAACTAGCATTATATTCATAATGCCAATCCCCCCCACCAACAATGAAAGCGCTGCCATAGCCGCTAGAAAATACCGCAAAGCGTTAGTAATGCTCGTTATCAATTCTAAAGCATCAGCAAAACTGCGAACAGAAAAATCGTCATCAGCCGGATTATCAATATTATGCCTTTCCCTTAAAATTATTTTAATAACCTCCATTGTCTCATCAATATTTTCCTCCGAACTAACGGCTACTCGAATAGCACTTAAATAGTCAACTCCAGAAATTTCTTTTTGTACAAACTTCAATGGGGCAAAAATACCATCATCAGAATTAGAAAAACCGCTCTGACCACGCGGCTTCAAAACACCAATAACAATCAATTGTCTATTTTTTACTTTCAATCTTTTACCGATTGGATTTTCTTCTAAAAAAAGTTCATTCGCTACATTACTTCCCAGCACCGCTAAGCCAGCATTAGAATTTAATTCATCTGTCGAAAAAAATCTACCCTGCGCAATCTCCGTTCCCTTTTCAACCTCTAAATAGTCACCCGCTATTCCTTCAAGTTGACCATCATAACTACGATCCTGATAATAGGCACTAACGTTAGCATCGTAATAGGAAACAACACTTTCTACATGAGGAACGTTACCCTCTTTTTTTATATAATTTGCATCCGCTTCCTTTAAAGTTGTAATCTTCACTCCAAAAACTGAAGCTGGTGGCCCTTTTTCATTCGACTGACCTGGTAAAATACCAATTAAATTACCACCAAATGAATCAACTTGACTTAAAATTAAACTTTGCGCGCCCGCGCCTAGGGACATAATTAAAACTACCGCTCCAACACCAATAATAATTCCTAGCATAGTTAAAAAGCTCCTTGTTTTATTAACTAAAAGAGCTCTTTTGACTATCTTTAATATTTGCAGAAAATTATCAAACATAAACTATTATTTGAGAAGTTCGCCATCACGTGCAAAGCGTCGATTTTCCACTTTTGTATCCGCCACAACCACACCATCTAAAATACGGATTATTCTTTCCGCGTGCTCGGCGGTAAAAGTTTCATGAGTAACTAGAATAATTGTTCTTCCTTCAGCGTGTAATTTTTGCAATATCTCCATTACCTGTCTACCTGATTTAGAATCTAGATTTCCAGTTGGCTCATCAGCAAAAATTACCGAAGGATCATTTACTAAAGCCCGAGCGATAGCGACTCTTTGTTTTTCTCCACCCGATATTTGATTGGTAAAATAGGATAAACGATGTGAAAGGCCAACATTATCTAAAACCATCTTCGCCCTTTTATCCATATCTTTTTTATCATCAGAATAAATTAAAGGTAATTTTACATTCTCTAAAACAGAGGTGCGCGCTAAAAGATTAAAAGACTGAAAAACAAAGCCAATTTCTTTATTTCTTATCCTTGCCATTTGATCATCATCTAAATGCGATACATCTTTATTGGCAAAAAGATAAGTTCCTTTCGATAGGGCTGAAAGCATGCCTAAAATATGCATTAATGTTGATTTGCCAGAACCAGACGGCCCCATAATTGAAACAAACTCGCCACGTTTAATTGTTAAATTAATTCCCTTTAAAACCTGGGTTTCAATTTCTCCTAATTTATATATTTTCTCTAAATTTCTTATTTCAATAAGATTTTCTTTCATACAGGTATCAATTTAACTTATTACTACTGAGTTGACTTAACAAAGGTTATAACTTCATCATTCTCATAAATACCATCTAGAATCTCTATTAGGCCCTCATCACCACGCAAGCCAGTTTTAACAGGAACTTTTATCATCTGCCCCCCTGATAAAACTCTAACTATTTTATTCCCCTCTTCTTCTATAACCGCGCGCGCCGGAATAGAAATAACATTTTCTTTTTTATTAGTTGTAATTGTCACGTTTGCAGTCATTCCTGATTTTAGAGATAGGCCCTGTTGAGCTAATCGTGCTTTTAGATTTTCTAAATCATCAAAGGTAATTTCCACTTTATAGTAAACTACGCCTTGAATTAAAGTTTGTGCGGGTTCAATAAAATAAACTCGAGCTGGAATAATAATATCATTGGAAAAAGCATCAAGAGTTACTTCAACGCTATCGCCAATTTTTACCTTATTAATATCCGACTCAGAAATATCTACCTCAATATCAAAGTTGCCATCAGCCAACATTGTAATCATTGCTTTTCCTGATGACCCAAATTGTTCGCCTACATTATAATTAACCTGCGTTATAACACCAGCTAAAGGCGCTGTGATGATGCTATTTTTTATAGTTGTTTCTATGCTTTCAAGAGAAGCTTTAGCTTGATCAACCTGGGCACGTGCTAAGGCAATATCTTGGCTACGCGCCGGAGCAATCACATTATTATATCTTGCCAATGATAAATTAACTGCACTTTGTGCATTCTCTAATCTTGCTTGAGCTGCAGTAATTTGTTGACTACCCGCTAGCTTAATACTACTTAAATTATTTTCAGCACTTAAAATTGCATTACTTAGCGCTACTTGTGCCTGTCGTAAATTCTCCGAGGCAGTAGCAACGTTGTTCTTATGATTTAAAATGGCATTACTAAATGATTGAATTGCCGTTTCAACGGCTGTTGCTGCCGCGCTAACCTGTGAGTTCTGTGATGTTACTAAAGTTTTGTATGAGCTAAGTTGAGCTTCAGTAAAGCTAGCTGATGTTACGGTTGCCTCAAGCATAGAATAAGCATACGTTAAAGATTGACCGGCTTTTAAAAGAAAATCTTTCACCAAGGCGCCAGCCACTTTTACGTCATCCTCTTTACCACTACTATTGGCAAGACTTACCTTTTCTTTTACCTCGTTTAACATTTCAAGAGCTAAGATTCTCTGCTTTTTTGTATTTAACACAGTCACGGAATTTTTTACTCCTAAAACATTTTCAACATCCTTATCTTCTAATATGGTTTTTAAATTATCAAGTGCTACTTCTCCAATTAATATTTTATCATCTAAAATTAATAATGCGGAATCTTGACTATTCTGAATCGTCGCCTCTCCCATAGTTTTTGTATTGTCTAAATTAACTTCTGCTGTATAAACTGCCTGCTCAGCCGCCGTTGGCGTATCAAGACTACTTGACTTTAAATCAGCTAAAGATTTTTCCGCCTGTCTAATATTTTCTGCAACCGTTGCTTTAGTTTTATTTAAATCATCCACAGCGGCTGCCTGAGCGGCTTTAGCTTGCGCTAACTCAGATTGACTAACAGCCACTGTTTCCGAACTTGCCCCTGCTAAAACCTTAGACAAATTAGCCTCCGCAATGTTCAAGCCAGCAGTAGCCTCTAATTTTTTAGAATTTAAAGATTCAAATTCCAGCGCCGCTAATTCCTCACCAGATGCGACTTCTTGCCCCACTTCCACTGAAATGCTTCCGATTTTTCCGCTATTTAAGAAGTTTAAAGACAACTCCTGCACTGGCTTAACTGTGCCTACCTCGCTAACAGTCTGTATAATATTGTTATAACTCGCTTTTTCTGTTGAATATTCTGCTTCGGGCTTACGACGACTAAAAAAAACAATAATTACTATCAATAAAATAATAGCAATTAAAATATACAACCATTTTTTCCGCTTTTTACTCATAAATTTAGATAAAACAAAATATAATAAATATTTATTAATTATAACAGAAAATAAACAAAAAACAAGCTATCTATTTGACAAATAATGTTAAACATGATAAATTTTTTCCAGAACATTAAAATAATAACCCCTAAAAATAAAGCATCATGGTAAGAATACTTTACGACCCTGAAAACGTTAATTGTCTCTTTTCCATGGCTTCAGTCTTATTGAAACATGAAAGAGAACAAAAAATAATAATACCCACAGAGACTAAGTCCTTACTTAGTCCCAAGCTTAAAGAGGTATTATTAGAGACAAGTATTGTTAAATTCGACAATACTCAGTTGGACGAATTTAACGATGACCTAAGGACATGCGATAACCAAATTATTATTTTAGGTCTGAGGCCAAAAAATAAAAAGGAGGCGGCAATAGTTGCTCAATTTGTATCAGACTACAAAAGACAAATCAAATTATGGATTGATGATAAAAATTGGCAGCCTGATCTTTATAATTATCTACGTTTAGATAATCAAAACATCATCGCTACCAATGAATCATCTTGTCTTAGCAAATTACAAAAACATGGCTATCCAGCGCCAGCGATTTGGTTGCGCATTGATAAAGCTTTGCAAAAAAATGATTTACGTAATTTTGTGGCTCGTCGCTACATTCAAGCTATTGCGGTAAATCAAGTGTTAGTTAACAATTGTTTTAATGATATTGATTCTCAAATTCAAATTTTTAGACTAGCTATTCAAGAAATTATTGATAAACAGTTAAGTTATGAAATTAGCGAACTTGCCGACATGTTTTTTGACATGAAAATAAAAACCGAGATTTTAAAAGATAACTTTTCTGACACTCACCCTATTTTCAGAAAAGCCAAAAGACTTGGTTGCCCAGTCGGCTATCTCTACTTAAAAGACATGGAAAGAAGTGCTGATATTAAAAGCATTATAGAATTAGGTTTGAAAAAATATCCTTGGCTTTGTGTTGTGGTATACAATATAAAAGACGAAAAATACATTTTTGTTAAGTCAAAATATGTCCCAATTAATGAATTGCTAAGTTATTACGGCGAGCTAGACATTGGTATTAATTCTTTACTAAAACTTTTAAACGCCGAGGTTGTAAATTACAAAATTAAAAATGATCACAAATAAAGCCCGACTATCAGCCGGGCTTTTTTTTATTTTAAACTAGCACTCCATTTAGTAATTTTATTTTTCAACATATTCGCCCCATCATAAAAACCGTGCCCCGTGCCCCCTATTATCTCCAGTCGACAAAAAGCTGGTAAAACCTTTTTAAACCAAACCTTAATTTCTCCCATATCACGATCTGCACACTCATCGTTTTCTGCCAATATTATAAATAGTGGCTTTTTTATTTTTTTAAGAATTGATTTTTTATCAGGATTTGCATATGAAAATATTTCCTCTTTGCTGTCTTCTAAGTAAAGAGATAAAAAACGTTTTGCACTTATAAGATGAGGCCACACTTTAACAGGCAAAAAAGAATCGCCCTGATTTATCTTAACTAAATTTTGCGCTGTCTTTAAAGCTAAGCTTAAAACTTTAGGCTCAGTTTCTTTTTTAATTAAAGCATAATCACTCATAGGCGCTAACAATATTCCACCGGAGACCTTGGTTTTAATTTTATGAGCGAGATAATAAGCTATCTTGTTGCTCCCGCTTGAATGACCAAGTAAAATAATCTTTTTATACCCTTCAGCGCCAGCTAATTTTACCGCCGCTTCAATATCTAAAATTGAATCAACAAAATTTTCTACGCTAGAACCAAGCTGAACAGAGCTATAGACCCCCTTTTTATTGTCTATTTTAGAAAAACGATTAACAATCCCTGCCCCCCGATTGTTAAACACCATCACCGCCGCTGAGTTTACTAACTTTTCTGCCAAATCAAAACGAGAAAACAGGTTGCCACCTAAACCATGAATAATAATATAGATTATCTTGCTTTTTTGTTTGCTAAAAATAAAGCCTTTTAACTTTAGCTTATCACTGGTTATAATTTCAATAGCCTTAGCTTTCATATATTCATTTATTATCATCAACAAAAAATTCATAACCTCCAATCAATACTGGGGTAGATAAAAAATACCAAATAATAACATCATCAAGTGGAAAAATGTGCCCACCTAAATTAAGGGGAAAAAGATATGATCCTGGCCACCACCAGCTGCCAATAAATAAAGACACAATTTCATAAACAAAGAAAACAAAAGCAAAGAATAAAGTGGGTATTACAGTTTTTTTCAGAAGAATTGGTTTTCTATAAAATATAATAGCTCCCGGAACAAGCAAAATAATAATAGAAAGAGTATGGTAATTTAAGCCCACTAATTCCGGCGCAAAGAAAAAAAGAAAAGTAACAATTAACAATAAAGCTAAATACAAAAAAATAATCCATTTAAAATTTTTTGATATCTTCTCACTTTTATCTTGATCAATAAAATATTCATAAAACGAAAGCACCCAGAAGAAGTTTAAAAAAGCAAATAAAATATTTTCTAAAGGCGCAATACCAAGTAAGCGCGGTAAAATTGATTGCACATCCCAAGCATTTGCCATTCGTGCTATTACTTCCACTGGTGGCGCAAACAAAAGAGTTGTTAAAAGAGAAAATATAAATATTTTAGTCTTTGATTTTTTCAACCAAATGAAATTGAGCACTGTTGGCGGGACTAAAACTATTATTATAGAAAGTAGATAAACTGGTTTTATTAAATAAACAAAAAGACAAGCTAGAAGTATATAACTTATTAAAAATATCAGTTTCTGTTTTTTATTTTTTGACATCATAAAAATTATTGTAACAAATAAAAATAAAATTAAAAAGGAAGTTTTAAAACTTCCCTTTTTTAATAATTCTTTTCTTTGCCTTTTTTGCTCTTTTATAGGATGCTTCTTCAAATCTCCACAATCGCAGCGGACTCTTCACGCCTCGTCGATAAAAAACCTTGAAACGTAAAATAAATTTAATTTGATCCTTATATAAACGAGTAATAAAGGTGTGGCTTTCCAAGGGAAAAACAAAATGAGGAGCACCTGAATTATCAATCAAGTTAACGCCCTCTTGATATTGACCCAAGTGGATTAGATTTTTTACAATCACTTCATTAGTGTGAGCATCACTAGGCTCTACAAACCATTCCGTAACAACCATTTCATTCATAGTCACTTAATTTTTAAAAGGTACAACTTATAAATAATTTAAAATTTTGCATTTTTAGGAGTGCGCGGAAAAGGAATCACATCACGAATATTAGTCATTCCTGACAAATACATAATTGCTCTTTCAAAGCCTAATCCAAAACCAGCATGAGGAACAAAACCATATTTTCTTGTATCCAGATACCAGGCGTAATCAGTCAAACTAAGGTTAAGTTCAATCATTCTTTTTTTCAGAAACTCATATCTTTCCTCTCTTTGACTGCCACCAATAATTTCACCAATACCGGGTACTAATAAATCCATAGCAGCCACCGTTTTACCATCATCATTTTGACGCATATAAAAAGCCTTGATATCTTTGGGGTAATCGGTAATAAATACTGGTTGCTTTAATATTTCTTCAGTTAGATATCTTTCATGTTCAGTCTGTAAATCAACGCCCCAAGATACTGGATAGGTAAACTCTTTGCCACTTTCTTGTAACAATTTAACAGCTTCGGTGTATGTCATTCTTTTAAACTCTGCCTTTAAAACAGTCTGTAGACGATCAATTAAGCTTGTGTCTATAAACTTATTAAAAAATTCCATTTCCTCCGGTAACTCTTTTAAAATATGGGCAATTAAATACTTAATCATCTCTTCAGCTAAGTCCATATCAGAATTTAAATCAGCAAAAGCCATCTCCGGTTCTATCATCCAAAATTCAGAAGCATGTCTTGTAGTGTTTGAATTTTCTGCACGAAAAGTTGGCGCAAAAGTATAAACTCGATTCAAGCCCATAATCAAGGCCTCTGCTTCCAGTTGACCACTCACTGTTAAACCAACTTGATGTCCAAAAAAATCTTGACTATAATCCACCTCGCCTGACTTGTTTTTTGGTATTTCTTTATTTAAATCAAAGGTTGTAACATTAAACATCTCACCTGCCCCCTCACAATCACTACTAGAAATAATCGGGGTATGAACATAAGAAAAGCCTTTTTCTTGAAAAAATTTATGAACCGCAAAGCTCAAGCTTGAACGCAAACGAAAAACGGCGGAAAAGGTATTACTACGACTCCTTAAATGAGCAATTTCTCGAAGAAACTCAAAGCTATGCCTTTTTTTCTGTAAAGGATAATCTGCTGCTGCCTCACCTATAATTTCAATTTTTTCTGCCTTTAATTCAAAGGGTTGACCATCGGCTGGTGAAGCAACTAAAACACCAGATACCACTAAAGAAGAGCCAATAGTTAATTTTATAATTTCAGAAAAATTATCTAAACTATTATCAAACACGACCTGCAAACCTTTAAAAAAACTGCCATCATTTATCTCAATAAATCCAAAATTCTTTGAGTCGCGAATAGTTCGCACCCAAGCGCCAACTTCAATATTCTGATTTAAGTACTTGCCCTCGTTTTTATAAAGAGATTTAATATCAATATAAGTCATACTAATAGCTAACATTAATAATAATACTGCCTAAAATATAACAATTTAAGACAAATAAATCAATATAACTAAATTTATTTAGCTTTTGACCTCATTTTAAAGCGACGCGTTTTATTTTTTACTCTTGTCTCCAGCCTTTTTTCATTTTTCTCTATTTTTGCCTCAATTTCAACCTTAAATTGCTTTCCCTTAAAAGTTAATTTTCTAAATACTCGTCTAGCCTCTTCTTTTTTATTTTTTTCTATACCAAATACGGTGCTAGTATCGTCAATTTTAATTCTACCAATCTCTGCTCCCTTTAATTCTCGCTGCGAATTAATAAGGGCAAACAATGCCTTTATATCGAATCTATCAAAACGTCCCACACCAATCTTGACATCAACAAAATTATCATCAGACTGGTTTTTTAAACGCTCTTTTTTTTCAGATAAAAATTGTTTAGAGTTTACTGTTTCCAAGTCATTATTTTTTTTATATAAATTTAAAAAATGATTAAATTCCATGGCAGTAAACTTTGTAATTATATCGTCACGGGACATACCCTTGAATGCCTCTTCTACTTGCGGCATAAAAGGCGCAATTTCTTGTTCATCAATTTTTATATTTTTCATTTTTTGAAGTAAACTAAAAAGTTGGCTTTGACATATTTCCTCTCCCTTAGGAACTGTCTTTAAAACAAACTTCTTCCCAATTACCCTCTCTAGTGCAGTAATCTTCCTTAATTCTCGTGGCGTAAAAATAGAAACCGATGTTCCACTTTTCTCAGCTCTGCCCGTGCGACCGCTACGATGTAGGTATATTTCGCTTGAATCAGGCAAGCTATAATTGATGACATGACTTAAATTGTTTACATCAATTCCGCGTGCTGCAACATCAGTAGCAACTAAGAGTTGTATTTTTCGCTCACGAAATTGATCCATAATTTGCGTACGTAAATTCTGTGAAATGTCGCCATGTAAAGCAGCTGTTAAATAATGATCCTCTTTTAATTTATCAGCAATCTCTTGAGTTTCATGACGGGTGCGACAAAATAATATTCCGTAAATATTTGGCCTAACATCAAGAATGCGACGTAATGCTTCATATTTTTCTCCTGGCCGGACCAAATAATACTCATGCTCCACCTTATCGGCTCCTATATTTTTTTTACCAACACTAATCTCTTTCGGTTTATTCATGTATTTCTGAGCGATTTTAGAAATTACTGACGACATCGTTGCTGAAAAAAGAAGAATTTGTTTATTTTTTGGAGTCTTTACTAATATCTCATCTAAATCGTCTTTAAAGCCCATATCAAGCATTTCATCTGCCTCATCTAAAACAAGAAATCGAATATTATCTAATTTTAAATATTTGCGACGAAGCATATCGTGAACACGACCAGGAGTGCCAACAACAACATTAGCCCCTGCTTTTAGCTCTTGAATTTGTCCATCCATTCTTGCGCCACCATAAATAGTCGCGATCTTTACCGATGGTAAATATTTGATAAAGCTTTTTATTTCATGACTAATTTGTAGACACAGCTCACGTGTTGGACATAAAATAAGTGCCTGTGTTTTCTGGTTTTTCTCTAATTTATTTAAAATCGGCAACGCAAAAGCTGCGGTCTTACCTGTACCGGTTTGTGCTAAGCCAATTAAATCTTGTTCGTTTTTTAGAATAAAGGGGATGGCTTGTTCTTGAATTTGTGTAGCTGACTGATAGTTAATGTCAGCTAAGCCTTTTTGAATCTCTTGATTTAGACCCAATTGAGCAAAGGTTTTCATAATAATAATTTTTAGACTAACTTAAATTAAATTTAGCCTATAAATTACGATATAAAACCCAGCTATACCCCATCTAAAAGCTATCAGCTAAATATAAGCATTTTATCTTATTTTGTCAACTAAAATATCCTATCTTTTCATAATATAAGCAATTTGCGCCATAACATCTTTTGGCTTATCACGCCTAAAAGAAAAATACTTACTCTGACAATAAGTACAATCTAAACTAATTTTTATATTCTCTGATTTTATACCTATATTCATCAATTGTTTTTGAACAATTTTAGCCAAAGCGACAAATATTTTCCCTTCTTTGTAAATAATTTGTTTTTGATATTTTTTAAAATTTGGTAAAATATCATCCTTTATTTCAAAGTGACATACTTGCAAATGAGGGCCAATATAAACTGAAATGTCAGATACCTGTGATTTATATAAAATCATCATTTTTTTGACCATTAAAATAGCAACTTCTTTAACTACTCCCCGCCAGCCAGCGTGTACTAATCCAATAACTCCCTTTTTTTCGTCAAAAAAATAAAGAGGTAGGCAATCGGCAAAAGTCAGGCATAAGGGTAATTGGCTCACATTGGTAAGTAGGCCATCACTTGCCTTAATCTCCTTACCAGCATCAACCTTTGTCACGCTGGTAACTAAATTGCCATGAACTAAATCGGCCGATACAAGCTGATGTAAAGGAATCCCCTTGTTTTTAAAATATATCTCTCGATTTTTTAACCCCCCCAAACGTAAAATCATCTGACCATCTGATTTATCTGAATGACCCCAAATTATCTTATCGCTTTTTATCATAAAAAATAATGTTATTTATTTAATATTATACCAATTATAATAGTAAAGATAAAAAAATTATTTTTCTGTCTTTGACTAATTCATAATAAGTGCTACATTTAATATGGAAAAAATAAATAATTACAAATACTATGGCTAGAATTATTGGACGAGGATTTTCTTTTAATGATGTTCTCGTTGTCCCAAAATATAATAAAATTGCTTCTCGTAAAGAAGTAAATTTTCAAACTAAAGTTACTAAAAATTATTCTATCGATATTCCAATTATTGCCGCTAACATGGATACTGTTTGCGAAAGCAAAATGGCAATTGCAATTGGGAAGCTCGGTGGCCTGGGTGTTATTCATCGCTTTATGACAGTTAGCGAGCAAACAGAAGAGGTAAAAAAAGTCAAAGCTGAAAACCTAATTGCCGCTGCCGCTGTTGGTGTTAAAGATTATGAAGAAAGAGTTAAAGCTTTAAATGAGGCCGGAGTAAATATTATTGTACTTGATGTCGCTCATGGCCACTCAAAAAGAACTGGAAAAACTTTAGATTATATAAAGGAGGTCTACCCTGACATTGATGTAATGGTTGGTAATGTCGCCACCAAGGATGCAGCCGAGTATTTTATTAGCAAAAAAGCAGATGCGATAAAAATTGGCATCGGTCCAGGCTCTATGTGTATTACAAGAATTATGGCTGGAGCTGGCGTACCTCAAATCACTGCCATCATGGATGTTTATGAGGCTAGTCAAGGACGAGTGCCGTTATGCGCTGATGGTGGTATGAAAAATTCTGGCGATATTGTTAAAGCAATTGGCGCTGGGGCTGATTGTATTATGTCAGGTTCTCTTTTTGCTGGCACTTTAGAGAGCCCGGGTGAAATTATTAAAATAGATGAAGAAGAATATAAAGAATACCGAGGCATGGCCAGCTATCTAGCAACTATTAAAAAATTAGGGCTTGACGGAAAAAAGGTTGATGAGGTTGTTCATGTTGAAGGAGAAATGACAAAGATAAAATACAAAGGATCAATAAGACCAATTATAAACAAACTCCTCGGTGGTCTCGCTTCTGGCATGACCTACACCGGCTCAAAGACTATTGAAGCTCTAAAAGGTAAGGCTGATTTTATAGAAATAAGTAGCGCTGGCTATAATGAAAGCGTTGCCCACGGTCTCAGAGAATAAATTAAAAAATCACAAGAATAAATTTATAAATTTTATTTTAATTTTTTTAGTTAACAAAAAACTTCCCTACTAAAGAATGGGAAGTTTTTTATAAATTTTATTATAAACAAAAACAAATCTTTAACTTTCTTATCTTCAAACCTGATTTAATATTTTTATCAACTATGATTTATCTTTTACTTCATCTTTTAAAATAGAAATTTTCAATTCTTGTTTTTGTTTTTCTGAGATATCACAAGGCGCGCTCATCATCACATCTTTTCCTTCACTAGTTTTAGCAAAAGGAATAACTTCTCTGATATTAGCCTCATTTTCTAAAACCATCAATAATCTATCAAAACCCCAGGCAATTCCGCCATGAGGAGGTGCGCCAAACTCTAAGGCTTTTAACATATGGCCAAAATTACTCTCAATTCTAGATTCATCATAACCCATAATTTCAAAGGTATTCTTTAAAGCGTCTGACTTATGATTGCGCAAACTTCCTCCACCAATCTCAAAACCATTTAGCGTGATATCATATTGCGTAGTTAATATCTCACCAATATTTTTCTTATCCATAAAATCTTTCATATACTCATCTCTGGGGCGAGAGAATGGATTATGAGTATAGGTCCACTCAGAGGCCTCATCTACATTATCAGCATCAACTTTTTCAAACATTGGAAAATCTGTTACCCACAAAAAGGCTAACAGATTAGGATCATTTTTATCCTCTCTAATATCCGGCCTATCGTTGCCATACTTTTCCATCGCCTCTTGATAACTCATGCGCGGAAAAGGGATTTGTTGTATCTTTTTTTCTGGGTAATTTTTTTGCACAAGTTCAATTAAAAGTTTTTCATTTAAAGCCATTATTTCCTCTTCAGACACAAATGACATCTCTAAATCAAGTTGAGTAAATTCTGGCTGTCTATCACCACGCGGATCTTCATCGCGCATACATTTAGCAAATTGAAAATATTTTTCAAAACCCGCTACCATTAATAACTGCTTATACTGTTGTGGTGACTGTGGTAAAGAAAAAAAACTTCCTGGCCAAACACGACTAGGTACAACAAAAGAACGTGAGCCCTCAGGGGTTGGCGCTGACATAAGAGGGGTTTCAATCTCAGCAAATCCTTCTTGATATAAGAAATCACGAACAAATTTAAGTAATTGAGAACGATTTCTAATATTTTTTTGCATTCTCTGACTTCTTAAATCTAAGTAGCGGTATTGCAACCTTAAACTTTCATCTACTAAAATTGTATCATCAATTTGAAAAGGCAAAACTTCAACCGTGTTTAAAACCTCAATCGCTAAAACTTCAAGTTCTATATCACCATTTAAAATGCCTTCTTTTTTTTGTTTTTCTGGTCTTTCATTAATCTTACCTCTAACAGCAACGACGTACTCTGGCTTCAAACTTTGCCCTATTGCAATCGCCTCACTTCCTGGCAGCATAATACCTTGCACAGTTCCAGTAACATCACGAAAATCAAGAAAAACCATTTTTCCTTGATTGCGATGAGCGTGCACCCAACCCTTTATCATCACCTCTTCGTTTTTATAATTAGCCAACTTATTAATATAAATCCTTTCATCTGACATAAGAGTGCAAAATTATTTAATAATTACTCTTATAGTGTAATCAAGCTAATCTAAAAAATCAAGTAAACAAGGAGCAGAAAAATAATAATAAAAAAGGAGAGAATTCATTCTCTCCTTAAATGTTTTTACATTAAAAAATATCTGACTCAATTCGGTCATCCCAGGTAACGGCAATTATTTTTTCACCGTTAAACAAATAGTAATGCTCACGATGGTTGCCATACAAATTTCCCGAATACCCAGTTCTAAATACTACATTTTTGGGCATAATAGCAATGATTTGTTCTCCGCTACCTAACTCACCCGCTTCACCTTGCGCGATGACACCTTGCGCAATAATATATCCGGGGAAAGGATGGTAAACAAAATCATTAAATCCAGTTGGCAAGCGATCCCCACTGTGCTCATTGCTTCCCTTAAATCCAATTTTGGTTCGAAAAACAATAATGCACTCATCATTATCTTTAGTCATCTCTGGAATTAATTTGGCCCCTCCCTTCTTTGTTTTGCCCACATCAGCTAGCACAATAGCATCTCTTCCATTCCTTTTTACCTTCAAACGAGAATCAACCGGAAGGGCAAAATAATGCCTTCCTTTTCCATATTCACCAATCACAATTGCATCATAGCTAAAACCACCAGCTTTAATTTGAATTTCTTCAACCTCAGCCCAATCTTTTACCACGCCACTTTCAACCGTAAAAACTTTCATATCCCTTTCCTCCTATTTATGTCCGATTAAAAAATATTTAATTAACCTGACAAATTAATATTATGTTAAATTACTATCACTATAGAAACATATAAAACTAATAATGTCAATAACAGGCTAAACCGCTATTGACTTTTTTATAAAAAATATGTATAATTTAAACATAATTAATTATTAAAAAAATATGTCTGAGTTTATAAATCAAGCAAATTTAATTAAAGAATCAACTAAAAATAACCCTGAGTTAAGCAAAAATTTAGCTAAAGAGGCTTTAGAGAACGAAACAAAAGAAGGTCTTGATGTAAGCCCTGAAAAAATACAAAAAAAGACAATTGAAGATATAAAAAAGGAAATTGAAATGTATCGCGTAAATATCAAAAAAGGTGAAACAAAAGATGAGCTTGGCCACTACAATGAAGCTTTAGTTTTAGAAAATGAAGCTAAATTAAGAGAGGCTGAGAAAGAGCTAATTGAAATTGAGAAGGAAGAAAAAAATAAAGAAAAAGTTAAAGAATTAGAAGCTCAAATTAAAGATCATCGCGAGTCAATCAAAGAGGCAGAAAAGAATTTTGATGAAAAAAGTGTCTTAGATAATGAAGATGAACTTCGCAAAAAAGAGCAAGAAATTTTAAAAGTTAAAGAAGGCATGAGTGATATTTCTGAAAAAAATGAAAAAGAAGAAATAGAGAAAATAAGAGAAGAAATAAAAGCAGAATTTGATGAAAACTTTTCTTTAAATCACGAAGAAGAAAATGAGCTCAAGACAGAAAAGAAAAAAATTAAAAAAGAATCACGCTTTAAGAAATTTCTCAATTTCTGGAAATAAAAATAATATTTATTAGCAATAAAAAAAGGAGACGCAATTTGAACTGTACCCCAAAAAGCAGACACGAAAGTGTCTGTTTTTTATATAAAAAAAGAGGTGAAAACCTCTTTAATCTTTAAGCACCGCTTAGTAAAGGCGGTTCGAAATGAGATATTAGGGTATGAGGGATGGATTTATGTTAAAAAGTTAATAAAATAATCTCTTAAATTAATTCACTAAATAAGTCTGTCTAACAATATTATATCCATTAAACTTAGTGTCATCCTCCGACTTTAAATCAACAGCCTCTAAGGTTTTTGATAATTCACTTAGATATTTAAAAAGTACCGGCCTATTACTTGCCGAACCGCCTGAATGATCATCAATTACAATAGCCACTTTGCGGTTTTCTTTTTCGGCCAAACTTTTTACATAACCTATAACCTTATCATAAAAGTCTTTAACCGATAATGAGTTAATTAAATTTTCTATAGGATTAAAACCTCTAATAACTAACAACGGCTCTCCATTTTTTGATTCTGTTTCAATCAACATAAAAGCTCCAGCTAATCTCTCATATTTTGTTTCTGGATTTTGT
>Ga0172382_10007159_pt1 | contig 15935 bp, 16 predicted proteins | sample Leawel138RmetaG_FD_122245 | JGI IMG/M metagenome (GOLD analysis project Ga0172382, IMG submission 122245) | Leachate microbial communities from a municipal landfill in Southern Ontario, Canada - Leachate well 138R metaG | ecosystem: Engineered > Solid waste > Landfill > Unclassified | place...
GCTCTGGCCTGCGCAAGCAAGGCCTTGTCCAGCAGCAAACGCTTCATGCTCTTTGCCAGCCGGGCACTCAGCTGCGTGTCGTCGCACCAGGCAAAACCATCGACCTCAGGCACTTGCTTGCCGGTGACGTAGTGCTTGAAGTAGCTCGTGCATCGGCACAGTTCGGGACGGGTCTCTGCCGAGGTGGTTTGGACGGCGAAGAGGTGAAGATCCTTGCCGCTGTAGTAGGCGTACCGGCCCAGCTCGATCAGCCGCGCGGGCTGGAGTTCGAGTCCGAACTCTTCTTTCGCCTCCCGGAGCGCGCAAGTCATCGGGCTTTCGCCCTCATCGATGAGGCCTTTGGGAAGATCCCAGTGTGTGCTGCCGGTGGAATGGCCGACCAGCAGTTCGCCGCGTTCGTTGATGACCAGCACACCGCAGGAGAGTTGAGTTGTGGTCACGAGCCCATATCCTGCCCATTGATACCGCGGCCCGCTGCCGGTTCCGTGTTGTTCGCTGCCATGACGGTCTCCTTTTGCCACATTGTGAGGCAAAAGACCTGGCCATGAGCCAGCTGGGCGCAAACCGGCTCAGGGTTTTCGGGGGCGCGCGCTGTCGTTGAGACGCCAGTCATAGTCGAGAAAAACCATTCTGTAGTTTCCCTGACGGATGCGTGCGCGGTCTGAAGGCGCGCTGGCGAGCTGGTCCGCGTAACGGGCGAACGTGCTCTGCAGCGAGTCGAAGCCTTGATGGCCCTGTTCGAAGTCCGCACCGTACCAGTCGAAGATGCTCGAAACCATCAGCTTGCCCGTGGCGGGGTCGAAGCGGTTGCGGCTGGCGTCGCCCAGGAAGCGGCGCATGCCGTCTTCGAGTTGCTCGTCGAGTCTGTCGGCGACAAACGCATCGGGGCGCAGCATCGGGCAACCAATCGACGCGCAGACCACTGCAGTGTGAATTCTGGGGTCGTCGAAGGCTCCGGGTGCCCGGATCATGTCGTGTTCGATAGTGTCCAGGGCGACCTCACGCCCGAACAGCGGAATGAACTTCTTCTTCCACGGCGACTGAAACAGGGTGCCGATGTCCTTGATGGATTTCAGGTCGGGATACTTGCTCAGGACGAGTTCGACCGTCCATGCGTTGTAGGCATTGATCAGGAAGGCCAGACGCTGTGCTTTCGGCCACTGTCCGTATTCGCTCTCGGTGACGTCCGACAGCGATTTCAGGTACGACCGCAGTTGCACGTGATCGCCGGCCATCCCGCGGTAATCGACCCGGCTCGACTTGCCGTCGGGGGCAAGCTCGACGTGCCTGGAGAGCAGGGTGCCCCACTCGCGGTGCGTGTGGTCGAGCGCGGATGCAGCGAGGCTGGTCAGGGCGAGCAAGAGTCCAACACCGGCTTTCCTCAGTAGCGACATCCGCTTACCCCCTGCGCCATGCGTGGAAACGTTCGACCCAGGCCAGCAACTGTTTGGGGGCATGCGCTCTCTTCCAGTTGCCGGCGACGTACTTGTTGGCCTCGGCCAACGTCGGGTAAATGTGGATGGTTCCGAGAATCTTGTTCAGGCCGATGCCTTGCTTCATGGCGAGGACGTATTCGGCGATCAGGTCTCCTGCGTGCTCGCCGACAATGGTCACACCAAGAATCCTGTCCTTGCCGGGCACGGTGAGCACCTTGATGAAACCATGCGCCTCGCCGTCGGCGATGGCGCGGTCGAGGTCGTCGATGCCGTAGGTGGTCACTTCGCAGGCGATGCCCTTTGCCTTGGCGTCCTGCTCGTTCAGGCCGACGCGGGCGACTTCGGGTTCGACAAAGGTGGCCCAGGGAATCACCGAGTAATCGGCCTTGAACTTCCTGAACGGATCGAAGAGTGCGTTGACCGCGGCATACCAGGCCTGGTGCGCAGCCGTATGGGTGAACTGGAACGGGCCGGCGACGTCGCCTGCGGCGTAAATGTTGGGGTAGTTGGTCTGCAGAAATTCGTTGGTGTCCACCGTGCGTCCGGTCGGAATGCCCAGTTCTTCGAGGCCGAAACCTTTCAGGTTCGCAGCGCGGCCGACGGCAACCAGCACGGCGTCGAAGGGGATGCGAACATCCTCGCCTTCGTGCTCCGCGATCAGGATCTTCTCGCCGTTTTCAACGACGAATTCCTTGGCCTTGTGCCCTGTGAGTACCGCAACGCCTTCGGCGCGGAAGCGCTGAGCAACGAGATCGGAGACTTCCGGGTCTTCGCGACCCATGATGCGGGACTCCATCTCGACCTGGGTGACGTTGGCGCCGAGCCGCGCGAAGGCCTGGGTCAGTTCGCAGCCGATCGGTCCGCCGCCGAGCACGATCATGCGCTGCGGCAGTTCGCGCAGCTCCCATACGTTGTCCGACGTCAGGTAGCCCACCTGCTCAATGCCCGGAATGGGCGGCACGAAGGGGCGGGCGCCGGTGGCGATGACGATGCTGCGTGTGCTCAGGCGTTGCGTGCTGCCGTCTTCCCGAGTGATGTCGACCTCCCAGGGCGAGACGATCTTCGCTGCGCCCTGCACGACGTCGACGCCGAGCTCGGTATAGCGCTCAGCCGAGTCGTGCGGCTCGATGGCCTTGATCACGGACTGAACACGATTCATGACATCGGCAAAATCGACCTCGGCCCGCGCGGACCTGATGCCGAACTCCTGCGAGCGGGCGACGTGGGAGAGGAACTTGGCCGAGCGAATCAGCGCCTTGGACGGGACGCAACCGGTGTTGAGGCAGTCTCCGCCCAGTTTGTGCTTCTCCACCAGCGTGACCTTGGCCTTGACTGCCGCTGCGATGTAGGACGTTACCAGCCCGGCACTGCCGCCGCCGATGACTACGAGGTTGCGGTCGAAGCGCGAAGGCTTCGTCCAGTTGGCGAAAACCTTGTTCATGCGAATGACCTCCAGGAGTTTGCGCGCAATCAGCGGGAAGATGCCGAGCAGGACAAAGGAGCCAAGCAGGCCCGGCGACAGGATGCCGGACAGGGACTCCAGCTTGCCCAGCTGGGTGCCGGCATTGACGTACACGATGGTGCCGGCGAGCATGCCGAGCTGGCTCACCCAGTAGTAGGTGCGGGTCTTCATTGCGGTCAGGCCGAGCAGCAGGTTGACCAGGAAGAACGGGAAGGCGGGTACCAGGCGCAGGGTAAACAGGTAGAACGCACCTTCGCGGCGAACCCCGGCGTCGATGGCCTGCAGGCGTTGGCCAAAGCGCTGCTCGACCCAGTTCCGCAGCAGGAAGCGCGACATCAGGAAGGCGAGCGTGGCGCCGACCGTCGACGCAAAGGAGACGATGACCGTTCCCCACAACAGGCCGAATACGGCGCCGCCTGCCAGTGTCAGCAAGGCCGCGCCGGGCAGCGACAGGGCTGCCATCAGCACGTAGATGACGAAGTAGATGGCGACGCTCAGCAGCGCGTTGTCGGCACGGAAGGCTTCGATGGCCGCCTGCTGATCCTTGAGGTTCTGCAGGTTCAGGTACTGGCCCAGGTCCAGGATGAAGAACAGCGCTATGGCTGACGCGACCGCCGCCACGACGACCAGTTTTCGAGCTTGCATGAAAGACCTCGGTGAATGTTGAGAGCAGGGGCTTGCGGCCCTGCCTGTGCATTACTGAGTCGAATGGATGCTCGATTACTTACAGATCGTGCATGTGACGATCAAGCGGCGTCCGGCGGGCCTAGCGTTCAGCCGTGTGCGTCATTGCATCTGCAGGCGGGCAGGCGGCGGCGGTGAACAGCACGTCGGTGGAGGAGTTCAGCGCCGTTTCGGCAGAGTCCTGCAGCACGCTGATGACAAAGCCGATCGCGACCACCTGCATGGCGACATCGGTCGAGATGCCGAACAGGTTGCACGCCATCGGGATCAGCAGCAGCGAACCACCGGCTACGCCGGAAACCCCGCAGGCGGCGAGTGCCGACACGATGCACAGCAGAAACGCGGTCGGAAGGTCGACGCTGACGCCCAGCGTGTTTGCCGCGGCCAGCGTCATCACGGTAATGGTGATGGCTGCACCGGCCATGTTGATGGTTGCGCCCAGCGGGATCGAGATTGCGTAGGTGTCTTCGTGCAGATTCAGGCGCTTGCACAGGGCCATGTTGATCGGGATGTTTGCCGCAGAGCTGCGGGTGAAGAAGGCCGTGATCGCGCTCTCGCGCAGGCAGGTAAACACCAGCGGATACGGATTGTGGCGGGTCTTCAGGAAAACGATCAGTGGATTGACGACGAGCGCGACGAAAACCATGCTGCCGATGATCACCAGCAACAGCCTGCCGTAATCGAGCAGGGCGCCGAGCCCGGACTCCACCAGCGTGCTGGCCACCAGCCCGAAGATGCCGAACGGGGCAAAACGAATCACGAGTTTGACGATTTTCGATACGGCTTCCGACAGATCGGAGAGCATCGTGCGGGTGGTGTCGGACGCGTGCCGCAGCATGATCCCGAGTCCGATCGCCCAGCTCAGAATGGCGATGAAGTTTGCCTCCATCAACGCTTTGGCGGGATTCGAGACCGCACTCAGCAGCAGATTCTTGAGCACCCCGATGATGCCGCCCGGTGGTGTGCCGCTGATTGCGGGGGCATCGAGAATAAGCGTGGTGGGAAACGCAAAGCTGGCAATGACCGCGACTGCGGCTGCGCCCAGCGTACCAAGCAGATAGAGGATCAGTACCGGGCGGATGTGGGTGGGCTGACCGCGCTTGTGGCTGGCGATCGACGCCATCACGAGCAGGAAAACCAGCACGGGGGCGACCGACTTGAGTGCGGAAACGAAGACGTCGCCAAGCAGCGATGCCGAGCGCGCAAGGTCGGGGGCGAGCAGAGCGAGGGCAATGCCGCAGATCAGGCCGATCACGATCTGGGTGATGAGGCTGGTTTTCAGCATGAGCAAAGGGGAACGGCGTGCTGCGGTGTTCATGAGGTGTTTCCTGTCGTGGCGCGTGTGTTGCGGTTGAAGAGGCCTGGCAGCCGGGTGTGGCTGCTAGGCCTGCGGCGGTGCGGTCAGCACTCGGTAAAGTTGACCGCCAGTCCGCCGCGCGAGGTTTCCTTGTACTTGTCCAGCATGTCACGGCCGGTGTCGCGCATGGTGCGGATCACCTGATCAAGTGAAATCGCGTGCGAACCGTCTCCGCGCAGTGCCAGCTGAGCAGCATTGATCGCCTTGACCGAGGCCATCGCGTTGCGCTCGATGCAGGGCAGTTGCACCAGCCCTGCCACCGGGTCGCAAGTGAGCCCAAGATTGTGTTCGAGGCCGATTTCTGCCGCATTCTCCACCTGTTCGGGGCTGCCGCCCATGATCTGCGTCAGGCCGGCGGCCGCCATCGCACAGGCCGAGCCGACCTCGCCCTGGCAGCCGACCTCGGCACCGGAGATCGAGGCATTCTTTTTGCACAGGGTGCCGATTGCCGCGGCGGTCAGCAGAAAATCGATCACGTCTTCCTCATTGCCGCCCGGGCGAAAGTTCATGTAGTAGTGCAGGACGGCCGGGATGATACCGGCTGCACCGTTGGTTGGCGCGGTGACCACCCTGCCGCCACCGGCGTTTTCTTCATTGACGGCGAGCGCATAGAGATTGACCCAGTCGAGTGCGGCCAGTGTGTCGCTGATGAAGTTCCGACCGTGCTCGCGCTCGCTCAGCTTGTCGTACAGGACGTGGGCGCGGCGGCGCACCTTGAGACCGCCGGGCAGGATGCCTTGCTGTGCGATACCGCGTGCGACGCAACTGCGCATGGCGGCCCAGATCTGCAGCAGGGCTGCACGCGTCTCGCCCTCGCTGCGCCACGCGAGTTCGTTCTCCAGCATCACGTCGCTGATACGCAGCGAATGCTGACGGCAGATCGCGAGCAGTTCTGCCGCACTGTCGAATTCGTGCTGCAGCGTTGTCGGTGGGACCAGTCCCGCATCGGCTGCGGCCTGGGCCTCGTCGATGACGAAGCCGCCACCGATCGAGTAGAAGGTGTTCTCGTACACCACGCCGTTGTCGTCGTGGGCGGCGAGTCGCATCGCGTTGGGGTGGTACGGCAGACTCACCGGCAGCAAGCGCATGTCGCGCTCCCAGTGAAACGGCAGGGTATGGGTTCCGCCCAGGAGCAGCTTGCCGCCTTGGCGGACCGCGGCCACTGCGGGGGCAATGAAGTCGGGCTCGACCTCGTCCGGGCGCTGGCCCATGAGCCCGACGATCACCGCGTGGTCGGTGCCGTGACCGATTCCTGTTGCGGACAGGGAACCATACAGCCTTGCCTCGACGCGGCGTACCTTGTCCATCAGTTGTCGTGTGCGGAGCTCGGCCACGAAGTCGTGCGCCGCCCGCATCGGACCGATGGTGTGTGAGCTCGACGGGCCGATGCCAACCTTGAACAGATCGAGAACGCTGATGGACATGGCAGCCCCTTGATGTGAATGGCAGGTTCGGGGTCTAGAAGCCGCGCAACCCTGAGCCTTCATTCTGTGTGGGTGGCCCGGGCTTTTCAATGAGTGATTATCCTCTGTCCCGGGTTCATCCGGACGGTGCCGGGGGGCGGGGTGCGCTCCGGCGCCGGGTACGCGACGATCAGCTGCTTTTCAGAAGTGGAAACCATCTTGCCTGACCGTACCGGCAGCAGATTTTCAGCGTCTTGTTAATACGTTGATTATCTGGCGAAAAGTGTTTCTCTCCGGCATTGGCACGGTTCTTGTGTTGTGTCTCGCCATGCGCCACCGCGCAGCGTGGCTGCGGGGACAGAAGAAAGACCTTCGAGGGAGACAATCCATGACTGAAACCTTCTACGACGTGCTGCGCCGCCAGGGCATCACGCGCCGCAGTTTCCTGAAGTTCTGCAGCCTCACCGCGACCTCGCTGGGGCTCGGTTCGGCCGCTGCGCCGCAGATCGCTCATGCACTGGAAACCCGGCCGCGCACTCCGGTGCTGTGGTTGCACGGGCTGGAGTGCACCTGTTGCTCGGAGTCCTTCATTCGCTCCGCGCATCCGCTGGCCAAGGATGTGGTGTTGTCGATGCTCTCGCTCGATTACGACGACACCCTGATGGCTGCCGCCGGCCACCAGGCCGAGGCCATCATCGAAGAGGTCAAGCGCAAGTACAAGGGCAACTACATTCTGGCAGTGGAGGGCAATCCACCGCTCAACGAGGATGGCATGTACTGCATCCACGGCGGTCGCCCCTTCATCGAGGTGCTCAAGGAAACCGCTGCCGACGCCAAGGCCATCATCTCCTGGGGCTCGTGTGCATCGTGGGGTTGCGTGCAGGCTGCCAAGCCCAACCCGACCCGGGCCACGCCGGTGCACAAGGTCATCTTCGACAAGCCGATCATCAAGGTGCCGGGCTGTCCGCCGATTGCCGAGGTCATGACCGGCGTCGTCACCTACATGCTGACCTTCGACCGCATCCCCGAGCTGGATCGCCAGGGCCGGCCGAAGATGTTCTATGGCCAGCGCATTCACGACAAGTGTTACCGCCGGCCGCACTTCGATGCCGGCCAGTTCGTCGAGGAGTGGGACGACGAAAACGCGCGCAAGGGCTACTGCCTGTACAAGGTCGGGTGCAAGGGGCCGACCACCTACAACGCGTGCTCCACGGTGCGCTGGAACAACGGCGTGTCCTTCCCCATCCAGTCCGGCCACGGCTGTATCGGCTGTTCGGAAGACGGCTTCTGGGACAAGGGCAGTTTCTACGACCGGGTCACCGACATCCATCAGTTCGGTATCGAGGCCAATGCGGACAAGATCGGTGCGACCGCAGCCGGCGTGGTCGGTGCATCGGTTGCGGCGCATGCGGCGGTGACCGCACTGGCGCGCGCGCGCAGCACACCCGGACTCGACAACAAACCGCAATCGGGAGACAAGTGATCATGGGCTCGTACGAGACGCAGGGCTTCAAGCTCGACAATACCGGCAAGCGCGTGGTGGTCGACCCGGTCACCCGGATCGAGGGCCACATGCGGGTCGAGGTCAACCTCGATGCCGACAATGTGATCCGTAATGCGGTGTCCACCGGCACCATGTGGCGCGGGCTGGAGGTGATTCTGAAAGGGCGCGATCCGCGCGACGCCTGGGCATTTACCGAGCGCATCTGCGGCGTGTGTACCGGCACCCACGCGCTGACCTCGGTGCGTGCGGTGGAGGATGCGCTGAAGATCGACATCCCCGAGAACGCCAATTCGATTCGCAACATCATGCAGCTTGCGCTGCAACTGCATGACCATCTGGTGCATTTCTATCACCTGCACGCGCTCGACTGGGTCGACGTGGTGTCGGCGCTCAAGGCCGACCCCAAGGCGACCTCCGCGCTGGCCCAGAGCATCTCGAACTGGCCCAACAGTTCGCCGGGCTACTTCCGCGACATCCAGAACCGGCTGAAGAAATTCGTCGAGTCCGGTCAGCTTGGCCCCTTCATGAACGGCTACTGGGGCAATCCGGCCTACAAGCTGCCGCCCGAAGCCAACCTGATGGCGGTCACCCACTATCTGGAAGCACTCGACTTCCAGAAGGAAATCGTCAAGATCCATACCATCTTCGGTGGCAAGAACCCGCATCCGAACTGGCTGGTGGGCGGCATGCCGTGCGCGATCAATGTGCACGACACCGGCGCGGTGGGTGCAATCAACATGGAGCGGCTCAACCACGTCAGCTACATCATCGACCGCTGCATCGAGTTCGTCGATCAGGTCTATGTCCCCGACCTGACGGCCATCGCGGGCTTCTACAAAGACTGGCTTCATGGCGGTGGCATCTCGTCGCTGTCGGTCATGTCCTACGGTGACATCCCCGATCGCGCCAATGATTATTCCGCCTCAAACCTGATGTTGCCGCGCGGCGCCATCATCAACGGCGATCTGTCGAAGATTCACGAGATCGATCTGCGCGACCCGGATCAGGTGCAGGAGTTCGTCACTCACAGCTGGTACAGCTATCCGGACGAGACCAAGGGCCTGCACCCGTGGGACGGCATTACCGAACCCAACTTCGTGCTCGGCAAGAACACCAAGGGCACGAAGACGCGCATCGAGTCGCTGGACGAGGAGGGCAAGTACTCCTGGATCAAGTCGCCGCGCTGGCGCGGTCACGCGATGGAGGTTGGCCCGCTGTCGCGCTACATCATCGGTTACGTGCAGAACAATCCCGAGTTCAAGGAGCCGACCGACAAGCTGCTCACCGATCTCGGCCTGCCGCTGCAAGCCTTGTTCTCCACGCTGGGCCGCACTGCCGCGCGGGGGCTCGAGGCCTCGTGGGCGGCGCACAAGATGCGCTACTTCTTCGACAAGATGATCGCCAACATCAAGGCGGGCGACGAGGCGACTGCGAACGTCGATAAGTGGGACCCGTCGCGCTGGCCCGCTGAGGCCAAGGGCGTCGGCTTTACCGAAGCGCCGCGCGGCGCGCTCGGGCACTGGATCCGCATCAAGGACGGCAAGATCGACAACTACCAGGCGGTGGTGCCTACCACCTGGAACGGCAGCCCGCGCGACGACAAGGGCCAGATCGGCGCCTTCGAAGCATCGCTGATGAATACCCCTGTCGCCAAGGCCGACGAGCCGCTCGAGATTCTCCGCACCCTGCATTCCTTTGATCCCTGCCTGGCGTGCTCGACGCATGTCATGAGCCCGGACGGACGGGAATTGAGCAAGGTGAAGGTGCGCTAATTTCCACGGTTCCAATGACTGCGCCGCTGCAACGCATGCGGCGCAGTCATCGGAAAAGGAGAACGACATGCTGGCAGAACAAGATGCATTCGAGGCCGAGCGTCAGGCACGGCTGGTCAAGGCGGTCTATGTGTACGAGGCGCCCTTGCGGCTGTGGCACTGGGTCAATGCGCTGGCCATCACCGTGCTGGCGATCACCGGTTATTTCATTGGTCAGCCGTTGCCGTCGGTGCCGGGCGAAGCGAGCGCGAATTTCCTGATGGGTTATATCCGCTTTGCGCATTTTGCGGCGGCCTATATCTTTGCCGTCGGCTTTCTTGGACGGATCTACTGGGCGCTGGTGGGCAATCACCATGCACGACAGATCTTCCTGGTGCCGATATGGAGTGCGAAGTGGTGGGGCGAGGTTCTCTACGAGCTGCGCTGGTATCTCTTTCTCGTCAGTGAACCGAAAAAGTACGTCGGTCACAATCCGCTGGCGCAGCTGATGATGTTCCTGTTCTTCACCATTGGCGCGGTGTACATGATCTGCACCGGCTTTGCGCTGTACGGCGAAGGCCTGGGTGAAGGCAGCTGGGCCTCGTCGATGTTCGGCTGGGTCATCACGGCGGTAGGCGGCAACAGCCTGCAGGTGCACAGTTTTCACCGGCTCGGCATGTGGGTCACCGTCAGCTTCGTGATCGTCCACGTCTACGCGGCGATCCGCGAGGACATCATGAGCCGGCAGAGTCTGATCTCCACCATGGTCTCCGGCTGGCGGATGTTCAAGGACTGAACTCCGTCATTTTTTCGGCAATGAATGTGCGTTTTCCTCCTTTCGTCTCTCTCTCCTCATGATGACGATGCTTCGCGCGGGCTTCGGCCCGCGCCTTTTTTTGCCGGTTGTGCGCGGGTCCGGCAGAGCACCCACGCATCCGGGACGCTTTCTCGAAACCCGCTTCATGCGCCCGGCAGGCATTTCGCAGGAAGCGCTGGCGCGGGCGCTTGGCGTCTCGCGTCGGCGGGTGAATGAGCTGACCCGTGGCCGGCGCGCTTTCACGCCGGATACCGCTGTGCGCCTGGGAATCTTCTTCGGTACCGACCCGTTGTTGTGGATGCATCTTCAGGCTGCGTGGGATACGCATATTGCGTGGCGCAGCCTGTGCGACGCGAACGGTGGGTGAGCGTAAAGGTGGAAACAAGGTTTTCGCTTTGGTGGAAAGTCTGTCGATGCAACTGTGCTGCTTTGTCCCACATTGCGCGTCCGTAATTATTCAAGTGTTTGATTATTTGATTGTTCGTGTCCGCTCTTTGGGTTGGCACGGAGCATGCATCTGTAACCCCATTCGTTACACCCGGAGCCAGCATGCGCACTCAGTCCTGTTCAGTCCTGATTCTCGGTATCGGCAACCTCCTGTGGGCCGACGAGGGCTTCGGTGTGCGCTGTGTCGAGGCGCTCAACGCGGCCTGGCAATTCGGTGACGAGGTGACGGTGATGGACGGCGGCACCCAGGGCCTGTATCTGCTGCCTTATGTCACCGAAGCCCGTCGCCTGATCGTTTTCGATGCGGTGGACTATGGTCTCGAGCCCGGCGCGATGCGCCTGGTGGAGGACGGAGAAGTGCCGCGCTTCATGGGGGCGAAGAAGATGAGTCTGCACCAGACCGGTTTCCAGGAGGTGCTGGCCTCGGCACAGATGCTCGATCGCCTGCCTGAATCCATGCTGCTTATCGGCGTGCAGCCGGTAGAGCTCGACGACTTCGGCGGCAGCCTGCGACCGGTCGTGCGCGACGGTATCGAACCGGCCGTGGCCCATGCGGTAGCGCGTCTGCGCAGATGGGGGGCCACCGTCGAACCCCGCGCCGACGCAGTGTCGCGGCTCAACGACTTGGCGCTCGCCATCGATGCCTACGAGACGGGGCGGCCAGCGCCCGAGGTCGCGTGCCGGCATGGCGATCTGCGTTTTGTCACGACCGGGGAGGCCTGACATGTGTGTCGGCATTCCGCTGCAGGTGCGGCGCATGGAGGGCAGCGTTGCGCTGTGCACCGATCTCAAGGGCAGAGAGCACCGCATCGACACCTTGCTCGTCGGACCTCAGCCCGAAGGGGCGTGGCTGATGACATTTCTCGGCGCCGCGCGAGCGGTGATCGGCGCCGGAGAGGCCGCCCGGGTCAGTGCTGCGCTTGATGCACTGTCCGGTCTGATGGCCGGTTTGCCTGTGGATCTGGAGGCGGCTTTCGCCGACCTTGTTGACCGCGAGCCCCAGCTTCCTGAATTTTTGCGAGGACCCCGCACATGAACGACTACGCAGCTCCAACTCTGGACGCTCTCGCCGCATTGCTTGCACGACAGGCGTTGCGGCACGGTGTCGCCTGCCTTGACGCGACCGAACTGGACGCGTTTGTGGAAAAGGGTGGCGATGTGCTGATCCTGCTCACCGAAGACCCGGCCCGCAGCCCCGAGACCTGGGATGTGGCCGTCATCCTGCCGGAAATACTCAAGGCTAGCGGACACCATCTGCGTGCCGCTGCGCTGATGCCGGCCACCAGCCGGGAGCTGGCGGGACGTTACGGCATCAGCCGCTTTCCGGCGCAACTGTTCCTGCGTGACGGTGACTACGTTGGTGTGATCGAAGGCATGCTCGACTGGGATGCCTGGGGTGGGGCAGTGGCGCGCAAACTGGCGTCGCCCGTGGGCCGTGCGCCCTCGATCGGCATCCCGGTCCGCGGTCCCGCGTCCGACTCCGCCTGCCACTGAAGGAATCAGACAATGAAAGCCTTTCCCATCCCCGCCGTGGCTGTCGGTCCCGGATCGCATGAAGAAGACGAAGCGCTTGAGTACATTCCGTCGCCTGGAGAGATGAGCACCTTCAATGTGCCACGTCTGCCCGAGGTGATCGATCCCGTCGTGCGTGACGAGGTGCTCGGCGTCCTGGGCCGCCTGCTCGATGGCATGCGCGCGTGGTCATTTGGCGATCCGGATTATCCCGAGATCGATCTTGCGGCGCTCTCGGTCGACGCTATCACGCTGGTCAACGAAGCATTGGGGCAGGGCGAGGTCAGCATCGTTGCAGAAACCGAGCGTGGCACGCTGCGCGTTCAGGAAACGGTGTTTGCCGGTGTCTGGCGCGAGCTCGGATTCGACCCTGCGCAGCGGCAGGTGCGCGACGTGGTGTCGGCGGCGCCGGTTCCGGGGGCGATCGGGGCCTGCGCACAGGTGGCATGCAGCGCCGGCATTGCGGTTCCATCCCCTCCGTCAGGCGTGATGAACGCACCCTCGATCCTTGCCGAACTGGTCGATGTTGCTGCGCGCTGGAAGGCCGGGGACGCTGCCCACATCGTCAATCTCACCCTGCTGCCTCTGGTGCCCGACGATCTCGCCTATCTAGACGGCGCGCTGGGGGCGGGCAGCGTAGTCGTGCTCTCGCGCGGCTACGGGAACTGCCGCGTCAGCAGCACCCGGCTCGCCAACACCTGGTGGGTGCAGTATTTCAACAGCGCCGACAATCTGATTCTCAACACCATCGAGGTTACTGACATGCCCGATGTCGTGCCTGCAGCGGCGGAAGACTTCGGTGACAGCGTCGAACGTCTGGCCGAGTGGATCGAGACGCTCAGGCTCGAGTGATGCAGTCTGGCCTGACTGCTCCTGAACGTGGGTTCGGCGTACCATCGGGTTGCATGGGGGCAGACAGTGCAGTTGGATCTACATAACAACAGGAATTGCGGCGATGTTTGAAGGCAGCTATCTCGGCGACGGAAGTCGCATTGCGGACGGAGCCCGGCTCGAGTGCGGCATCTGCTGGTATGTCTATGATCCAGCCGAAGGCGATGAAGTGTGGCAGATTCCGCCTGGCACGCCGTTTTCGGCCTTGCCCGACCACTGGGCCTGTCCCAACTGTGACGCGCCGCGGCACAAGTTCATGGTGGTGGGTGACGCATGAGCACGACAATGCCCGCCGACCATACCGGCTTCGTGCTCGACCCCGCGCCCGCGGTCAGGGCCTGTTTTTCCGCGATTGCGACGGGGCCGATGGCTGGTTTGCCGTTGTGCAATCCCGCGCTTGAAGTGGCGGCAATCGGGTTCCGATCGTGGCAGGGCGAATGGCTGGGTGCCTTGCTGACGCCATGGTCGCTGAGCCTGATGCTGCTTCCGGGCACGGGCGGCCGGTTCCGGCCCCTGGCGGTGGACGAGCGCCAGTGCTGGGCTTTCCCGTCCGGCGAATACGCATTTCTCGGCAATCGCGAACCGGAGCTTGGCCCCTATCAGATGTGTTCGCTGTATTCGCCGGTGTTCGAGTTCGTCAGCCAGATCGATGCGGAAGCGGTGGCGCTTGCCGCGCTTGATGCCCTGTTTTGCGCGCCCGACGGCGCGGCCGAGGCGGACGCAGCGGCAGAGCAGGCACGACTGCAGGGCGAATCCGTCGCTGCCGCGCCAGTGTCGCGGCGCGACTTTCTGCGTGGCGGACTGCTATTGAGGGGGCGGGGATGAGTAGCGCGGGGAGTCTGCGTATCGTGGTCCGTCTCGATGGCGGGCGCTGCCTGACGGCGCGGGTCGAGAACACACGGCCGCGCGCGGCCAGCGTGCTGGTTGGCCGGCACGTGGACGAGGTGCAGCGCATGGTGCCGGTGCTGTTCAGTCTGTGCGGTCGCGCGCAGGGGATCGCAGCACGCGCGGCGGTGGCTGCCGCACGTGGCGAGGCCTATGTGCCGAGCATCGAGGACGAACGCGCCGTGAGTTGCGAGGCCGCTCAGGAGCACCTGTGGCGGCTGTTGCTCGATTGGCCCACGCGCTACGGTCGTCTACCGCAACGCATGCGCTTCGCACAGCTGCACCACCGCCTGGCGCAGGTAAAAGATGCAGCTGCCGCCTTCGATGTCGGCGGCGTGCTGCTCGATCTGGTCGCCAAGGAGTTGCTGTCGGGCTTCTTCCTGTCGATGCGCGAACCGGCCAACCTGGCCGAGTTCGTCAGTGCGACGCGTTACGGCGGGTTTGTCGGCGAGACCCTTGCCGATCTGATCGAGGCGGGGCGGTGGGCACCGGAGGGTGACAAGGTCGCGCCGCTGATGCCTCCTCACACGGCGCAGGAGTGGGCGCAGATGTTTGGCGGTACGCTGCCCGCGCCCGAATTCGAGCGTGCGCCGGTGTGGACTGGCGATGCGAGCGCCGACATCTATGAAACCGGCGCGCTTGCGCGTCAGTTCAGATCGCCGCTGGTCGCGGCCTTGCTGGGCTACGGGCACCGGATTGCCGCACGCGTGTTCGCGCAGGTGGTGGATCTGTCCGACGACGCCAGCCGCTTGCGTCATCCGCTTCCCAGCGACATGCGGCCCTGCGTCGACGCCGCTGGGCTGGGCGAGGGGGGCGGGCTCGCCTGCGTCGAGACCTCGCGCGGTGCACTGCTGCATGCATTGCGACTCGACGGTGACATCGTCACCGACTATCACATCATTGCCCCGACCGAGTGGAACTTCGCACCCGGCGGCGCCTTCATGCAGGAGGCCACGGGCTGGGAAGCCGAGAATACCGCTGCGGCGCTGGCGCGGCTCGACTGGCTGGCGCTGTCGCTCGACCCCTGTGTTGCGTTCGAGATTGTGCAGGAGGCGACGGAGGATGCATGAAATGTCGCTGGCCGAAGGTATTCGCACCATCGTCGATGATGCGGTGAGTGCTCAGCAACTTGGCCGGGTGAAGACGGTGGTGGTCGAAATCGGCGAGCTGTCGGCGGTTGAAGTCGATGCCCTGAGCTTCTGTTTCGATGCAGTGATGCGCGGGGGCGCAGCTGAAGGTGCGCGGATGGAGGTGGTCAGGGTGGCGGGGAGCGGCTGGTGCATGCAGTGCGCGCAGACGGTTGCCGTGAGCCGGCTGTATGACCCGTGTCCGCAGTGCGGCAGCTATCAGGTGCAGCCCACGGGTGGCACCGAGATGAGGGTGCTCGAGCTGGAAGTCGAATAGTTTTTCAGAACGTGTTGGTGAAGCTGAAGCAATAACGGAGAGGCAGCTTGACTGTCCGGGTGATGGAGGAGCAGAGAGCATGTGTACAGTATGTGGTTGCGGAACAGGCGAAATCAGGATCGGTCAGGCCGGCGCCCGACCCAAGGCGGGGCCGACGGTGGCATGGCGTCCGGTGGAAAAGGATCATCATCACCATGGGCACGAGCATGAAGGTGCTCACGCTCACGACGATCCCCCTCCACATGCTGATGCGCCCACGCATGTGCCGCGGATGGAAGGCGACAACGTGGATTACGGCACGGGGCCGGCACACGCGCATGCGCCAGGCCTCAGCCAGGGCCAGATGGTGCGGATCGAACAGGACATCCTCGGCAAGAACGAC
>Ga0172382_10007162_pt1 | contig 15929 bp, 26 predicted proteins | sample Leawel138RmetaG_FD_122245 | JGI IMG/M metagenome (GOLD analysis project Ga0172382, IMG submission 122245) | Leachate microbial communities from a municipal landfill in Southern Ontario, Canada - Leachate well 138R metaG | ecosystem: Engineered > Solid waste > Landfill > Unclassified | place...
AGTTAGTCAGAAACATCGATGAAGATTTTGGAAGAGACGGTATCGAAGATTATGCTAAAGGGGTACTTTTTGGAAATGTAGATAGATTAAAGTCTCTAGAGGAACGTGGAGATTATTTCACAAATAAGTGTATTAAAGACTCAGGAAGAAAAAAAACTGCTTTAGTTAGAACACCAGATTTATTTTTTGTGGCCAAATATGTGAAAGAAAATGACGATTTAGATTTTGCTAAAAAATGTAGAGAGGCCATTTCTAGAACCGAAGGAGAGATAGTTAAGTTTCCTAAAATATCTCAATAATAAATTGAGTTATTACATAATTGATATAATAGCTTTTTCTTCTTCACTTAATTTTGCCCATTGTTCATCTATATTTTCTTGTATTATTTTTTTTAATGATTTTTGTCTTATATTTTTTCTCATCTTATCTAGAGTTTTTAGTGAAGTATTTTTATTTCTCGCAACTTCTAATACTAAGTAAAGATCTAAGTTTGAAGCATAGTTGAGCAATTCTTTATTATTGGTATCTATTATTATTGCCTTTCTTTTTGTTAAATCATTTATTTTTTCAAATTCTTCAACGTCCATATCGTCTACCTCAACCCCCAAACTGCGGAACACAAGCTAGATAAGATTCCCTAAGCTCTTTAGTATATATATGGTCGTAGATATCAATAACACCTTTTCTAATATCTCCCCTCAATTCTTGGATAAACTCTCTTTGCATACTGCTCTCTAAGTTTTTTGTTAAGAAATGTCTACCGCATTAACTTTAGTAAAAAGTGCGGGGGAAGGGATTCGAACCCCTGGACCCCTGCGGGAATAGATCTTGAGTCTATCGCCTTTAGCCATGCTCGGCAACCCCCGCGTAATGAAAAGTTGATTATGGGAATATAAAAAGGTTTCTAAGTCTTAGTTTTTAGCTCCTTTGATATATAATAAAATCTTGTAAAGACCGTTATATATATAACAATCAAAAGCACATAGAGCCCTATCTCTAAATTGATGAAAGAAAATACAAAGATTATCAGTATTCTCTCTGCCCTCTCCCCAATTCCCATCCCCATGACTTTTACTCCAAGAGCCTCTCCCTTGGCACGCATATAGCTAATCAGATAGGCACCAACCATAATTACAAAGCAAAGTGTAAGATCATAGGACAACCCAATTCCTAAAAGTACAACGCCATCTCCTATCCTATCAAATGTGGAGTCTAGAAAGCCACCGAGAACCGTCGTTCTTTTAGTATATTTTGCTACAGAGCCGTCAACTAGGTCGAGAAATCCTGAAATGGCAAGTATAATTGCACCAATATAAGGCAATCTAAGATAATAATAATATCCTGAAAAGAAGACAACAACTAGACTGATTGTTGTTATGACATTTGGCGGCAGGAATCTAAAGATTCGCCCGATAAAGTTAACAATTGATACAAATGATTTATTCTTACGGATGTTATTAAGCATGCCTCTTGAATTAATTAAGTATATTTAAATCTTTTTTATCCTATCTTTATAGGCACAATCATTGTGGATATAGCAAACAATACTATGGCAACTAGAACCATAATCCAATGTTTCCTATCAATAGGCGTTATCTCGTCCATTGATCCAGGGTGCCCTCTGTATGCTAGATAGACCCCTATTATTCCCCACAGGCTCCAGCCGGCCCATGTAAATATTCCTATACCAAATAAGGAAATTGCAACAACAAATGACAGATATCTGTGATTTATGGGCCCTAATACAGCCCTTGCAATATGGCCGCCGTCAAGCTGGCCCATAGGGATTAAGTTAAGCATAGTTACAAATATCCCAGCCCATCCAGCAAAAGCTACGGGATGCAAGTAAAGGGAGCTTCCCTCAGTTACAGTTACAAGTGATTCAGCAATAAGCTTAAAGATTAGCGGCTCACCCAAAAACATTGAGCCCTCACCAAAGAGCGTTATGGGAACGACTGGTGACATCATAACTCCAGCTATTGTTATTGGTATCGCTACAAGCATACCGGCAAGTGGTCCTGAAAGACCTAGTTCAACAGCACTGTTCTTATTGGGAATAAACGATCTTATGTTTATCACGGCCCCCATTGTTCCAAGAATGAAAGGCGCCGGTATAAAATAAGGAAGTGTCGCATCAACGCCGTTTCTTTTTGCAATTAGGTAATGGCCCATTTCATGTGTGCCAAGGATTATCATTATGGAAAAAGAAAATGCTATGGCCCCAATCCAGGGATTTGTCATAAATCCATAATCGACATGAGGTACTGACATGAAATAGCCGGCAACTGTAGTTGAAATAATTGTTAAGAAAAACAAGATCAGGTTCTTTCTATATGAGAAATCTTTTTTTGGCGGAGAAGACCTTAGGATAACAAAAAGCTTCCCATTTTCTTTTCTTATAAATGGATAAAAATTTATCTTCTCAAATGAAGAAATAATTTCCTCCGGCTTTTTGAAAAGCTCCCTTACCTCAAATAAAGCAGAATAATTATCAGTCTTGATATTTCCATATGAAAAGTTTTCATTTGCAACCTTTATTATATCCTGTAATTGTACCGGGAGTTCGTTTAGTTCTTGGCCAATAACTAGTGATTTGCATGAAGGGCACCTATCATAATCCTTATCTTCAGCTAATAGATACTCCTTATAATTACATTTCTCGCATTCCAGTACCTTGACCATAAAGAATTCATATTCAAATTACTTATAAAATTTCCCCAACATGCAAAAACTTATTTATCCATTCTCACAATTGAGTACGGGAGTAATATGGACACGTATATTATTGATTCAAACTGTAAGTATTATGGTCTCGATACGCCAATTCTTATGGAAAATGCCGGAAGAGGCGTTGCATCAGAAATAGAAAAGAGGTTTGGGACAAGAAATAAAATAGCCGTATTCTGTGGCTTTGGAAACAATGGAGGGGACGGATTTGTATGTGCTAGATACCTATCCAAAGAGAACAGGGTTACTGTGTACCTAGTGGGGGGCCCACAAAACATCAAGGAAGGCGCGGCCCTCTCAAAATGGGAGCTACTTAAGCATATTAATGTTGAAAAGATATTTATCAAAGACTCTGCAGATATAGAAAAGATAAGGCCAGACTTTGAAATTTATGTGGATGCAATATTCGGCGTTGGCGTCAAAGGGGCACTTAAGCACCCATATTCTGGTATTATCAACAGGATTAATGAGATTAATGGAATCAAGGTATCAATTGATGTTGCATCTCCATATTTTATGCCAAATGTTGTTATATCGCTCCATACCCCCAAAGAAGGCGCCACTACAGTTGTTGATATAGGAATCCCAAAAGAATTTAACAATTTGACTGGGCCTGGTTATGTCAATAAGCTGAACTTTAGGGCTACTGACTCGCACAAAGGCGATAATGGAAAGGTACTAATAATAGGGGGATCAAAAGAGTATCACGGGGCGCCAATCTATGCCTCTCTTGCAGCGTCATACCTTTCTGATCTAGTCTACGTCGCATCGCCCAAGAAATGCTCCAAAGTAATAAAATCTTATTCGCCAGATATTATAGTCTTCCCAACCGAAAAGGATCATTTTATCCTGGGAGATATTGAGCTTCTAAAAACTCTTTCAGAAAAAGTTGATTCAATCTTAATAGGCGTTGGGATGGGCAGAGACCCAGAAACAGTTGAAACGATATTAGAGTTTCTGAAAAGTGTTTCATGCAAGAAAATAATAATAGATGCCGATGGGCTTTTTGCAATAAAAGGAAATCTTGATATTCTAAAGAAAAATGATGTCTGCATAACCCCCCACCACTCCGAATATAAGATGGTCTTTGATGAGCCTTTAACTTATGATAATCTTCTAGCTAACTCAGAAAAATACCAGATTGCAATTGTCAGTAAGGGGGAAGTTGACCTTATATCGGACGGCAAAAAAGTTATCAAAAACTTTACGGGAAACTCGGGCATGACCACAGGAGGCACAGGCGATATCCTTTCAGGACTTATAACAGCCTTTGCAACAAAAGGTACTATTGTTGAAGCTTCGTGTGCGGGAACTTTCCTAAACGGGATTGCTGGAGACATCACATCAGAAGAGATGGGTATGAACTTTAGGGGTTCTGATACGCTAAAAAGGATTCCGAAATCCTTGAAATTCTGTGAGAAATATTAATTTATTTTTTCAAATTACATTCGATATAATAATCAATCTCTTTAGCCCACTCAAGAGCCGCATCAGGACCGTTAGCTGTTATAATTTTCCCATCGTTTACAACATTTTTGTCTTCAAAAATCACGCCTTCTTTATCAAAAATATCGGGACCTCCCCAAACAGTTGCTCTTTTACCTTTCAGAACTCCAGCTCGTGCCATAATATTTGGGGCAAAACATATTCCTCCGAATAGGGATAACTTTTTTTCGGCCCTTTTTATGTATCCATGAAGTATTTTATCGTCTGTGAGATTAAACGTTCCTGGGCCCCCTACTAATAGAAAGGCGTCATAATCTCCTATATCAATATCCCCAAATCCAACGACTTCAATAATTTTTCCAAATTTGCTCCAAGCTGTTCCTTTATTATGGGAAACAACGGTTACTATGTATCCCTTTTCTTCAAATACTGATTTAGGGACAAATAGCTCCTCATCCCTAAATCCCTTTTGTGCAACCCACATCAAAATGCATACCATATTTAATCTCCTAATTAAAATAAATAATTATTTTATATTGCAATTATCTGATAATTCCCCTCCATGTACCTTGCCATGCTCGGATGGCCAAATAATTCGTCACATAGATTTAGATTTTGTTTCTTTGCCTCTTCAATAGTTCCATTCTTTGTTGCGCATGCTTTACATACACAGTCTATTAGCCCTTCATCTTTCGCCCTTACGTAATAGTAGTGCAGTGGATTGCCTGCCTCATTTAATTTTCCAATAAGTGCAGTAGCCGAGCCTTCAATTATTAGCTTAGTATCATACCCTTTTGCGTGGAATTCGAGGGCATTTATCAAAGCATGTATAAAACACATAGGATCGCCATTAAAGGCAAATATTGCAACCTTTTTTTCTAACCAGAGTTCAGTCATTTTTTTCACCTTCCATACATCTCGCTTGTTTTGTGATTATTAAAGATATGTCATACTTTTCTAAAATATTTTGATTAAGATATTTTCTTCATCTATCTTTATCTCGTATTTTTCTTCATCATTAATCTTAAGTTTTAACAGCGGTATTTTTGGCCCGGAAACTACCTTTCCTGTTGTAATGTCAAACTTAGAGCCATGCTTTGGGCAAGTTACGATATTCCTTTCCAGTTTTCCTTGGGAAAGGTCACCATTTCTATGGGTACATTTGTTATTAATTGCATAATATTCCCCATCGATATTAGAGACTAGAATCTCTTTCCCTTCAACTTCAAACTTCTTCATGCTTCCAGCTTTAACATCAGAAATCTTACCTATCTTGATAAATCCCATAATCTCCCCATGTAGTAGAAGATTCAATCTTATTAAGGGTTATTATAGATTAACGTAAAGACTAATCGATAAAAAGTAATATTAAAATAAACTGTTACAAAAATAATAAAAAAAAAGAAAAGATATAATATCTTTTCTTAAATTAATTTCCATGTCCTTTATAGCGTATCTTTTTTAAAGGTCCTTCGTAGTAAATTTCTACTTCCTCATTAAGATATTCATAAAGGTACCTTTCAACGGTACTTCTGGGTATGTCCGTATCGTTAACAAGTTCCTGAATGAAGTAGTCTCTTCCGCTGTCTAACTTTTGCTTTAGAAGGATCCTTAGTTCATTAATACGCTTTTCTCTAGTTTCAAATTGTCTTCTCCATCCCATATTTTTTTCACCTTTTAGTGCTAACTATTATCTCTCAATTGTTAATTACTATTATTGATTATCATTAGTATATAAATCTTTTGGTTATATAGCTCATCATTAATGCAATATTTATATTCATCAACAATTAAATATTTTTAACTATTGATTTACATTTTTTTAAATATATTAATCAATTAAAAATATAAGGTCAACCGAAACTTTTAAATAATAACGAATATATATTCATTTGGTGATAAAATGTGGGGAAGAACATTCAATAGGGGATTTCATGCCTATCGCAACAGGTATCCTTACGAAGTAGGCTATGGTGTCGCAGGTGTTGGAAGAGGTAGAGGTGGTCTTGGAAGAGGCCTATGTGCATATCTACTAGAATTGGAGCTTGTTAAAGAAGGCAAAATCTCTCAAGAAGAAGAGAAGAAAATTTTGTTAGACAACATAGATTTCTTAAAGAAAGAGATTCAACGGTTAGAATCAAGACTAAATAAAATTTCAGAAGGTGTGGAATAAAATGGTAGGATATGGATATGGTAGAGGTCCGGGAGGAACTTGCATATGCACTAAATGTGACTACAAGGAATCTCATGGGAGAGGTATCCCTTGCCTAGATAAGAAATGCCCTAAATGTGGGGCTACAATGATAAGAGGTATTCGAGGTGGCATAAAATGAAAATAGCTATACCTTCCTCTGGTACAGAACTTAGTTCTCAGGTCGATCAGAGGTTTGGTAGATGCAACTATTTTTTAATAGTTGATGTAGAAACAAATAATTTTGAAGTATATCCAAACTCTGCCGCATCTGCATCCAATGGTGCAGGTATAAAAGCGGCAAAAAATCTTGTTAAGAAGGGCATAAAAGTAATAATTAGCGGAAACATTGGGCCAAACGCATTTCAGATTCTACAAGCAGAGGGAATAGAAGTTGTGCAAGAATTTAAAGGAACGGTAAATGAAGCAGTTAAAAATTTCAAGGAGGGTAATTATTCTAAAGCTTCATCGCCTAACGTTAATACACATTCAGGATTAAGAAGGTAGGGTGATCACATGAAACTTTGTTTTCCAACAGAAGGAAATGCAGGATTTATTGAATTGATAGGCGAACATTTTGGGAGAACTCCTACTTATACTATATACGACCTTGAGTCTCATGATGTCAAAGTCATTGAGAACACAAGCGAACATATGGGGGGGATTGGATATCCGCCAGAACTTATGAAGAACGAAGGCGTGGATGTCCTTATATGCAGGGGATTAGGCAGAAGAGCACTAAGTATGTTTATCGAATACGGAATTGAAGTATATATCGGGGCAACAGGGCGTGTTGAGGAAGCTATATCTGATTATAAAAATATGAAACTCAAAAAAGCTACAGTTTCTGATTCATGCGGTGAGCATAAATTTGGTGATCACAGTAAAGGAAGCTGCAACCATTAATTTTTCTTTTTTAAATAGTGATTAGATGATATTGTCTATAGCTAGTGGGAAAGGAGGTACTGGGAAAACCACAGTTTCTGTAAATTTAGCCTTAAGTTTAGATAGAGTTCAATTGATTGATTGTGATGTTGAAGAGCCAAATGACAATATTTTCATCAAAGCTAGAATAGAAAATACTCAAGATGTGAATGTAGAAATACCTGAAATCGATTATGAAAAGTGTTTAAACTGTGGAAAATGTGCGGACTTTTGTAATTTTAATGCAATAATAGATCTCCCATCTGGAATAAAGGTCTTCTCGGGGCTCTGTCATTCATGCGGAGGGTGTGCATTGGTCTGCCCAAATGAAGCAATAAGCTGGAAAGATAAAAAAATTGGGATTATACGAAGCGGAACGAGTGGGGGGATTTCCTTTTTCGAGGGTATTTTAGATATTGGTGAGGTTCGCCCAACTCCAATAATAAAAGCGCTGAAGTACCAGATAAGATCAGATATCGACACTATACTTGACTGTCCCCCCGGTACTTCTTGCTCTTTCCTTGAAACAGTGAATGGTTCAGATTTCTGCATTTTAGTTACAGAGCCGACACCTTTTGGATTCAATGATTTAAAAATAGCTGTAGAAGCACTAAAAGAAATGCGAATTCCTTTTGGCGTAATAATCAATCGCGATGGAATAGGGGATGATGAAATTGAACTCTTCTGTAAGCACGAAATGATCCCAATACTGCTTAAAATACCCTACAACGAAGATATAGCAAAACTATATTCAAAAGGAGAGGTATTTATAGATTATTTTCCCGAAATAAGAGGGCAAATTGTCTCTATGTTAAATAACATTAGGGGTAGGAAAAATGAAGCAGATTGCAGTAGTTAGCGGCAAAGGTGGAACTGGTAAGAGCTCATTAGTTTTGGCATTTGCTTCTCTTGCAAAAAATGCTGTCATTGCAGATTGTGATGTTGATGCATCAAACTTGCACATAATTTTAAATCCCACAATATTGAAAACAAAAGAATTCATTGGTTCACAAATAGCCCATATTGAAAAAAACAAGTGTACTACTTGTTTAGCATGCTATCTTGGGTGCAAATTCGGTGCAATCACTAAAGATATTGAGATAGTAGAATCCTTATGTGAAGGTTGCGGAGTTTGTCATTTTTTATGCCCTTCCAAAGCTATAACTATGATTGATAAGATATCAGGTTATACTTATATTTCAAAAACTCGTTTAGGTATTTTGGTGCATGCATTTTTAAAATCGGGTGCGCAATCTTCTGGAAAACTTGTAAACGAAGTAAGAAAAAATGCAATAGAAATTTCAATCGAGGATAATAAAGATTTAATACTCATTGATGGGCCACCTGGAATAGGCTGCCCAGTGATATCTACAATCACAGGGATTAATCTTGCCATAATTGTAACAGAACCAACCTTTTCTGCAATCCACGATCTTGAACGAGTACTTGAAGTCAATAGACACTTTGGGATTAAATCTGTCGTATGTATAAATAAATCTGACATAAATATAAAAAATACTTCAAATATCAAAGAGTACTGCAATAGAAATAATACCCTTATGATTGGGGAGTTGCCCTATAATCCTATTGTAAATTCGGCAATTGTTTCGCGCAAGACGTTAATCGAACTTCCAGATTCACCATTTTCACTAAAAATAATAGAAATATGGGAAAAAATTATGGAGGTAATTAAGGATTAAAATGGAATCTAAAAATAACATAGCTTTTGGGCCTGTACCTCGAGAAGATTGAGCTAGAGTATTGGGATAAATAACATACCTCCAAAGATATGCTCCTATTCTTGTATTTATTGCCAAATCGGAAGAACTTTCAAAATGAGTTCTGAAAGAAGCATTTTTATCAACCTGAATATATGCTTGAATCTGTGAAATCAAAAGTAAACAATACCATAAATAAAGGTGGCCCTATGGACTACCTCACTTTTGTACCCGATGGGGGATCAACACTTAACAAAAATCTGGGCATAGGATAGATCGATTGAAATCATTGGGCATAAAGATTACAATAATCACTAATTTGTCCTTGGTAGGACTTGATGATGTAAGAGATGATTTATACAAGGTCGATCTTGTATCTGTAAAAGTTGATTCGATTAATCCAGACATTTGGAAGAAAATAGATCGGCCATGTAAAGCACTTGAAATTGATGAAATCAAATCAGATCTGATTAAATTCTCAAAATCTTCAAAGGTACTTTGTTCACTGAAACTATGTTAGTTAGAGATTATAATGATAAATCTTTTGATCTAATTAATACTGCAAGCTTCATTAAAGATTGAATCACCAAAAAAGCTTTATTTCAGTCCCAATAAGGTCACCAGCAGTAAAATCAGCTGACATCCCCAAAGAAGGTATTATTAATCTTTTTATCAGATTTTTAATGAAAATAATCTTGAGGCGGAGTTATTGATGGGGTATGATTTTTTATTCTGGGGATGTAGAAGAAGAACCTTTGAGTATAGTTTCTGTCCACCTAATGAGGGAAGATGCACTTGATTCTTATATAAGAAACGTAGGCAGGGATTTGGCATTGTAAAAAATCTACTTGAAAAAAGTAAAATAAGAGAAATAAATTATAAAGATAAAAGATACTATTTGAGAAAGCTTTAATCTTTTAAAAGGAATTTATCGAGGACATCTTTTGCCTTTTCTCTGTTTTCTTGGTGTGTTGTGATAAACTTAACAAGTTTTTCACTTAAGAGATTCTTACACTCTCCACAGAAGACCTCTCCACGTTTACAGCCGTCATGAATCTCCTTTATCTTCTTCTTGTCATCTTCAAAGATAAAATAAAGATATTGGTATATTGTGCAGACTCCAGGATTTCCACCCTTTTCCTTATGCTCTTTTACAGTCTGGCCACCACCGGTAAACGCTCGTTTGATTTTTTTGTTGACTTCTTTTGGCGGATCGATAGAAAAAATTGCAGTATCGCTCTTTGATGCAGACATCTTACCACTTGGACCTTCAAGTCCCGGGAGAAACATATTATGTATTGCCGCTGGTTTGTAGTAACCAAGCTTTGGGGCAACGTCTCTTGTAATTCTCCAGTATGGATCTTGGTCAATTGCAGCTGGAATTAAAACAGGGACGTTGTATCCTTTTAGAACAGATGGCAAAAAGCAGGGGGCTGCTTGAACAGAGGGGAAGAATACCATCCCTATATTAGTTGAATTCGTGAAACCAAAGACGGCCTTAGCGGTGGAAGTTGTGACATTCTTTGCAACTTGTATTGATATCTTGTAAAGCGTTTTCGCATAATCGATATCTGAAAAGATGAATGTTTTTTTCGGGTCAAATCCCAATGCAATTACGTCAAGTGCATTCTCATAGGCAAATGCATGTGTCTGTTCAAGTGTAAGGTCTGGCCTCATCATGAACTTTTCATCATCTGTCATCTGAAAATAAAATTCGCAATCAAATTTTTCCTGGAGCCATTTACAGAATATCCAAGGCACAAGGTGGCCAATGTGGGTATGCCCAGAAGGCCCTCTTCCAGTATATAGGGCAAACTTTTCACCTTCTTCATACTTCTTTAAGATCCATCCAAGGTCTCTATGGGAAAAGAACAACTTCCTTCTGAGAAATGGATGTAAATCTCCGGTATACTTCTTTATAGTATTTAATAATTCTTCAGTAAGGATATCAGTTCCAAACTGTTTTATGAGTTTATTATAATCAATTTCCCCTTCTACTTCCCAAGGGGTAACAACAGACTCGTCCATAATATCAGAATAACCTGATTTTAGTTCTTTTTAAGTTTAATCTTTTCTTATGTCCTTTCGTTGGGCCATTCTGTATGCACAGACTACAAGAGTCTTGCCTGAGAGTTCAGCATCCAATTCATCATCACCAGTGTCAACTAGAAGAAAGGGCGTATTCTCGAGTTTTTGAGGGGTAGCTATTATCACTATGTTATCTTTTCCAACTTTTCTTATAACTTGGCTTGAAATCTGCTGATTTCCTCTACCAAAAACAAATCCTTGGGCCCCTATAGGGCTCACTATTATCTTCACACTTTTTTCATTTTGGATATATTCTAAAATTGCCTTTTCATTTACGTCACTTGCGATGAGTTTTTCATCTTTTATTAAATCTACACCAAGCATTGTCTTTTTTAGCCCCATAACTTCTGCAATCTTTGCAGTTGTAGAACCTGCACCAACTATGTACAAAGACCCATCTGACATAAACTCGCTGGCAAATACAGCTATTCCCTCCTTTGCCATCTCTTCATCCTGGCCTTCAAATACTGCCTTTGCATCCTGTATTAAATTGGGCACGTAAGGAGTTTTTAGATAGCCATACAACTTCATTATGAATTTATCATCACGATAACTTTCTTCATCTATATCTAATACATCAGAATCCTTGTACTTTGAGTTTCCTTCTATAAAAGCCTTGAGAAGATCAGAAGCTGCCTTGGGATTGATTGCAAAAACAGATGAAAACATCTTTACCCCAGCAGGCATTCCAATAACTGGAATCTCTGTACCGATAGCTTCACAAATATCTCTTGCTGTGCCATCTCCCCCACAGAATATTATGAGCTCAACTTTTCTGTTTTTGAACGCTTCTATCGTTTTTAGAGTATCCTCTCTGCTTGTCAATCCATTAGCATTGTAGACTATTTCATATTCAAGCCCCTTGTTCTTTATATGATCTTCACCCATCTCACCCGAAGGAACTAAAAATTTTGCATCTTTTATTTTACCAAGTGATTCAAAAAATACTTTGGCTCTTTTTTTTGATACTTTTTCAGCTCCAAGTTCTAGGGCTTTTTCATATAGTCCATCAGTTCCTTTTAACCCAACTGAACCTCCCATACCAGAAATGGGATTGATCAAAAAACCAAGAGTTTTCATTTTATCACAAAAATAAAAAAATAAGAGGATTAATCCTCCTGAATCTTTGGAAGTTTTTTAAGAGACTGCTTTACAAGTTCTACTGGGTACTCGTAGTCTGTTAGTTTGCCATGAATATATAGTTCGTAGGATTTAAGGTCGAAGTGTCCGTGCCCGCTTGCATTGAAGAGGATGACTTTTTCTTCACCAGTTTGTTTGCACTTTTTTGCTTCTTCAATAACAGATTTAACTGCATGAGCAGTTTCTGGAGCTGGAACATGTCCTTCTGTTTGTGCAAAGAGCATTGCCGCCTCAAATACTTCTGTTTGGTGGTATGCTTGAGCTTCAATAATGTTTTGGTCTTTAAGTGAACTTACTATGGGCGAAGCACCATGGTATCTTAATCCTCCGGCATGGATGCCTGGGGGAATGAAGTCATGACCTAAAGTAAACATTTTTGCAATTGGGCCCAACTTTGTGGAGTCGCCATAATCGAATGCATAAAGACCTTTAGTAAGGGTTGGACATGAGTGCGGTTCAACGGCAACAACTCTTAGATTCTTTTTATCTCTCTTTAGTTTATCGTGTATGAATGGGAATGAAACACCAGCAAAGTTGGAGCCGCCGCCAACACAACCGATTACTACGTCTGGATATCTTTCTTCCATCTTTAACTGTTCTCTAGCTTCAAGACCGATTACTGTCTGGTGCATACAAACGTGATTTAAAACACTCCCAAGAGAATATTTTGTATCGTCGTGTGTTGCCGCATCTTCTACAGCTTCTGAGATAGCTATCCCAAGACTTCCAGGATGTTCTGGATTATCTTTTAGGAAAGATCTTCCCGCGTTTGTCTTATTGCTTGGGCTTGGGAATACTTCTGCTCCCCATAAATGTATGAGATTTCTCCTGTAAGGTTTTTGTTCGTAACTTACTCTTACCATGTAAACTCTGCACGTTATGTCAAATAAGCTCGTTGCGTAGCTTAATGCAGATCCCCACTGGCCTGCACCAGTTTCAGTTGTTATTGTTTGCGTACCTTCTTTCATATTATAGTACGCTTGTGCCACTGCTGTGTTTGGTTTGTGACTGCCTGCAGGTGAAACCCCTTCCCATTTAAAATAAATTTTTGCAGGTGTTTTTAGAGCTTTCTCTAATCTTAGAGCTCTGTAAAGAGGAGAAGGTCTCCATACTGCATAAATATCACGTATGTCTTGTGGGATATCAATCCATCTTTCTTGAGATACTTCCTGTTTTAATATTTCCATTGGAAAGATTACTGAAAGCTCTTCCAATGTTGCCCTTTTCAATGTTTGTGGGCTGTATACTGGTGGCAGAGGTTTTGGGAGATCTGCCTGTATGTTATACCATCTTTTTGGCATTTCGTTTTCGTCCAAAAATATTTTGGTTTTTTCCATGTTTATTCTCCTTTAATATTTTATTAAAAATCTAAGATATAATTTACCTAAATAAAATAAGACTTCTAAAAAAGTCTAGATGTCTAATTTATACAAAAATTCCTATGAGTAAGCGAAAACCTGAAGATAGGTCGCTTAGTATCGCCACCACCAAAATCTAAGAAAAGAGTCTTTTGTGACTACTTTGGTTGTATTAGATGGCTCTAAACTCATAGCACCAAAAATTTAAATCATAAATCAGTTTATAAAGCTTTGTATGGACTATTTCTTCGCCTTTCCTTGATTAGCAACTGACTTTATGGCCTTTTCAATTTCTTCCGCGTTTCCTAAATAGTAATGTTTTATTGGCCTTAGATTTTTATCAAGTTCGTAGACTAGTGGTATACCTGTAGGTATGTTCAGACTTACTATCTCTTTTTCAGAAATATTATCTAGATATTTTACAAGTGCCCTAAGACTGTTGCCATGTGCGGTAATTAGCACTTTTTTACCACTCTTTATTGTCGGAGCTATAGTGCCATGCCAGTATGGCAGAAATCTTTCAACAGTATCTTTGAGACATTCGCTTTGTGGAAGTTGTTCAGCAGCTAAATCTTTGTAACGGGGATCAAAGCCAGGAAATCTTTCGTCATTTTTTTCTAGAGCGGGGGGGCGGATGTCATAGCTTCTTCTCCAGATTAGAACCTGTTTTTCACCATACTTTTCAGCCATCTCTGATTTGTTTAGCCCCTGTAGTGCGCCATAGTGTCTCTCATTTAGCCTCCAAGAGTTAATTACCGGAATCCACATGAGGTCCACCTCATCCAATGTCAACCATAATGTTCGTATAGCTCTTTTTAACACTGAAGTATAAGCTATGTCAAAATCATATCCCAATTCAAGCAATACTTTACCGGCTTTTTTAGCTTCTTCAATTCCTTTTTCAGAAAGGTCAACATCGGTCCATCCAGTAAATCTGTTTTCTTTGTTCCAAATACTTTCTCCATGCCTTAATAGAACAACTTTATGCATCTAAATCTCCCAAAATATTCTTATTGATTCTGAGAATGCCTTCATTTTTAAGTTTATTTCCATCTTTCCCTAATTACGGCAAAATAATCTTTATTTATACTGTCTTTTCTATTTCAAATCTCTCTTTTTTTAATAGTCCAAAAATACCGTTTTCCTTTAGAAACGATTTGTAGTTCTCATAGTTTTTCTTACCTGCAAGAAATTCAGCAGCTGAATTCATTATTCCCTGTAAAGAAGTTTTTTTTTACCATATAATCGTAGATGGTAACCTTATTTGTAATTTTTTTTATTTCATCTAATGTCTTAGCTCTAGTTTTAGATTCCATTTCATGGGGACACAAAGAAAAAACAGCATAGTCAAATTTTTCATTAGTCAGCTCTGATATTTTTTCAGCATTACCATGGGCAAACATGACATTAGCAATATTTTTTTCTTTTTTATAGAATTTGCATAATCAATCATTTTTTTAAAAAGTTCTACTCCTAAGACATATTCATATTTTTTGAAAGGAAGAGTGCCAAAGTTACTGTTCCGCATTCAACATCAATGACTCTGGAATCATTTTCAATTAGGCTAGAAATTATCTTTCTTATATCCTCTGTAGCAGGATCAATCAAACAATTGTGTAATTTTCCGCCATACCAGTATTTTTTATCTTCTTGTTTGCTCATATTTTCAATATACCCTAATAAACTAATACTTAAATAGTTATACTAATTATATTATGCATAAGAAGATGAGCACATGGGAGACGAATCAAACATCGAAGCTAGTGAAGATTCAAAAATAATTTTGCGTGAAATGAATATTAGCTTAATACTTGATTCATACGATGATATGTTTTCGGACTTTGATCCAAGACCTTATTCTGCAAGAGGGCTTTCAGATGATTTCTTGATTGAGTGCAAGAGGGCCGTAAGAGGAAATAAGACTGAATCTCCAATACTTGAACTAAGACTGCTTGTACCAAAAAATAAAAGAAGAATAAGAAAAGAGGCCATGATTAAGAAAAGATTGAAGGACCATTTCCAGAATCAGGCGAAAGAAAAACAAAAAGAGATGACACAGATAAGGAGAGAAGGGATAAAATGGCTTGTCATAGGATTTTCATTGGCCCTAATTTCATCTTTATTGATAACTCAAAAAGATTTTTTATTTAGCTTACCTTTAATCCTAACTGAGCCAGGGGGCTGGTTTAGTCTTTGGACTGGACTAGATAAATTTTTTATTGAACCAAGAGGGAAAAAGCTCGAGTTAGAATTTAACAATAATATGGCAAAAATGATTATAAAGTTTTATAACTATTAGATTAAAACAAATATTTTTTTTCTTCTAAAAATCTGCGG
>Ga0172382_10007164_pt1 | contig 15929 bp, 12 predicted proteins | sample Leawel138RmetaG_FD_122245 | JGI IMG/M metagenome (GOLD analysis project Ga0172382, IMG submission 122245) | Leachate microbial communities from a municipal landfill in Southern Ontario, Canada - Leachate well 138R metaG | ecosystem: Engineered > Solid waste > Landfill > Unclassified | place...
AATAGCCATGTGATTTATACTCCTCTCGTGAAGATATTTCCTGGTAGTTATCTTCTTCACGATAAGTATAAATCATTTTGTCGTTTTATACAATATTGGTCTCACATGTATTGTAACATTACACATAGCTAGTTTTTTGATTGTGTAATAAATTGCAATTGACTTTTCAATATTATATAATAAATATATATAATAAATTTCTTATATAAGGCAGGTTAGTTATGAAGCAAAAGTATGATGAAGCAAGTTATAATGAAATCAAACAACAATATCTTGATGTCTATAAACAAAGTGAAGATTTATATAAAGAAAACATTCATATTTATTATGACTATAATTATATTTTTGGTTCTTATTTTTATAAAAGATATAATCTATATTATTTATGTGAAAGATTTGCAAGTAGATTAAATATTTATAGAGATATACGTAATAATGGGAATTTAATTAACTTAGAAAATGTAGAAGAAGAGTTAGACAATAAATTTGAAGAATTGCTTAGAAAAGTAAATTTAATTAAAAATGAGTATGACCAAGCAAAAATATTTAGAAGTATTCCGCTTATGAAACAAGAAGATTTAGATGAGTTAATTTCTACATTTAACGAAATTACAAATTATGTTCATCCAGACTTAAGGGACCACGATGAGGAAATAAAAGTTCTATGGAAAAGAGCAGTTAATGCTTATCGCCATAATGATATTGAAAGTCTAAGGAATACGCGAAAAAGAATTGATGAATTAGGTTTAGAATTACCATCTAAAAGAAACATAATAATTGATTATAAAAAGGAAATAAAACGATTCATTGAAAAAATTGAAATCATTACATCTAAAAATATTTATTTAATTAATTCCTTTCCTTATAATCAAAAGGGATTGTTAGCATCAAAAGAATTAATAAATAATAAAATTAAAGAAGTAGAAGAAGATATCAAATTATTTACTAGAAGACTTGAATATCTTGAAAACATTATTGAAGAATTTCTTGATATAAATAGAAATATCTTAGAATAGGGATTAAATATGGATTTTAAAAATGTTGTTAATAAAATAAGTCAATTTGAAAAGGTGCTTTTAATTTGTTCTCCAAATCTAAAGGATAAATTAATAAGCCATTTTTCTATTTTGTTTTCTTTAAAAAATATAGTTTATAAAACAAAATCAGAAGTAGTTAATGATTTGCTTGGAGTTTATGAAATCTTAGGAAGATTAAGCTTGCAAAAGGAAAAAAATATATCCCCAGAATTAGCAAAAATACTTCTTAATAATAGTTTATTAGTTAGTGAAGATATGGTAATTTATTCAAATAAAGTAAAAGAATTAATCGAGATTAAAAAGAGATTTAATAAATATTTAAGAAAAAACGAACTTATTTCAAATCTATACTCTTCAAGACAAATAATAATTGTTGATGAATATGATGATAATGATAAGTTCTTCAAAGCAAAAGATATATTAAAATCAATTAGTTCAAATATAGTCTATCTTTATACTAATGATAATAAGCATAAAGACATAGAGATTTTAGAGTTTAAAGATTATAAAGAAGAAGTATTATTTGCATTAAAGAAAATAGCTAATTTATTAGAATCTGGAGTTGATGCAAATAAAATAAAGATCCAAATACCAAACGAGTACCTTAATTATGCTAATGAAGTCTTTACTTTATCAAATATATCCTTAAATATTAATAGTAGTAGTTCATTAAAAGAATTTGAAATTACTAAGAATATTATTAATGAATTAAATCTTTTATTAAATGAAAATATTGATGATGCATTTAGAAGAGTATTAGAAAAATATGCTTCGTATGACAACCCTATCTTAGAAAAAATAGTAAATATATTCAATAAATACTTAAAGTATGACCTTAAATTAGAGGAAATAATCGCTGATATAAACTTTGAATTTTCTAATAGTAAGTATTCAAAAAAATATATAGGTGGGATAAATGTATGTAATATTCTTGAAAATGTTGTAGAAGAAGATGACTATATTTTTATTCTTGGATTTAACCAAGATGTTTTCCCAAAGACATTTAAGGATGAAGAATACTTGCTTGATTTTGAAAGAAAAGAATTAGGTTTACTATTAAGCAGCGATAAAAATAAAGCTTTAAATGAAAAAGTTATTAATACTCTAAATAGCATTAATAATCTTTATCTATCATATAATGCAACTTTAAACCTCGCAAGCATTGCCTTAAAGTTAGGGAGTGATCTAAAAATAGAGAAAAAAGAAAATGATTATAATGTTTCTTATTCCAAAAAACTTGATGAGATAGCTTTAGGTAAACATTTAGATTTATATTTTAAATATGATATTAGAAGCGATGCATTGTCTAAATTATATAATATGTATCCTATTAATAATTATAAGAAATATGATAATAAATTTACAGGAGTTAATGATGAATTCTATAATTTATATTTAAAAGATGGAATTACACTTTCTTATACTGCAATTGATAAATATAATAATTGTGGGTTTTTATTCTATTTAGAAAATGTTTTAAAGATTAGAAGAGTTTCCAATGAAGAAAGTATCTTTATTGGTAATTTAATCCATCATTTACTTTACTCTGTTTTAAATGAAGATGAGATTGTTGATCTGAAATGTTTTATGAATAATGTCTTAAAAGAATATTGTCTTAATGAAGAAATTAGTTTAAACGCTAAAGATGAGTTCTTTATAAACAAGTATATTGATACTTTATTATACTTATTAGATTTTATATCTTTACACAATAAAAATTCAGAATTTAAGATATTTGGTTTAGAAAAAGAATTTTGCTTGGATTTAGATTTTGATATAGATGTGAAATTGAAAGGTAAAATAGATAAAATTCTAACTTTGGAAATAAATCAGCAAAAATATGCTATTGTTGTAGATTACAAAAGTGGAAGCACGGACTTTGATTTAAATAGAGTTGTTCATGGACTTAATATGCAAATTATGTTTTACTTTTACTTTTTGAATAAAACATATGCAAATGAATTCGAATTTGCAGGTGGTTATTTACAAGGAGTAATGCCTAATAGTACTTTTACTTTTGATAGTAAAAAAACATATTTAGATCAATTATATGAACATTTTAAATTAGAGGGTTATAGTAGTTCTAATATTGAAGTATTAAAGAAGATTGATAAAGAAATTGAAAACGAAAGTAAATTTATAAAAGGAATAAGATTTACTAAAGATGGTGACTTTCACCATTATTCTAAATCAAAAGTTTTAAGTAAAAAACAATTTGAAAAACTATATAAACTAACAGAAGAGATAATCAGTACCTCTACCAAAAATATTTTGAACGGGATTTTTTTGATTAATCCAAAAAAAATTGGCAATAGTATTGATTCGTGTAAGTATTGTCCATATAAGGATATTTGTTTTAGAGAAGAAAAAGACTATGAAATCTTAACAGACTATAAAGATTTTAAGTTCTTGGAGGATGAAGATGATTCCAATTAAACCTAAAAATGTATTTTGGAGTGATGAACAGTGGCGTGCGATCTTCGATAGCGGTAAAAGCATTTTAGTTAATGCTGGTGCGGGAAGTGGAAAAACTGCTGTTTTAACACAAAGGATTATTGAGATTTTAAAAAATAATATTGGGCTTGATAAATTAGTTGTCCTTACCTTTACAAAAGCAGCTGCTAGTGAGATGAAAGAAAGGGTTAGAAAACAATTAATGAAAATTGTTGCAACTAATCCTGAACTTTCTAAGCAATTAGATTATATAGATCAAGCAGCAATCCAAACTTTTGATGCTTTTGCACTTAGTTTAGTAAAAAGATATCATTACTTACTCGGTGTAAATAAGAATATTAATATTGGTGATAAAGTAATTTTAGCTTTAAAAAGAAAAGAAATCATAACTGCAGTTTTTAATGAATTATATGAGAGCAAAAATCAAGATTTCCTTGATTTAATTTCTACTTTCTCAGTAAAAAAAGATGATTTAGTAAGAGAATATATTTATAATATTTGTATAAAGATTGATTTGCTTGCAAATAGTGAAGAGTTTTTAGAAAATTATTTAGCTCATTTTTATAGTGAAGAGTTTTTAGATGCAAGGATAAATGAATTTGATGAGTTAATAAAATTTGATATTGAAAGAATTAGATTAAGATTACAAAATATTGAAAATATCGTTAGTGATGACAAGCTGGTTTCTTTTTATGAAGATTTAAAATCTAGTTTAACTGATATCTTAGCTGCAAGAACATATAAAGGCTATTTAGATTGTATTAATACTAGTCTTCCAAGAATGCCTGCTAAGGTTGAAGATGAAGATGAAAAAATTAAAGTTAAATATGAAAGAGACCAAATCACAAAATTAATAAATAAAATCAAAGATAATTTGGTTTATTCAAGTAGTGATGAGATAAAAGAAGAATTAATTAGTACAAAAAGATTTTCTAAAGTTATTATAGAGATTGTTAGGGAAGTTAACATTAGATACTTAAAAGCAAAAGAAGCTTTAAATTTATATGATTTTTTAGATATTGCGAAAATGGCTGTAAGGTTATTTAGAGAAAATAATGATTTAAGAAATTATTATAAATCTAATCTTTATGAAATTTTGGTTGATGAATATCAAGATACATCAGATATCCAAGAAGAACTAATAAGTCTTATTTCTAATAATAATGTTTATATGGTTGGTGATATGAAGCAATCTATTTATAGGTTTAGAAATGCAAATCCAGATATTTTTAAAAATAAATACGATAATTTTAAAGATAATCCGGCTGCTGCTGCAATTGACTTATCAAAGAACTTTAGATCTAGAAGAGAAGTTTTAAATAATATCAACAAAGTTTTTCAAGAAACTATGAGCCCTACTTTAGGTGGTGTAGATTATAATGACAATCATGCCTTAGAATTTGGAAACAAAAAATATGATGAGAATATTGCAAATGAAAATTATGATTTTGAGATTTTCACATATTCCTATGCGGAAGACGGTCTAACAACTTCAGAAAAAGAAGCATTTATAGTTGCAAATGATATTAAAAATAAAATAGAAGCAAAATATCAAATTTATGATAAAGATTTAAATATTGTTAGAGATGCTAGGTTTTCTGATTTCACTATTTTAGTAAGTGAAAAAAGCAAGTTTGAATTATATAAGAAAATCTTTGAATATAAAAATCTTCCTCTTGTTATCCATAAAGAAGAAGACTTTGTAAGAAGTAATGAAATCTATGTAATTAAAAATATTTTAAGAGCAATTTATAGTTTGCTTGATTTCGAATATTATAAAGATAATTTCAAAGATGCAATCTATAGTGTATTAAGAAGTTTTCTAATAGAAGCTACAGATAAAGATATTTCCTTAATTTTTATTGGTGATATTAAGGAAGGCTTAAATTTACGTTTTAAGACTTTTTATTCGAAGCTGACTAATATTGCAAGAAAGGTCGAAAAATGCACCTTGAGCGATATTTTGGACTTAATTTACCAAGAATTTGATATTTATGTAAAGATTGTTAAATTAGGAAATATTAATGAAATAGAAAATAAATTAAATTTCTTGCTTGATAAGTTTAAAGAGCTAGATAGTAGTGGTTATAATTTGCTTGCTGCAATTAATTATTTAGAAGTATTAATTAATGAAGGCTACGATATTGAAACAAGTGAAGTAGGTAAAATTGATGATTCAGCTATTAATATTATGACAATCCATAAATCAAAAGGATTAGAGTTTCCTATTTGTTATTATGTGGAACTTAGTAGCAGATTCAAGACAACTGAAAGTAATGACCGGATTGTTTTTGATAAAGATTATGGTTTAGTATTTCCTGTTTTTAAAGAAGGCTTAAGAGATACTATTTATAAAAGTTTACTTAAGAATAAATATCTTGTGGAAGAAATAAGTGAAAGATTAAGATTGTTCTATGTTGCACTAACTAGAGCAAAAGAAAAAATGATACTTGTGAGTCCTGAATTTGATGATGTAACTGACTTTTCTGAAGAAATCCCACTTGTAGAGAGGTTAAATTATAATTCGTTTTATTCTATTTTAAATTCTTTAAAAACTACACTAGCATTATATATAAAATCAACTTTAGTAAATGGAAGTTTAGAATATAAGGATTTGAAAAAAGGTATACTTGAGGTAAAGAAAACAACTCCAATTGAAATTAGATCTGTGAATGTGAAAAAAGAGTTGGAAGAAAAAGAAATTGCATCAAGTGCAAGTAAGAAGTTACTTGATAAAGAGACAATCAAACTGATGGAATTTGGAACACTAATCCATAGTTATTTAGAATTAATTGATTATAAATTGGATTTAGATAGTCAGTTGAACAAATTAAATCTTGATGAAAATCAAAAAGCAAAAATAAGAAGTTTCTATGATATTGATATATTTAAGAAAAATATTATTAATATCTACCATGAATATCAATTTTCTTATAGCTTAGATAATATACTATATAAAGGGATAATTGATTTAATAGTTGAACTTGAAGATGAATTAATAATAATTGACTTTAAATTAAGTAATTTAGAAAAAAAAGAATATAAATTACAATTAGAAGCTTATTATAATTATTTAAAAAATACTACAAACAAAAAAGTAAAAGCTTATTTATATTCAGTTATAAATGAGGAGTTAAGATTAATTATAGAAGGAGAATAATATGAACTGGAAAAATAAAGTTATAGCAATTACACCGTTTGTCTGTGCAATCGTGTTTTTCATTCTTGCAATAGAATATAAGTTAGCTCATCCGGGCTGGGTGGTATTTTTACTTGTACCATTAATGCCATTTCTACTTGGTAAAAAGAAAATATCAGTATCAGTTATAATAATAATTATATATTTCATTGTTAGTGTAGTTTTAAAAAATAAATGGAATATAACTTGGGTTATTTTATTACTTATTCCAATTATGAATATACTAATTGTACCAAGCGAAAGAAGTAAGATTAAAAAAGATGAGTTTGATGATTTTGATGAAATAGATTAAGTTTAATATTTAGGGGGTAAGTTTTGCTTTTTTTAGAAATTTGTTTACTTGGTTTAGGTCTATCTATGGATGCAACAGCAGTTAGCATTAGTAATGGAATGATAGAATCTAGAATGAAAATTAGAAAAAGAGCATTTATTGCCCTTTGTTTTAGTTTTTTTCAAGCATTTATGCCTATTCTTGGGTTTTATTTTGGGAGATCATTTATAGACTTTTTGGATCCAATTGATAATTTTTTAGTGTTTTTAATTCTATCTTTACTTGGACTAAAAATGTTAGTTGAATCAAGAAAAGAAGATGATAAGCATGAATTACTTACATATCCTAAAATAGTTATCCAAGGAGTTGCGACAAGTATTGATGCCCTAATGGTTGGTCTTACTTTCGCAATCCTCCACGTTTATATTTATGAAGCAAGTTTTATTATTTTTATAATAACTCTATTTATGACATCACTTGGAGTAATAGTGGGCTGTAAGTGCGCAAAATCATTAAAAAAGAATGCTGTATTATTAGGAGGGATGATTTTAATTATCTTAGCCTTAAAATTCTTACTAGAAATTTAAAAAAACTAAGGGTTATGCCTTAGTTTTTATTTTGCACGAATATAGGAAGGATGAGGATTAAACTCAACTTCTAATTCTTTAGCTGCATAATGAGGAAAATGAGGATTTCTGAGTAATTCTCTTCCAAGATAAATTAAATCAATATTCCTTTCATTTATTGCTTGATTTGCTTCTTTTGCAGTTGTAATTAATCCTCCACCGATTACAGGTAGATTTGTTTTTTCTTTTAATTTTTGCGCAAAGCCTAATTGGTAGCCTGGGTATGTATCTATTTTTGCAGGAACAACACCACCGCTACTTACATTTACAAAGTCTATTCCTTTGTTTTTTATATAATTAATCATATATGCTAAGTCATCTACATGATTACCATTCTCGTGATATTCTTCTGCAGAAACTCTAATTCCCAAAATTTTATCTTTAGGCCAAACTTCTGCTACTGCATCAAGGATTTCGCTAAGAAAACGCAGTCTATTGTCTATGCTTCCACCATAGGCATCAGTTCTTTTATTAGTTAGATTTGATAAAAATTGATTTATTAAATAACCATGTGCTGCATGAATTTCAATTAAGTCAAATCCTGCTTGATTTGCACGGTATGCTGCTAGCTTAAATGCTTGAATTACACTTAAAATATCATTGTTATTCATTTCAATTGGCGTTATCATATTTGGAAAATTAATTGCACTAGGAGCAATAATATTTCCACTTGTCTGAGATTTTCTTCCAGCATGTGCTAATTGAATCCCCGCAATGCTTCCAAAACGTTTAATGTTATTAGCTAGACGTTTTAAGCCATAAACATGTTCATCACTATAAATACAAAGGTCATTCTCACTAATTCTTCCTCTAGCTTCGACTGCAGTCGCTTCCACAATAACACAACCTACACCACCAATTGCCCTTGCTCCATAATGAGTTAAATGAAAAGCATTTACAAGGCCAAAACTATCAGCCTGATACATACACATTGGTGCCATAACGATTCTGTTCTTAAAGTTAAAGTCTTTGATTTTGAAATTTGAAAAAAGCATACTCTCTCCTTATGAATATTGTTTACCTCATTTTACCATTTTTAAATCTAAAATACAATTACACTTTAAGTATATTTATATTTTTAAAATTAACTAGTAAAAAATGGGATTTTGTAGTAAAATAGAATATATATAAATAGTCATAATAATAGATTTTGTGTAGGAGGTTAAACTTTAATGAATATATGGCATGATGTAGATCAAAATAGAATAAAAACTGAAGACTTTTTAGCAGTTATTGAAATTTCTAAAGGTAGTAAGAAAAAATACGAGTTAGATAAAGATACAGGATTAATTATCCTTGATAGAATTCTTTATACATCGACTCACTATCCTGCAAATTATGGATTTATTCCAAGAACTTATGCGGAAGACCATGATCCACTTGATGTTTTGGTTTTATGTAGTGAGGACTTAGAGCCAATGAGTATGGTTAGATGTTATCCAATTGGTGTTGTAAGAATGTTTGATAGCAATGAAGCAGATGATAAAATAATTGCTATTCCTTTTAAGGATCCGATGTGGAACTATTTTCATGATTTAGAGGAATTACCACCACATATGTCTGATGAAATTAAACATTTCTTCCAAGTTTATAAGAATTTAGAACATAAAGAAACTACAGGTTTTGAAATACACGGTAGAAGTAAAGCATTAAGTATTATTGAAGAAGCAATTGACTTATATAAAAAAACATTTATATAATGTATTATAAATAGTAAATTATCAAATAATAAAAGGGGTATAAATGTTAGCAGTAATTGTCAACTGTGTATTAATTATTGTCGGAACAGCTATAGGATTAGTTTTTCGTAAACTAATTAAACCAGAATTAACAAATTCGATATTTAAGGTCCTAGGTGTAGTAGTTTTAGTTATGGGTTTAATCGGCGTTATTAAATCAATGGTATTTATTGATGCTGGAATTATAAAAAGTAGATTAGATTTATTTTTACTTGTAGTAATTATAATAGGAATGTTTATAGGTGAATTATTAAAAATTGATACAAGAATTCAAAATCTTGGTTTAGCTATTGATTCTAAATTTAAAATGGGTAAAGTTAGCGAAGGTTTTATTACAGCATCAATTATTTTCATTGTAGGTGCTATGGGAATAATCGGTAGTATCAATGCAGCACTTGGAGATAGTAGTATTTTATATTTAAAAGGTGCACTTGATGGTATAACTGCAATTGTCCTCGCTACAACTCTAGGAATTGGTGTAGGGTTATCTTTCATTCCTTTGTTGCTTGTACAAGGAGGCATATTCTTGCTTGCACGTTTTATGGGAGATTTTATTCCTCCTGATTTTATTACTGCATTTAATTTAATTGGTTATTTTATTGTTCTATGTATTGGATTAAACTTCTTAGTAAAAGAAAAAATTAAAGTTGCAAATTTATTACCAAGCTTACTCTTAGTTATAATATATTTTTTAATTTTTAAATAATAATTCATACATTTTTTTACATTTTATGGTATTATAATATAGTATAAATTATTTTTAATATCAAAACCCTAAGGAGAGTAGCTTAATATTAAGTTCGTCAGCACGCTATTTATAGCCGGATTTAATAGTCATGATTTGATTGCAAGACCTTATATCGACCTAGATATAGGGTTTTTTACATTTTAGGAGGCAATATGGTAAAAAAAGAACTATTAAAAATGTATGAAGTTGATCCTCTTTATGGGTTAAAGAGTGATGCTGTTTTAAAAAATAGGGAGTTATATGGTTATAATGAACTAAGTTCAAGAAAGAAGAAAAGTCTAATAATTAAGTTTTTAGAACAGTTTAAGGATATCTTAATTATTATCTTAATTTTAGCTGCTGTTTTGTCATTTTTGATAAATCCAGATGATTTAATAGAAAGTATAATAATATTTTTAGTTGTAATAATCAATGCTAGTTTAGGTGTATATCAAGAAGCAAAAGCTGAGAAATCTTTAGAAGCATTAAAGAAATTATCTACACCACTAACAAAAGCTCTAAGAGATGGTAATATTACAACTATTGAATCTAAACTTTTAGTACCTGGAGATATTATCTTGGTTGAAGCTGGAGATTTTATCCCCGCAGATTGTCATATCTTAGAAGTCTCAAACCTAAAAGTTGATGAATCTTCCCTAACAGGTGAAAGTGTTCCTGTAGAAAAGATAAGTGATGATATCGAAGTAGAAGCTGCTTTAGGTGATAGAAAGAATGAACTTTTCTCTTCCACATATGCAACTTATGGTAGAGCAAAAGCTATTGTTACAAAAACAGGGATGGAAACAGAAATTGGGAAGATAGCAAAATTACTAGCTGACCAAGGTGAAGAAAAAACTCCATTACAATTAAAATTAGATCAAATAGGTAAAGTAATTGGTATGCTTGCCATTATAATTTGCGTTATTGTCTTTTTAATTGAATGGTTAGCTATTTACCCCGATGACCCTCTTTTAGCTTTTAAATCATCAATTGCATTAGCAGTTGCAGCAATCCCAGAAGGATTATCAACAGTTGTTGTAGTTGTATTAGCTATGGGCGTTGAACAAATGGTAAGACATAATGCGATTGTGAAAAGACTGCCTGCTGTTGAGACCTTAGGAGCAACACAAATAGTATGTAGTGATAAAACAGGTACTTTAACACAAAATAAAATGACTGTTTTGAAATTATATAAAGAAAAGATAAAAAATGTTGATTCTACCTTAACAGAGGAAGAAAAAGAAATGTTATCTTTATTCTCCCTGTGTACTGATGCATCAATCACAATAGTAGATGGTGAAGAAGTTAGAATTGGGGACCCAACAGAAACAGCACTAATTGCTGCTAATAATGAATATGGCCTATATCCAAAAGAAAAATTAAACTTTGAAAGAGTAGTTGATCTTCCATTTGATTCATCTAGAAAAATGATGAGTGTTATTGTGAAATATAAAGGAAAACTAATAAGTATTACTAAAGGTGCTGTAGATGTTATCCTAGATAGATCACAAAATGTTGATAAAGAAAAGATCTTAGAAGTAAATAATCAATTTGCATCTAATGCACTTCGTGTTTTAGGAATAGGCTATAAAGTATTAACAGAAGTTCCAGACAAACTTTCATCTGATGTATTAGAAGTAGATCTAGAGCTTATTGGTTTAGTTGGAATGATAGATCCAGCAAGAAGTGAAGTGAAAGAGTCAATTAAACTAGCAAAAGAAGCTGGCATAAGAACAATTATGATTACTGGTGATCATATAGTTACTGCAAAAGCAATTGCAACAGAACTTGGGATTTTAAACGAAGGAGAAATTGCAATTTCAAGTGCTGAGTTAAATAAATTAACAGATGAAGAATTATATGAAAAAATTGAAGAAATTTCAGTTTATGCAAGAGTTGCACCAATCGATAAAGTTAGAATTGTCTCTGCATGGCAAAAGAAAGGCAAAGTAGTTGCAATGACCGGCGATGGTGTAAATGATGCACCAGCCCTTAAAAAAGCAGATATTGGTTGTGCTATGGGGATAACAGGAACAGATGTCTCAAAAGAAGCAGCTTCAATGATTTTGGTTGATGATAATTTTGCTACCATCATTACTGCTGTAAAGCATGGTAGAGGAATCTATGCGAATATAAAGAAGACAGTCCAATATTTACTTTCAAGTAATATTGGTGAGGTTATAACAATTTTTCTTGCGACATTAATAGCTGCATTCTTATCAACAAATACTAATTTTGGTATTCCTTTACTACCAATTCATTTACTTTGGATAAATTTAATTACTGACACACTTCCTGCATTTGGGCTTGGCTTAGAAGATGCAGAAGATGATGTAATGCAACATAAACCAAGGGATAAGAATGAAAGTTTCTTTGCTCATGGTCTAGGTAGGACTATAATCATTCAAGGTATTATAATAGGCTTTATAACATTAGCTGCTTATATAATAGGTATTTATACTACAAATGACCAAACTACTGCTAGAACTATGGCATTTCTGACATTATCAATGATTCAATTATTCCATTCATTTAATTTGAAATCAGAACATACAATTTTCTCAAAACAAATTTTTAATAACAAATTTTTAATTGGTTCATTTTTAGTTGGTGTATTCTTACAGTTTTCGATTGTATATGTACCAAATCTAGCAAACATATTTAAAGTTAAGGCACTTAACTTAAACCAACTCTTAGTTTGTTTAGGACTTGCTGCTTTAATTTTGGTAATTGTAGAAACATATAAATTAATTAAAAAGAAAAATAGATAATTAAAATATACCCTGTAATATGGACACTTATTTTTATGTGTCCTTTTTTGTTGTATATCTTGTTTTTAAACATTAGAAGATGTTATAATAATTTAAAGGTGTATATTATGAAAAATATAAGAACAAAATTTTATAGCTTAAAAGAAAATCAAGACAGATTAGACTTAAAAAAGAAGTTTTATGTACCGGTTTCTAATTCTTGCATAGTTTTTGAAGAAAACGGCTTAATTACTGCTGGAATTGATTTTGAAATTACGGACAGAATTATTATTGAAAGAATGTTAATAGATACTGATATTAATGGATTTATTTTTAAATCATTATTTTCTAAGTTATTATTTGTCAATTATTTAAATAAAGATATATTGATAAAAAAAGATGATTTTAAAAAATATAAAGATTATTTATTTATATTTACTTATCTTGAAATAGATAATTATTTTCTGTTAAAACTAACAAATTATAAAAGAAGAAGATTTGTAGAAGTTGGGAGTATTAAAACAGGCAAGTTAAATAATTTATGTGATGTACCTGGTGTAAAGGTTGGTCATTTTAGCATAATCAATCAAGATACTAATACAGGAATAACTGCAATACTTCCTCATGAAAGAAATATATTTAAAGAAAAACTTATAGCTGCTAGCTATGTATATAATGGCTTTACAAAATGTATAGGTTTAACTCAAATAGATGAACTTGGTACACTTGAAACTCCAATCCTACTTACTAATACTTTAAATGTGGGTAAAGTAAGTGAAGGGTTAGTTGATCATGTCTTAGAAGATAATCCTGAGATTGGTGTATCTACATCAACTGTAAATCCTGTGGTCTTAGAATGTAATGATGGAACTCTAAACGATATTAGAAATAGACATTTAGATTCTAATTCTGTTAAAAAGGCAATAGATGCTGCAAATAGTGATTATTTGGATGGTAATATTGGCGCTGGTAGTGGCATGACTTGTCATGGTTTTAAAGGAGGTATAGGTTCTGCATCAAGAGTAATAAAATTAGACAATAAGGAATATACATTAGGTATTTTAGTAAATTCTAACTTTCTAGGTTCAACACCTAAGTATTTAAGAATCAACAATCACTTTATTGGCGATAAATTTGATAGACAGCAAGATATTGCAGATAAGGGTTCAATAACTATCGTTTTCGCAACTGATATTCCTTTAAGTGAAAGACAATTAAAAAGAATATTGAAAAGATCGGTTTTAGGGATTGGTAGAACAGGAGGATTTGCAGGCAATGGTAGTGGTGATGTAGTAGTAGGTTTTTCAACCGCAAATATAATTGACCATTATAATAAAAATACTTTTAGTAATCTTGTAACTCTAAATGATAATTCAATTGATTTAGTTTTTAGAGCTACTGTAGATGCTACTGAAGAAGCAATATTAAACTCTTTATTTAATTCAAAAACTGTAGTAGGTGTAAGAGGAAATAAGTCGCAATCAATTAATGAGTTTATTGAAATCTTTGATCATTTATTAATAAATAGTATATTTGAGGATTAATATGTACGATTTAGGTATTATTGGTGGAATGGGACCACTTGCAACAAGTGAAATCTACCATAAAATTATTGATAACACATTAGCTTTAGCTGATCAAGACCATATGTCCATTGTAATATTAAATAAGCCAGCTATACCTGATAGGAGTGCTGCTATTTTAAATAATGCTCCATCTCCTGTAGCTGCTTTAAATGAATCGGTTGAAGAGTTAGTTAATTTAAAGGTTAACAACTTTATTATTGCATGTAATACAGCACATTATTTTTTAAATGAATTAAAGATTCCAAAGAGCATAAATTTTATTAATATGATTGATGAGGTTTTATTAAATATTAAAAAAGAATATTCTAACTATGATGTTATTGTACTTGCAACAATGGGCACAATAAATGCGAATATTTATAAAACAAATGAAAATTCGAAAGATTTAAATATTGTATATCCTGATCCAATTTATCAAGAACATATAATGAATTATATTTATAATATTAAAAATGGGAAAGATATCTTATATGATATTAATAATTTTGAGAAAATTTTAGAAAAAATTAAAAACAACTACAAGAAGAGCATCTTTTTATTAGCTTGTACTGAATTATCAATGCTTTATAAACACTTAAATAAGAAATTTGTAATTAAAGATGCAGTTAGTGTTTTAGTAGAAGCAGTCATTAAAAGATGCGGTTATAAATTAAAATAAATACGAGGTGTGAGTATGAAAAAAGCTGTGTTATTACTTCATGGCTGGTTAAGTGATGTAAATGATTTTGATAACTTAATTCCAAAACTAAATACAATGTATGATCATATTGAAAAGGTAACATACTCTGGGCATGGTGATGATGACCCCAATAATTTTAATGATGAAGAGACTTTTTCTAATTTAGAAAATATTTTTAGAAATCTGCAATTACAATATGAGATAATTGATGTTATTGGCTTTTCTATGGGCGGAGCATTAGCAGTTTATTTAAGTCAACATTTTGCTTTCAATAAATTAGTTTTATTAGCACCTGCTAATAAGTACTTAAACTTTAAATTTACTTTATCAAGGCTTAAACATTTTTTTAGAACAGTCTATTTGTATCAAAAAGCAGTTATAGCAAAAGATGATGAAGCTAAAGAACAATATAGAACAAGTTTAGAAAATGTTTTTGAAGATGATAAATTTAGTCTTTCTTTCGCAAAAGAAAAATACTTACATCGTTATTTTAGAAATTCATTTAAAACATTTAGAAGAGTTATTAAAAGAGTAAATGCTTGTACAACTTCAATCAAAAATCCATTATTTATTGCTTGGGGTAACTTTGATCAATTAGTTCCTGAGACCTCCCCTAAAGAGTTATATGATATTTGTACAAATGAGAATAAGAAGTTTGTTGTCTATGAAGAAATGTCACATACATTAATTCTTGCAAAGAATTCAGATAAATTAGTAAATGATATTATAGATTTTTTGGGTTCTATAAAATAGTTTATGGTTTATAGAAAATTAAATAAAAAGTTTTATGGTCGATAACATCGAAAACCATAAAACTTTTTATTTTTGACCATAAAACATTTTATAATAATGGATAAATAC